>JGI12269J14319_10000081_pt1 | contig 77084 bp, 69 predicted proteins | sample PeaSoiSIISIP2007_FD_14319 | JGI IMG/M metagenome (IMG submission 14319)
GCCAGCCTGACCCTGCCCAGGGTTACCCGGGTGTGGGTCACCAGGGCCAGACCCTGCCTGGCCGGCCGCCCCTGGCCGGTCCCCAGTCGGGCCAGCCTGCCCAGCCGGGCCAGCCTGCCCAGCCGGGCCAGCCAGGTCAGGTACATCCTGGCCAACTCCAGCCAGGTCAGCCCGGTCAGTCCTCGCCGGGTCAGCCCGAGCCGACCACCGAACCGCAGCCGAGATGGGATGCCTGGACGCCGAACGGGCCTTTCGCGGTACCGGAGGGCGGCGATCCTGAGGATGAGACGAAGTGAGATCCCGGTCTGCTCAACCAGCAATAAGCGACTTCGCCAGCCGAGTACTCGACGTCGCTGAATCCATTCCGGCTGGCCGGGTGATGTCCTATGGCGACATTGCCGAGTATCTGGGCGAGGGCGGCCCCAGGCAGGTCGGACGGGTGATGACGCTATGGGGCGGCGGCGTGCCGTGGTGGCGGGTGGTGCATTCGGACGGTCGGCTGCTCTCCGGCCACGAACGCGAAGCTATCCGTCACTACCGGCAGGAAGGAACTCCGCTTCGGATCGGCTCCGATGGGGCACCAGGCCGCCTGGACATGAGCAGAGCACGCTGGACCATGCAGCACCGCTGACATCGGCTCGTCCTACCGCCACGGTTCAGCAGTAGCCGTCGCGAGGACTTTTGGCCCTTCTGTCGGCGGTCGCGGGCGAGCCCAATAGAGACATCTAGGCGAGCCGCCGATCGTTGAGCTCGAAATATCGCGGCGCGCAGTGGCCGAGCCGGAAGGACGGCGGCATGGAAGTCGTGATCGCGGTCGATGGCCTGGCCAAACGTTACGGCGGCACGGCAGTCGTGGACGATATCTCATTCGAAGTAGGTCGCGGTGAGATCTTCGGCGTCATCGGGCGGAACGGAGCTGGCAAGACAACGACGGTCGAGTGCCTGCAGGGTCTGCGCCGAGCCGACGCGGGACGAATCCGGGTACTGGGCCTTGACCCCATGACCGAGGCCACGGAGCTGCGCAAGCACATAGGGAGCCAGCTGCAGGAGTCATCGCTGCCGCAGCGGATCAAGGTCTGGGAGGCCGTGCGCTGGTTCGCGTCGTTCGCGTCCAACGCCCGCGATCCAGAGCAGCTGATGCGGCAGTGGGGCCTTGAAGACAAGAAGAACGCACACTTCTCCGATCTGTCCGGCGGCCAGCGCCAGCGGCTGTTCATCGCACTTGCTCTGGTGAACGATCCGGAACTGGTCTTCCTGGACGAGATGACCGCTGGCCTCGACCCGGCCGCCCGCCACACCGCGTGGGATCTGGTCAGGGAGGTCCGCGAAGCGGGGACGAGCGTGGTGCTCGTCACGCAGTACATGGAGGAGGCCGAGCGCCTGTGCGACCGGGTGGCGGTCTTCGAACGTGGCAAGATCGTCGCGCTGGACACGCCCGGTGCGCTGATCGCACGACACGCGCAGGAGATCACGGTGCGGTTCTCCGCAGCACAGCGTGACCTGAGCTGGCTGACGTCGGTGGCCGGTGTCAGTCAGGTCAACCACAGGAACAGCTTCGTTGAAGTCCGAGGAAGCGGCCCGCTGCTCGCGGAAGTCGCGGCAGCGCTGGTGCAGCACGGCATCCGCCCGCCCGATCTGCGGGCCGACCTGCCGGACCTTGAAGACGTGTTCCTATCGATAACGGGCCGAAGGAGTGATGAATGAGCGCGCGCGTCCTGCGGGCATCGACCTGGATCGAGGTAAAGCTCTTCCTGCGCGAGCCCATGACTGTCATCTTCACCCTGGCGCTGCCGCTGATCTTCCTGTTCGTGCTTGGCGGTGTCTTTGGAAACACCCCGAGTCCGAAGGTCTATGGCGGCCACGGGCCGCTTGACTTCTACGTCCCTGCTTACCTCGGGCTGGTCTGGGCGGCGATCGGCCTGCTCGCGTTGCCGCTGCATCTCGCGCGCTACCGCGAGGACGGTGTGCTCCGTCGCTTGCGTGCCTCGGCCGCGCCGGCCTGGACGGTATTCGGGTCGCAGGCCATCGTCGCCGCCGCGATCGCGCTCGCCGGTGCCGCGCTGGTCATTGGCGGCGCGGTTATCGTTTACGGGATCCATCAGCCGCGCTCCGTGGCTGGTGTCGTCGGCGCCTGGCTGCTTGCCGGGATCGTTTTCTGCGCCCTTGGGATTCTGCTCGCCTGCGTACCGACGTCGCGTGGCGCGCTCGGCGCCGGCCTGGGGCTGTTCTTCGTGATGATGATGCTGTCCGGGTCAGGCCCGCCGTTCGAGGTCATGACGCAGGTCATGCGCGACATCAGCAAGGTGCTTCCGCTCACCTACGTGGTCCGAATTCTCCAGGTGCCATGGCTCGGAACCGCATTCCACTGGAGCGACGTCGCAGTGGCGCTGGGAATGGCCCTGGCGGCCGCGGTCGCCGCGCGGTCCGCGTTCCGCTGGGAATGACAGAACGAAGCCACCGGATGGCGAGGGTGCTTGCCGTTGACCGTGCGGCAGCGCGGCGGCTGAGCCGCAACCGGTCCCGCGGGACGATCGACGACGATTCAGGTGACCTTCGGCACGTGACGTGCTAGGGCCCGCGAGCCAGCATTGTCGGTGACCCCGTACCGAAGGAGTTGGCCATGGCCGACAAGCGTTCAGATCTGGCCGGACCCGGGATCGGCGATTATCAGGAACTAGAGCTCGCCCTGCCCCGCGACTACACCTCGCTGCTGACACCGCGTGAGACGCAGCAGGCGATCTTCGCAGTGAAGCGGTACATCGAGGAGAACCTCTGCCGCGAGCTGAACCTGTTCATGGTGACCGTGCCGCTCATCGTCGGATCCGACAGCGGCGTCAACGACATGCTCGACCGGGACGGCTCTCGCACCCCGATCCAGTTCCACATCAGCAACGATCGTGACGTGCATCCAGTGGACGCCCAGGTCGTCCAGGCGGCGACCAAGTGGAAGCGGGTCGCGCTGCGGCAGTTTGAGTGTGCGCCCGGCGAGGGCATCTGCACCGACATGCGGGCGGTCCGCAAGGACTACTTCCTCGATCACGACCACAGCTGCTACGTGGATCAGTGGGACTGGGAGCGCGTGATGACCGCGGACCAGCGGAATCTTGACTTCCTTACCGAGATCGTCGGCAAGATCTGGCATGTGCTGGTCGGCGCGGAACGGTTCGCGCAGGAGATGTTCCCGGCCCTGAAGGACCCGCGCTATCCGAACCTGCCGGAGAACCTCACCTTCTTGCACGCCGAGGACATCCTGGATATGTATCCTGACCTGCCGCGTAAGCAACGGGAAACCAGGGTGCTGCAGGAGTACCCGGCGGTGTTCATCACCGGGATCGGCTGGCCGCTGCAAGATGGCTACCCGCACGAGATGCGCGCTGCCGACTACGACGACTGGATCACCGACACGTCCGCTNCCACCGGGAAGCCGACCCGCGGCCTCAACGGCGACATCCTGGTCTGGAACCACATCACCAAGCGCCGTCATGAGCTGACATCGATGGGCATCCGGGTCACCGCGCAGACACTGAAGCTGCAACTTGAGCACAGTGGTCAGCTCGACTTCCTCAAGCTCCCTTACCACCAGGGAATCCTGAGCGGCGAGCTGCCATTGTCGATCGGCGGCGGCATCGGCCAGTCCCGTACCCTGATGCTCCTGCTCCGCAAGGCGCACCTGGGTGAGGTCAGCGTGTCGGTGTGGCCAAAGATCCTGACCGACATGTGCGCCGCGAAGAACATTCACGTGCTGACCTGACCGAGGCGGGTCGTCTCGCTCAACTCGCCAGCGGGATGTCGGTGTCCTCTGCTGGAATGCGAGACAGCATGGACAGGCATCCGCCCGCATACCGGCTGGTTCGCCGGCCCGCCAGGGCCGCCGAACCGCCAGTCCTTGATGCTGCCCAGCAACAAGTGGTCAGCCATTCCGGCGGCCCGCTGCTGGTGCTGGCTGGCCCGGGCACCGGCAAGACCACCGCGATCGTCGAGACAGTGGTCGAACGGGTCGCCGGCCGCGGCCTGGATCCGAGCCGGGTGCTTGTGCTCACGTTCAGCCGAAAGGCGGCGCAGGAACTGCGGGAACGGATCACGCTGCGGCTGAATCGGACCACCACCGAGCCGCTGGCGCTGACCTTTCACAGTTACGCCTACGCGCTGGTCAGGCGCGAGTTCGTGCTCGCCGGGGACGAGCCGCCGACCCTGCTATCAGGTCCTGAGCAGCTGGCCGAAGTCCGGCGGATGCTGCGCGGCGAGGTTCTGGACGGGGCCAGGGAATGGCCGGACCGGCTTGCCCCGTTGCTCGCCACTCGCGGCTTCGCCGCGGAACTGCGCGATTTCCTGCTGCGCGCGGCGGAACGCGGCTTGGACGGCCCGGCGCTGGCCAGACTTGGTTCCGCCGCGGGCCGCGACGACTGGGTGGCAGCCGGCGGTTTCCTGACCAGGTATGCGGCGCGGTTCGACCTGGCACCGGTGCCGGCCTACGACTATGCCGAGGTCGTCAGGATCGCCGGCCGGCTGCTTACCCAGGCGGCGGTCAGGCAGCGGGAGCGGCGCGCGTACGACGTGGTGCTTGTCGATGAGTACCAGGACACGGACCCGGCTCAGGAGCAGCTGCTGCACGCGCTCGCCGGCGACGGCCGGGATCTGATCGTGGTGGGTGATCCCGACCAGTCGATCTACGCGTTCCGCGGTGCCGACTCGGACGCGATCGGCCGGTTCCCGACCAGATTCCTGACCCCCGACGGCAGGCCGGCCCGGGTAATCGCGCTGCGGACCTGCCGCCGCAGCGGACCGGCTCTGCTGGCTGCCTCGCGCCGCGTGGCTGCCAGGCTTCCCGCGGTCAAGGGCTTTGAAGATCCATTGGCGAAACGGGACCACCGGGGCATCATCCCGCTTCCATCAGCGGGTCCAGGCGACGTGGCAGTCATCGTGGCTGACAGTGTGCGGCAGGAAGCTGCACTGATCGCTGACACTCTCCGGCGAGCTCATCTGATCGAGCACGTGCCGTGGTCGTCGATGGCCGTGCTGGTCCGTTCGGCGACCCGCCAGGTGCCTGTGCTCCAGCGGGCGCTGGCCAGCGCCGGGGTGCCGGTGGCGGTGGCCGGTGACGAACTGCCGCTCACTGCCGATCCAGGCAGCAGACCGCTGCTGCAGCTGATCGGCTGCGCGCTGCGGCCCGAGTCGCTGACCGAGGAGATGGCGGCCGACCTGCTCACCGGGCCGCTCGGTGGGAGCGACGCGCTTGGCTTGCGCCGGTTGCGGCGGCTGCTCAGATCCGAGCCGGACGGGACAGTCGGTCCTGGCTGGACAGTCGGACCGGGCGGGGAAGTCGGGTCGGCCGGGGACGTCGGACCGGGCGAAGCAGCCGGTGGGATAGCCGAGTCGACCGGGGCAGTCGGGCCGGGTGGGGCAGTCGGGCCTGACGGGACAACCCGGCCGACGCCGAGCCTCGAAGGAGCCGGCCCGCTGGCCGCGGCGCTGCGCGATCCACGGCTGCTCACCGATGCCGGTTGGCAGCCGGGCCCCGGCCTGGCCGCGGTCGAGCAGGCCCTAGCCGCGGCCAGGCGGGTCGCCGGGCTGCTCGACGTGGCGAGCAAGACAGCGTCGGACGGTACTGCCCAGGAGGTGCTCTGGGCGGTCTGGAGTGCCTGCGGGCTAGCGCCGGAATGGCACGCGGCCAGCGTGGTCGGCGGGATCCGCGGCGCCGCCGCCGATTCCGATCTGGACGCGATGATGACCCTGTTCGATACCGCGGCCAGGTTCGACGCGCGGATGCCTGCCGGGTCGATGTCGCTCTTCCTGGACAGCCTGACCGGCCAGGAGATCGCCGGCGACACCCTGGCCCAACGGGCCGAGCGCGGCGATGCGGTCGCCATATCGACCGCGCACCGGGCCAAGGGCCTGGAGTGGGACCTCGTGGTGGTTGCGGGCGTTCAGGAGGGGAGCTGGCCCGACCTGCGGCTGCGCGGATCCCTGCTCGGCATGGACGAGCTGGTGGAGGTTACCGCCGACCGGATTCCCGCTGCCCGGCCGGGTGTTCCAGGCGGGCCAGCCCGCGACGCCGCTGCGGTCGCGCTCAGCTCGAAGCTGCTCGACGAGGAACGCAGGCTGTTCTACGTGGCGGCGACCCGGGCGAGGCGCCGGCTGCTGGTGACGGCGGTTGGCGGCGAGGACAGCGATGAGCGACCATCCAGGTTCCTGGCCGAGCTGGCCGGTGACGCGGTAGCGATCGAGCAGGTGGCCGGCACTGGCCGGCGGTGGCTGTCGCTGCAGGCACTGACCGCCGAGCTGCGCCGGGCAGCCGCCGACAGGGCGCTGGCTGAGCCGGTTCGGCTGGCGGCGGCAAGCCAACTGGCCAGGCTGGCGGCGGCCGGCGTGCCCGGGGCAAGCCCGCAGCAGTGGTACGCGCTGACCCAGTGGTCGGGCACCGGGCCGATCGGCGATGGTGCGGTGCGCGTGTCGCCGTCTCAGGTCGACAAGTTCGTCACCTGCGGCTTGCGCTGGCTGCTTGAGTCGGCGGTCGGCGCCAGCCCTCCGTCGTCGGCCGGTCACCTCGGTACCGTCATCCACGCCGCCGCTGCGCTGGCCGCGGAGGGCATGGATCGTACTGACATCGCCAAACGGATCGACGAGATCTGGCATCGGCTCGATTTCGGCAGCGCCTGGTACGGCTCCAGGCAGCGGGAGCGCGCCGAACAGATGATCGGCAAGTTCCTTGACTGGCACCGGCAGAACCCCCGCGAACTGGTTGCCGTCGAGCAGAAGCTGCGGGTCAGGATCGATCAGATTCTGATCGCAGGCCAGATTGACCGGCTGGAGCGGGATTCCCAGGGCAGGGCGATCGTGGTGGACCTGAAGACGGGCGCTAGCAAGCCGTCCTCAGCTGACCTGCAGCGCAATCCGCAGCTCGGGGTCTATCAGCTCGCGGTCCTGCTCGGCGCGTTTGCCGAGTTCGGCTTGGCCGAGCCGGGTGGAGCCGAGTTGGTCCAGGTCGGTAGGGCCGGCTCGGCCGGCCAGGCCGCCGTGCAGCAGCAGCAGCCGCTGGCGGCCGACCCTGATCCGCGCTGGGCATTGACGCTGGTCGAGAAGGTCGCGGCGGAGATGGCCGGACCGCAGTTCAGCGCCACCGTCAATGACCGGTGCCGCACCTGTCTGGCCGCCGTCTGCTGTCCCGTGGACGAACGCGGCGGTCAGGTGACGCCGTGACTGCGATCGGCCAGCCCGGGCCGGGCTTCGGTCAGGTGACGCCGTGACCGCGATCGGCCAGCCCGGGCCGGGCAGCGGCAGTCGGACGGTCGTGCCCGCGCCGCGCGGAACTGGGTCGTCGGTGCGCGCGGCCCAGTTCAGCCCGGCCCAGCTCGCCCGGCTGCTCGGTGTGCCCGAGCCGACTGCCGAGCAGGCAGCCGTGATCGGCGCTCCGCTTGCCCCGATGGCGATCATCGCCGGGGCAGGTTCCGGCAAGAGCGAGACCATGGCAGCGCGGCTGGTCTGGCTGGTCGCCAACGGCTACGTCCGCCCAGAACGCGTCCTCGGCCTCACCTTCACTCGCAAGGCAGCCGCCGAGCTGGCCGGCCGGGTCCGGGTCCGGCTGGACGGGCTCCGGCGCGTGGGTCTGGTGTTTGGCCCAGCCGGGCAGCCGGGAGCGCCGGAGCTCGACGGTGACCCGGTGATCGCCACCTACCACGCCTATGCGGGCAGGCTGATCAGCGACCACGCGCTGCGCGAGGCGCTTGAGCCGACCATGCGGCTGATCACCCCGGCCGTTGCCTGGCAGCTGGCCGCCCGGGTGGTTGCCGCGTACGACGGGCCGATGGACGCCGTCGACTGGACGCCGGTCACGGTCACCGCTGCGGTGCTCGATCTGGCCGGCGAACTGGCCGAGCACCTGCGCGGCCCGGACGATGTGCTCGCGGCCGGCGAGTGGCTGCGACGGCGGCAGCAGGAGGTTCCGGCTGGCAAGCGGCGGCTGGCCGATGCGGCGATCGGCTGCCAGCGAGTGCGCGAGCAACTGCTGCCGCTGGTGCACGCCTACGCCAGAGCCAAAGCCGAGCGCGAGGTCATCGACTACGGCGACCAGATCGCGCTGGCCGCGCGGGTCGCGGTCGCCCATCCCGAGGTCGGAAGCACTGAGCGGGCACGCTACCAGGTCGTGCTGCTCGATGAGTTCCAGGACACCAGCCATGCGCAGCTCGTGCTGCTGCGGGCGTTGTTCGGCGGCGGGCACCCAGTCACCGCCGTGGGCGATCCGTGCCAGTCGATCTACGGCTGGCGCGGGGCGAGCGCGGGAAACATGAAGCGGTTCGCCGACAACTTTCCGCCAGCGTCGCGGGCCGCTCGGCCGGGAACTGTGACCGGGGCGGCCATGCCGCGGGCTCGGGAGGCGAGTCCAGCCGAGTCGGCTGCGGCTACCGGCTCCGGAGAGGAGCGGCGAACTGGTACAGCGGGCTCCGCCGAACCGGCCGCGGTGACTGGCCCTGAGGGCGAGCGACTGGCGGAGGCGGCGACCGGCCCCGAGGCCGAGCGGCGGGCCGAGGTTCGGCTGCTGTCGACCAGCTTCCGCAATACAGGGAAGATCCTTGACGCGGCGGCCGCCATTCAGCGGGACCTGCGTCAGATCGCGCCCGAGGTGCCCAGGCTGATCGCGCCGCCAGACCGAGCAGAGCGGGGGGCGGTCGTCTGTGCGCTGCTCGAGACCAGCGCGGCGGAGGCCGGATGGGTCGCCGACCAGGTTGCGGCGCTGCTGACGCTGCCGGCCGGGATCGCACCTGATGGCCGGCCGTGGCCGGCTGGCCGGTCCGATCCAGTCCGGCCGGCTGATATCGCCGTGCTCTGCCGGAAGCGGGCTCAGTTCGGCCTGTTGCGCACGGCGCTTGAGGCCGCGGGAATACCGGTCGAGGTGGTCGGCCTCGGCGGCCTGCTCACCGTGCCCGAGGTCGCCGACATCGTGGCGACGCTGCGGGTGCTGCACAGCCCGGCTGCCTCGGACGCGCTGGCCAGAACGCTGACCTCGCCGCGCTGGCGGATCGGCCCGCAGGACCTGGTAGCGCTCGGTGCGAGGGCGCGGGAGCTAAGCCGGGATCCCGGTCTGGAGAACTCCAGGCAGGCCGGTCGGGATGACGCGGGCGGGGCGAGTCGGAGTCCGAGCGGCGGGGTCGACTGGGACGACGCTGGGCGGGCTGGCCTGGACGACGTCGGCCGAGCGGACCGGGATGCGGCCGAGCGAGCCGTTATGCCGGATGATTTCTTGACCAGGGCGGTGGCTGACTTCACCGCTGAGACCGGCAGCTTGGTAGAGGCGCTCGATGATCTCGGCGGGCCGGACGCTTACTCCGCCGACGGCTACGCCCGGCTGTTGGCGCTGGCCGCAGAGCTGCGGGGGCTGCGCAGGCACGTGGGGCGGCCGCTACAGGAACTGGTGATCGAGGTCGAACGAGTGCTCGGGCTCGATGTCGAGGTCGCGGCGCGTCCTGGCACCGACCCGGTGGTCGCGCGGGCCGACCTGGACGCGTTCGCTGACGCCGCTGCGGCCTTTGCCGGGGACGCGCAGCAGCCCACGCTGGGCGCGTTCCTCGCCTATTTGACGGCGGCCGAGACCGAGGAGTTCGGCCTGGAAGCCGGGCGGGTCAGCGAGGCCGACTCGGTGAAGCTGGCGACCGTGCACTCGGCCAAGGGATTGCAATGGGCGGCGGTCGTGGTGCCCGGCCTGGCGGCCGGGACCAGGGCGCAGAACTTCCCAGCCAGGCCGAGGCTGGCCACCCGGTGGACCGACAATCCGCGGCTGCTGCCGTTCTGGCTGCGGGGAGATTCGGCGGACCTGCCTGAGCTCAGCGGGCTGGACGCCGACTCGATGGCGACCTTCAGCCGGGACTGCACGGACCGCAACCTGGCCGAGGAACGCCGGCTGGCCTACGTGGCCGTGACCAGGTCCGCGTACTGGCTCGCCTGCACTGGCTACTGGTGGGGGAACGGCAAGTCGCCGCTGGGTCCTTCGCTGTTCCTGCAGGAGGTCAGGCAGGCCTGCGAGGCGGGGGCGGGCCGGGTGGATGTCTGGGCGGATCAGCCGGGACCCGAGGACGAGAACCCGGCGCTGGCCGAGCCGCTGACCGCGTCCTGGCCGGTGCCGGGGAGCGCCGCGGGTGCGCGATACCAGGCCGTGCGCGAGGCTGGCGACATGGTGCTCGCCGCGGCAGCCCGTCTCGCCGGGGGCGATCTGGCTGGGAGTGGTGTGGCCGGGGCTGGTGTGGCCGGGGCTGGTGTGGCTGGGGGCGGTGTGGCTGGGGGCGGTGTGGCTGGGGGTGGTGTCGGTTCGGCGGCGGTGCCGGCCAGGTACGCCGAGCTGGTCGCAGGCTGGGCGGCCGACGCCGACCTGCTGCTCGCCGAGCGCTCGCAGCGGCGGCCGGACGGGCCGGTGCCAGTCGAGCTGCCGCACCGGCTCGGCGTCTCGGCTCTGGTCACCATGGCCAGGGATCCGGCCGAGCTGGCCGCGCAGGTCCGGCGGCCGATGCCGAGGCCGCCCGCGCCGCGGGCGGAGCGGGGGACTGCGTTCCACCGCTGGCTGGAGCAGCGGTTCGGCCAGATCAGGCTGATCGATCCGGACGAGCTGACCGGGGCGATCGACGCCGACCTGGTCGCCGACGACGCCGACCTGGCGGAGCTGAAGGCCCGGTTCGAGGCCGGAGCCTGGGGCCAGCGCTGGCCTGCCGAGGTCGAGGTGCGGTTCGAGACCCGGATCGGCGACCGGCTCGTCCGCGGCCGGATCGACGCGGTCTTCGCCGACGGGCCTGGCGGCAGATTTGATGTCGTGGACTGGAAGACGGGCAGGCCACCCCGGCCAGGGCCGGAGGAGCGCGCGGTCGCTGTGCAGCTCGCGGCCTACCGGCTGGCCTGGGCGGCACTGGCCAAGGTGCCGGTGGATCGGGTGCGGGCCGCGTTCTGCTACGTGCGGGATGATCTGACGGTGCGGCCCGTCGATTTGCTTGACGAGTCCGGTCTGGCCGCGCTGATCGAGGACATACCGCTGGCTGCCACCTAGCGCGCCCGCTGGCTACCTGATTGCCTGGATCTGCGTGGTCTGGGCGACCAGCCGCGCGGTGTCGTCGTACAAGCTGGTCTGGATCGTCACCACGGTCCGGCCCCGGTGCAGCGGCAACGCCACTGCGCGCACGGTGCCGCTCTTGACCGGGCGGAACATCTCGCCGGCTCCGTCGTAGCATGTTCTGACGTGGCGGCTGACTGGGAGTGGGATGAGACGCTGTATGCGGGCAGCGCCCCGTTCTACGCGGCAGGAAGGCTGCCTTACCCGGCTGGCCTAGCTGGTGCGCTTGCCGCAGCTCTGCGGCTCGGCGGGGGTGGCCGGCTCCTGGACGTGGGTTGCGGACCGGGCTCGCTTACCTTGCTGCTCGCTCCGTTGTTCGCGCAGGCCGTGGGTATCGACGCGGATCCCGACATGGTCGCCTGCGCGCGCGAGGAGGCAACGCGGACTGGCATCCGCAATGTCAGTTGGCGTCAGCTGCGAGCTGAGGCGCTTCCGGCCGGACTAGGCATGTTCAGCGTGGTCACGTTCGCCCAGTCGTTTCATTGGCTGGACCGGCCGCGGGTGGCCAGGACGATCCGGCTGATGCTAGAGCCAGGCGGAGTATGCATTCTGGTGGATGCCACCACTCACCAGGGTGCCGCCGGAGCTGAGCCGTTGCCACATCCACGCCCGCCCCGCGCCGATATCGGGGAACTGGTAGCCCGTTATCTCGGCCCGGTCCGCCGGGCCGGCCGCGGCACCCTGCCGAATGGCACGGCGAGCGGTGAGGACGAGGTGATGCGCGAAACGGGCTTCACCGGGCCGACCCGGATCGAGGTCGGCGGCGACACGGTGCTGGACCGGACCGAGGACCAGGTGGTCGCTTCGGTCTTCTCGCTGTCCAGCGCCGCGCCGCACTTGTTCGGTGACCGCCTGGCGGCATTCGAGATCGAGCTACGCGCTATCCTCCGCGCTGCATCGGCGTCAGGGCGCTTCTCGGAGCGGGCCAGCGAGGTCGCACTCGACATCTGGCACAGCTAAGCCTGCTCGGCTGGCACAGCTAAGCCTGCTCGGCCGGCGGATCGCGCCGACGGATCGCGCCGACCACAATGCCGTACCCGCGACCGCACCGGGCGTTAGAGTTCCGTCCAGGATCTATGGCCACACTCGCCACAAGCGTGCGGCCTGGCACCGGCGGCATCGCGGGTCCTGGTCCTGGCCAGCAGCTACCTGATGAGGTGAAACGCGCATGGACGCAGGCGTCCGAGGCAGCGATGGCGTTCGCGGCTACATCGACGAGAACTCGGCCGGGTTCTTCGCCGCGCTGAAGGAGTGGCTGGCCATCCCGTCGATCTCGGCCGACCCGCCCGGCACGGTGACGTCCGGCGCTCGGCGCACTGGCTGGCGGCCTATCTGGGGGCGACCGGCTTCGACCTGGCTGAGGTGTGGGAGACCGGGACATCGGACCAGCCCGGGCTGCCTGCCGTATTCGCCCAGTGGTCGGCCGCCGACCCGGCCGCGCCGGTCGTGCTGGTCTACGGGCACCACGACGTGCAGCCGGTGGAACCGCTTGATGAATGGAACTCGCCACCGTTCGAGCCGGCCGAACTGGACGGCCAGCTATTGGCCAGAGGCGCGTCGGACGACAAGGGCCAGGTGCTGTTCCACGCGCTCGGCACCAGAGCCTGGCTGGCCGGGCACGGCGCGAGCGCACCGCCGGTGACGCTCAAGCTGATCATCGAGGGCGAGGAGGAGTCGGGCTCCCGGCACTTCGCCGACCTGCTGCGGCGCGAGCGGGACCGGTTGGCCTGCGACGTGATCGTCGTCTCCGACACCACGATGTGGGCGGCCGACGTGCCTTCCATGTGCACCGGGATGCGCGGCGTGACCGCGGCCCAGATCGACCTGTACGGCCCGGAACACGACCTGCACTCGGGATCTTTCGGCGGCGCGGTGTCGAACCCGCTGCACGTACTTGCCGACCTGCTGGCCGGGCTGCACGACGCCGACGGCCGGATTACCCTGCCCGGGTTCTACGACAAGGTGGTCGCACTGTCGGCCAGCGAGCGCGAGCTGTTCGCGCGGCTGCCATTCGACGAGAAGGCCTGGCTGGCCACGGCAGGCAATAGCGGCGCGGCGTCGGGCGAGGCAGGCTTCAGCACCCTGGAGCGGATCTGGGCCCGGCCGACCGCCGAGATCAACGGGATCTGGGGCGGGCACACCGGCCCGGGCGGGAAGACGATCATCCCGCACGAGGCGCACGCCAAGCTGTCGTTCCGGCTGGTGGCGCACCAGGAGCCTGCCGAGGTGGCCGATATGCTGCGCAAATATCTGGCGGAACGCACACCACCCGGCATCGACGTCGCGGTCACGATGGAGGGGCCAGGGGTGCGGCCTGCGTTCTCGCCCATCGACTCGGCAGCGGTCGCGGCAGGCAGGCGGGCGATGGAACGCGCGTTCGGCCGCGAGGTGCTCTTCACCAGGGAGGGCGGCAGCGGGCCCGAGGCCGACCTGGCCGAGATACTCGGCGCGCCGCTGGTCTTCGTCGCGGTCGGTCTCGATGAGGACCGGATCCACGCGCCGAACGAGAAGGTCGAGATGGCCTTGCTGCTGAAGGGGGCGGAGTCAGCCGCGTATCTGTGGGATGAGCTCGCGGCCGCCGACCTGACCAGCTGACCGACCGGACCACTCGGCGGCTGAACTGGCCCGGCTCAAGTCGGCCGGATGGGACTAGCGGACCGGATGGGACTGGCGGTCTGGCCCGGGCTAGAGCCGGCCAGAAGGGATTAGCGGCCTGGCCGGGGTCAGTCGGCTGATCATCCATTCCAGTGATTGGGGCAGCTCCCGCCGCCAGCTGAAGTAGTTGTGGCCGCCCTGGCGCAGGATCAGTGAGTAGCCGCGCATCGGCGGGTGGATCAGGCGCAGAAACGTTATCGTGCCCGGCAGGCTCTTCTCCCCGCTGTCGCTGGACACGACCAGCACCGAGACCGGCGGGGCTGGCAGGTGCTGCAGCCGCCAGTCGAGGTTGTTCTCATTCTCGTAAGGCCAGCTGCTGCCATAGAGATTGCCGGTTGTGTGGTCGCGCGTCGCCACGTAGTAACCGGACAGGCCGACCGCTGCGGAGAACTGCCAGGGATAGAGCATGGCCAGCTTGGCGGCGCAATAGGCGCCGGTCGAATACCCGATCGCGGCCCAACCGGACGCGCCGGACTGTGCGCGGAATGTCCGTTCCACCGCAAGCGGGAGGTCCCGGCCGAAGAAGGTCGCTACCTGCAAGCCTGCTGGTATGTTCGTGCACTCGGTATCCCGCGGCAGCGCCACCGACGGGTTCACCATCACGTAGATGGCCGGTGAGATCCGGCCTGCCGAGGTAAGCCTGGCCGCGATGGTCGGCAGCTCAAGCAGTTTCATCAGGTTGATCGTGTCGTTCGGGTAGCCGGTGAAGGCGAGAACCACCGGGAATCTGGCCCCCGCCCAGGCGGACTGAAAGTACTGGGGCGGAAGGTAGACGTAGTCGTTTGCGGAAGTGATCCCGGTGTACTGGCCGCGGATGGTCACCCGGAGTACCGCGCCGTGGGTCGCTGCTGAGCTGATCGGGTCGGTCTGCGCCGATTTGCCAGGTCCGACAGCCGCCAATGAACCGACCAGCTTGCCGCCGTTCTCGGGTAGCGCCGAGCCGCCGCGGAACTCCGTCCCGATCGTGCTGCCCGTGATCTCGATCGGCTGACCTGTCGCCCGGCCGACGGCAGCCGAAGCTGGGCTCCAGACCTGCTGTGGTACCCCCGTTCCGAGCAGGGCCGACCAGGAGCCGAAGAACACAAGCGAGTCGTTGAGGCCGACTAGCACCGCGGCGATCACGAGCACCTGGCTGAGGCTGATCAAGCCGAGCCTGGCGGCGATGTGCGGCAGGCGCTGCGGAGCCAGTCGCCGCCACACTGCCACGGTGCAGCCGATCCCCTCGACCGCCGCCACGATCAGCAACCAAAGGAACAGCCCGCTAGTCAGTCCCATCGGCTCAGCTCCCCGGTGCCGAATTCAGCGCTGAGCCGAGCCAGTCGAGCACCGGCGCGAGCGCCGACGGTCCGGACGTGAGCCTTGCCGTCGTCGCCCGCATCGGGCGGTGGATCAGCGACAGCGGCGGCTGCGCCTGGCCCGGCTCGGTGAACAGCACGGAGATCGGCTGCATGGGCTGGTGCTGCAGCAGCCACACCACGTTGTCCTGGGTGCCGAATAGGGGAGTGGTCGGTGCTGGCCCTGGCGGTGACTGATAGCGGCCTGCGGGAATGGCAGCCGCGCCGAACGTCGTGGCATTGGTCAAGGCCAATTGCAGCGCGCAGTAGCCGCCGGATGAGTCGCCAAGCAACGCCCAGCCGCCCAGCCCGGTGCCAACCTGGTATCTGGATCCGACCGCGGCAGGCAGGTCCTGGGCGAAGAACAACGCGGCCTGTGCGCCGCCTGGCAGGTTGAGGCAGCCCAAGTCCTGCCCAGGTCCCGGCGGCAGCATGACGAGGATCACCGGTTTGAGCCGCCGGGCGGCGATCTCGTTAGCGGCATCGGTAGCCAGGAATCTGGCGCTATAGGGCGAGATCGCGCTGTCTTGGGCCGCGGAGATCACCACGATGACCGGATAGCGCCCGCCGGACTGGCCGGCCTTGACCGCCTTGGGGTAGCCGGGAGGCAAGTAGATGTGCCCGTAGTCGGTGAGCCCGGACAGCCTGCCCCGGATCCGGACGACCTCAAGAGTGCCTCCTGGCCGCCCTCCTGACGCCACGACAGGCGCGCTGGCCAGGATGGACAGCGGGGTATCGGACGCGACGGCGCCGTGATGTATGGCCACCAGCACCCCGCCGCCCGTGTAGCCGCCAAACAGGTCTGTCCAGGACGAGTAGAAGTCGTTCACGCGGTTGACGACAACGAAGATCAGGCTGATCAGGCTCGCTTGCACGACGCAGAGCGCGATGACCCGAAGCACGATCGACTGCCAGCCGGGCCGGGCCAGTCTGGGCCAGCCCCAGAGCAGGCCACCGAGCAGTAGTGCCACGAGTCCGGCTAGTAGGCAGACCAGGACAAGACTGGTCAGGCCCGGCACAAGGTCACCACCCATCGCCTGATCGCCGACTTCGCTGATGCGCCGTCTTCATATGGGCAACGGGCCTGAGCCCGGAGGAGTGCCCACTCAGAAGCCGGTTCCGGCCATTGCCAGACCGCCGACCCGACCGGAGTCCCAGACGACTGCCCGGGCCGGGCGGCCGTAGCGGCTGTTTGACCGAAGCATAAACATAGCTGGTCCTGTGTGGGATAGATGGTCCCGATCATCCTTGTTGGGCGTATCTGACATTGGTGCTACGGGGATTATCACAGGTAAATTCTAGGATGCAAATATATGTTCTAGTATCTTCGACTGAGGTAATCGGCCGAAGGCACCAGCTGCTGCGGTCTGCGCAACATCCGACCCAGGACAGGTCGTTCGTCCTTACCGTCTCACCGCCGTGTCTGCGCACTGTGGTGTGTACCGACAGTTGGCTCCGGCTGACGGTCGGTGCTGACGCTGCCGTTCGGCAGCAGATATCTGCGTTCTGTACGAACGCGAGGGGCAACGTTATGTCCGTTATCTGGGACATCATCTTGGCCGTTATCTGGATCGCAATCGCGTTCTGGCCTGCCCGTGTAGCTGGCCGCAAGGGCCACAGCTTCATCGGGTTCTTCATCTTCAGCCTGTTCTTCTTCCCGGCCGCGCTCATCGTCACGTACCTCGTCCAGGTTCGCCCACGAGCCCAAGCGATCTAGCACGGCTTCCAGCATCTGGCGTGTCCGGGTACGGCGACCGGCATCATCTCCGCGCGAAGGCGGGCTTGGGGAAGGCGGGCTTGGGGGAAGGCGGGCTTGGGGGAAGGTAACCCGCAGTCGAGCTCGGCAGCACGGTTGGCGCGCTCATCGGTCTGGGCATCGATGGGGAAGAAGGCGCGCAAGCGGGCGCGGCGGCCGGAGCGCAACGGGCCGAGAGCGAGGGCATCCACCCTCTTGGGCACGCCGACGAGTGGGATGTACTCGAAGACATCCCTAATGACTCGGCGGCAGCGCTGATCCTGCTGGAGCACCACTGGGCGGTGCCGTTGCGGGACGCGATCGCCCGAACGGGCGGCTTCCGGATCAGCGACGGGTTCATCAGCCCGCTGGACCTGATCGACGTCGGGCTGGTCTCGGCGGAAGAGGCGAAGGAGCTGCACGACCTGGAAACGTCGTCGGCAGCCCGCCGCTGACCAGGCCCAAGACGACACCGGGGGAGGTATGAGATGTTCGGATCCCGCAGGGTCGCGCGGCGCACGTCGCGGCGTACGGCGCGGCGCGTCTCCCGCCGCCGCAGGTGAGTAGCCGTGCGAGCGCCCTGGAGATAAGCAGCACGGCAATGTCAACGCCACGCTGCCTGACCCAGACCACCGGCGCTCCGGCGGCGGAAAGGCCTGCAACTATCTCCGGTAACGGGCGCGCGGTCCCCGGTAACGGGCGCGCCGTCCGTCACAACCAGGGTCGGGTCGACTAGCGATGACCGGGACATTCTTTACGCTGGTGCCAGCTCTGCCGACGGCTGATGGCCTCGGAAAGCCTGCCGCAGCAGGCCGGGCAGCCGAGGCCTCTCGCATAGCCACGACCGCGGCCGTCAAGCCGTGTCAGCGGCGAGCAGTATCCGGTGTCGGGGGCGTAGGCTAGACGGCATGTCCGCTGAGCCGGTCCAGGACGAAGATCCCAATGACCCCCAGGTGATTCTCAGGGACCTGCCTGAGCAGGAACGTGCTCAGTTCCTCCGCCAGTACCACGAGGCTGTGGACGCCGCGCACGATCCGGCGGGCTACCGATGGCTGCAGCGGCTCCTGCATACGTGGAGGCTCACAGTCATCGCGACCAGCAATTCCGGCTACTACGAGGAGCTGGAAGCGGTGCGGAACGGCACCGCGCGGACCGTGCCGGCAGATGAAGCCATTCCGGACTGGCAGGCGCGACTGGCGGCGGCGCGGGCTCCGCGGCGGTGACATACCGGGCCGAGCTGAGCGATCGCGTTCTCCGACAGCTCGGCGGCTTTCCGGCGAAGGCATTCGACGCCCGGCAGACGGTCACGCTGACCGACGTGACCTGGGCAGGCTGACCGCGGTCATGCTTTGCCCGGACGCTCCCCGGACATCGCGCACCGAGGCGGATCTGGTGGTGTGGCCCTGGCCAGGTCTTATGCTGAGGCGGTGGCAGCTCCCGCGGACATTGCGGCACTCGACGGCTCCGGACTGGCGAAGGATGGCGTTACCGCGCAGGCGGCGGGCGCTCCGGTGCTGGCGCTGGGTGGATCAAGGCTGGTCCGCGGCGGGGTCGAACGGTCCACCGCACGCCGATCCGACACCGAGTGGCTGGCCAGGGCCTGGGCGGATCCGGGCACGCGAGTTCTGATCATCGAGGATGGCAGAGCTATGGCCCGATTTGATGACAGCTCAGCGCAGCTTGTCTTCGTCTCGCCGGAACAGGCGCCCGAAGGCATCAGGTTCCTGCTCGGACTCGACGCGCAGGGCATTGCCTATTTCGGAGTCGGCGCTCCGCTGCCGCCGATCAACGATGACGCCGAAGTTCGCCGGGCCGGACTGCGTGATGCCGGGCCGCTGCTGTCCGACCGGGACGCCGGACTGCTAACGCACGCGGTAGCGCTGGCCAACTGGCACGCGGTCGCCGGGTACTGCTCGCGGTGCGGGTCGGTAACCGAGCCGGAGCAGTCCGGGCATTCCCGTCGCTGCGTGGCCGATGGCAGCGAGCACTTCCCGCGGACCGACCCCGCCGTGATCATGCTGGTCACCGACCCGGATGACCGCTGTCTCCTGGCCAGGAACGCCCAGTGGCCCGCCCGCCGCGTCTCCGTGCTGGCCGGCTTCGTCGAGCCCGGCGAGTCTGCGGAGCAGGCAGTGGCGCGCGAAGTGCACGAGGAGACCGGCATCGTGGTCGATACGGTCAGCTATGCGGCCAGCCAGCCATGGCCGATGCCGCACAGCCTGATGCTCGGTTTCCGCGCGACGACGGTCGGCACGGACATTCAGGTCGACGCCGACGAGATCGCCGAGGCGCGCTGGTACAGCAGGGATGACCTACGGTCCTGCATCGAGACCGGTGAACTGCTGATCCCACCTTCGGTCTCGATCTCCCGCTGGCTGATCGAGATCTGGTACGGCGGCGAACTGCCGGTTCCGGGCCGATGACGCGCCAGCCCGAGCCGACTTGCCGCCCGTGACCAGGTTCGGCGCTGTCCTGGCCGCGGCCGTGTCCATCGTCCTGGCGACTGGCTGCGCCGCCAGTCAGCCGACGGGAGTCGGCGCCGCAAGTCATCCGGCAACCGCAAAACCTGGCGAGAGCATCAAGGTGCTCGCCCGCAGTTACCTGGCGATCGCGGTTCCCGCCAATCACCGGCTTGAGGTCGCAAACGACAGCTTCACCGAAAAAGAACGCGACAACCTTGCCGCGGCCATATCGGACCTGCGTGCGGAAGCCAGCACCGAGCGCTGGTTCGACCAGCGCCTGCTCGCGATTCCGTTCCCGGCTGCGATCGAGGCGCTGGCCAGGGCGCTGGTCCGGGTCAATCAGAGCAGAGCCGCATTGACCGACCAGCAGACGCACTCAACCTCGCTGGCTCAGCTGCGGTCATTCGACGGCCTGCATAAGGTCGCGGATGCCGCCGCCGAGGCGCAGGTGCGGTTCATCCGCCGGGCACTCGGCCTGCCGCCTCCGCCGGGACCCTGACCGGCGCCGGCCGGGCAGTCCGCGGGTCAGCAGGCATGAGCAGTTCTGGCCGGGTCGCTCCGGTGAGTGGGAGCGGCCCGGCCAGCGGACTGTTGCCTGGATGCCGGTCAGTATCCGTAGCCACCGCCGGTTGAGCTGGATGACGGCGCGGGCGCTGGCGCGCCGGCTGAGAGCGTCACTTCATGCCACACCCCGCCGGACGCGTTGATGTTGTTGCCGTTGTTCTGGCCTGGTGCGGTGTCCCCTGAATAGGTGTAAAGGGGGTGACCGTCGTAAGTGGCCTGCTTCGTGCCGTCGGACCGGGTGATGCTGCCGATCTTGCTGCTGTTGACGCCCGCACCCGCGGTCACAGTTCCGGTCACCGGCGGCCAGAATGTCGCGCACGCTCCGGTGCAGTTCGACGTGGTGGCCGTGTCCTTGGCGAACCAGTAGAGCGTGAGGCCCTTGGAGTTGGTCAGCACCGTGGCGCCGCCGATCTTCGCGGTTCCCAAGGTCTGCGCGGCAGCGCCTGCTGGAGTACTGGCAGGACTCGTGGCCGGAGTCGTGCTGCCAGACGTGCCCGGGCCGGTGGACGATGATGAGCTGCCGCAGGCTGCGGCAAATAGGGCGACGGCGGCCAAACCGGCCGCGGCCCACACTCGGTTGTGGTTACGCATCGCATGTCTCCATTCACAGCGGAAGGGTTACTTACCCAAGAAGTACGTAGCCGTCGGCGACTACGTTCAACGTAGTGGCCGACAGTCCGCTAGCGAAGCAGAAGCCGCGCGGCGAGTTCCAGGTGGTGTGCTACGTCGTTCGCTGAGGCGCGGCGGGTGACCCAGGCGACCAGGTTGGACAGCCAGACGTCGCCGATCACCCGGGCAATGGCGCGCTCGTCCGCGGTGGGTTCGCCGTCATGCATGGCGTCCGTAAGCATCTGCTCCATCAGGGCCGCGACCGCGTTGACCTCAGCGGCGGCACTCGGATCGGCGAACATGAAGGCGCGCGTCATCGCCTCGGTCAGCAGCGGCTCGCGCTGCATGCTGCGAGTCACCCGGCCAAGGACATAGAGCATCCGGTCGTACGGCGTGTCACCGGGGATAGGCCGCCGGTCGAGCCGCTCCTTGGTCTCCTCGAACTCCCTGGCCAGCCCGGAGACCAGCAGGTGGATCTTGGAGGGAAAGTACCGGTACAGGGTGCCAAGCGCCACATCGGCCCGCTCCGCAACCTCGCGCATCTGGACCGCGTCGTAGCCGCCCTTCGACGCCAGTGCCAGGGTGGCATCCAGAATGCGCTTGCGGCGCTCGCGTTGTGCCGCCGAGCCGAGTTCGGCCTCAGCCGGGCCGCTGGTCGTGGCGGGGGCCGCCGACGCTAGGGTTTTCAGGGGTGGCATCGAGGCCTCTCGTGGTGTCGGCAACGCCAGACCGTCCCGTCATCGGTCGCGGCTGGGCAGACAGCGGCGAGGGCGTCACGTCCTACCCGCAGCGTAGCCATCCCGCCCCCAGCCTGGGCGGGCCGCTCCGGCGTCCGCTGACGCCTGGTCGACCGCCCTCCGACTAACGTCAGCTCGTCGTCGTGCGCAGGCCAACGGCGCGCTAGCCGTTAATCATTGTAACGTGTTCTAATTTTCTCTGCCGCCCGACCAGCAGGAGGACGAGTGCCCATCGCCGTCACTGACGAGCAGCTGGCCATGGCGGAATCGGTCAGCCAATGGGCCAGTCGGGCCGGGACAATCGCGGCGGTTCGCGGCCTCGAGGAATCCGGCGGGCGGGTCAGCACGGGGCAAGCCAATACGGGGCAAGGCAGCACCGGGCAAGCCAGCACGGGGCAGGCTGGCACGGCGCAGGCGGCCGGGGCGGGAACTGGGATCGCCGCGGGCTACTGGTCGGCGCTGGCTGAGCTCGGCGTCTTCGGGATCGCGGTGCCCGAGCCGACTGGAGGATCTGGCGGTACGGCGGCCGACCTGATCGCCGTCGTGGAGCAACTGGCCGTCTGGCTTGTTCCCGGTCCGGTGCTGCCGACGCTGCTTGGCGGATTGGTGCTGGCCGGCCGGGTGCCAGCCGGTACCTCAGGCGAGGTGTCCGCTGTCAGCGCGCTGCTCGCCGACCTGGCGTCCGGGGCAGCGTCGGTGGCCGTCGCGCTGTCGCCGGGCGGCCTGTCCGGCACCCGGCTGGCCGATGGCAGCCTGCGGGTCAGCGGTCTGGCCGACCTTGCCCTCGGAGCCGGCGACACCTCGCATCTGCTGCTCGGGGCGATCACGGATTCCGGAGAGACGTGGTTCGTGCTCCAAGCCAGCGATCCCGGGGTGCGGGTGAGCCCGCGGATTCCGGTCGATTTCTCCCGGGCGCTGGGCGACGTCAGGCTGACCGACGTCACCGTGCGGCCCGGCCAGCAGCTGGCGGGCCTGACCACCGGGCCGGTGCGGGACGTGGCCGCCACCCTCGCCGCGGCTGAATCGGCGGGCGTCGCTGCCTGGTGCAGTCGCGCCGCCGCCGAATACGCCAGGACCCGGCATCAGTTCGGCCGGCCGATCGGATCGTTCCAGGCGGTCAAGCACTTGTGCGCTGGGATGCTGTGCCGCGCCGAGCTAGCCGCTGCCGCGGCGTGGGACGCGGCATGCGCGGCGGACCAGGCGCCGGACGAGCACCCGCTGGCCGCCGCGGCCGCCGCCGCCGTGGCGCTCGATGCCGCGGTCGACAACGCCAAGGATTGCATCCAGGTACTCGGCGGGATCGGCTTTACCTGGCGGCATGACGCGCACCTTTACCTGCGGCGGGCGCTGGCACTGCGCCAGTTGCTCGGCGGCAGTGCCGGGTGGCGGACCCGGGCTGCCGAGCTCGCGCTCGAAGGCATGCGCAGGCACCTGGGTGACGGCCGGGCCGCCGCCGTGCCGCCAGACGGGGGTGCCGGGCAACCAGATCGCGATGGCGGGCCTTCGTCGCACCGTGCTGGCGGGCGCGACGGTGACGGTCCACAGTGGCATAACGAAGGGCCAGGCGCTGAACAGGTTCGCTCGGCGGCCAGGTCGGTGGCTGCTCAGGTGGCGGCGCTGCCGGCGGACCAGCGACGCGGAGCGCTGGCCGCGGCCGGATACGCTGCGCCGCACTGGCCGGCTCCGTACGGCCGGTCAGCCAGTCCGGCGGCGCAGCTGATTATCGATGCGGAATTGGCCAGCGCCGGGCTGAGCCGGCCCGACTTGTTGATCGGCGGCTGGGCCGTGCCAGCCATTCTCAGTTATGGCGGCAAAGCTCAGCAGGACAGGTTCGCCGGACCGACGCTCCGGGGCGAGATCACCTGGTGCCAGCTGTTCAGCGAGCCGGAGGCCGGCTCGGATCTGGCCTCGCTGCGGACCAGGGCGGTCCGCGCCGACGGCGGCTGGCTGCTGACCGGGCAGAAGGTGTGGACCTCACTGGCCAGGGACGCGGACTGGGCGATCTGCCTGGCCCGCACCGACCCGGCGGCGCCCAAGCACCTGGGTATCTCGTTCTTCCTGGTTGCCATGGACAGTCCGGGGATCGACATCAGGCCGCTGCGGGAGATCACCGGGCTGGAGATGTTCAACGAGGTCTTCCTTGACGATGTGTTCGTTCCTGATGAATGCCTGGTGGGGGAGCCAGGCGCTGGCTGGCGGATCGCGCGGGCGACACTGGCGACCGAGCGGGTCGCGATGGGCGCGGGTTCGGCGCTCGATGCCGAGGTTGAGGCGCTGCTGACCGCCGCCGCGTCGGCGGGCGGCCGGATCGCCGACCCGACCGTGCTCGATCAGATCGGCGCGCGGCTGGCCGAGGGGCTGGCCCTGGCGGTGATGGACGACCGGCTGGCCGACGCCGTGCTGCGCGGCGCCGATCCCGGCTTCGGTTCGGCGGTGCGCAAGCTGCTCGGCGTCGCGCACCGGCAGGCGGTCGCCGAAACGGCGCTGACGCTGTGCGGACCGCAGGGCGCGGCGGCTGATGGCGCGGCAGCGCAGGCAGTGCACCAGTTCCTGCTCACCAGGTGTCTGAGCATCGCCGGTGGCACCAGCCAGATCCTGCTGTCACTGGTGGCAGAACGCGTGCTCGGCCTGCCCAGGGAAGAGGCCCGCTGAATGGATTTCGAACTCAGTGAAACACAGCAGGTCATCGCCAGGTCAGCCGCCGACGTGCTGGAAGGCTCGGCACCGGCCAGCGGGGCAGCTGGCTGGCCGGATCCGGCCGGTCAGCCGGGCTACGACGCCGCCGCCTGGCAGGGGATGGCTAAGGCTGGCCTGCTCGCACTGACGCTGCCCGTCTGGCTGGACGGCGACGGGCTCGGCATGCTTGAAGCCGGTGTGCTCATCACCGAGATCGGCCGCCGCGCGGTTCCGGTGCCCGGTCTGGCCACGATCGCGCTCGGCATCCTGCCTGTGGTCCGCTGGGGCAGCCAGAACCTGCAGGCCCGGCTGCTGGCCGGAGTGGGTTCCGGCGAGCGGATCCTGACCGCCGCACTGCGTGAGCCGTCTGCCGGGATGGCTGCCAAGCCGACCACCGTCGTGACGCTCACCGGTGGTCCGAGCGGCTCGGGCAGCTGGGGCACGGTCAGCGGGACGAAGATCGGCGTTCCTTACGCCGAGCAGGCGTCATGGATTTTGGTTCCCGCCCGGCTGGAGGCTGGTGGTCGGGCGGTCGTGGTCCTGGACCGGACCGCGGCTGGGATCAGCCTGCAACGCACTCCGGCCGCCTCCGGCGATGTGCCCGAGTACACCGTGGTCCTAGCCGAGGTGCCGGTTACCGGGGTGCTNGGCATCGGCGAGCGCGGCGCTGCCCAGGCCGGCGCGGCGGTCGACGACCTGTACCAGCTGGCCGCCGCGGGGGCAGCCGCGGCCGCCGACGGGGCGGTCGCCGGAGCGCTGGCCCTGACCACGAGCTATCTGGCCACTCGCGAGCAGTTCGGCCGGCCGCTAGCGACATTCCAGGCCGTGGCCCAGCAGATCGCCGAGGTGTACATCGCCAGCCGGACCCTGCACCTGGCCGCGCTGTCCGCCTGCTGGCGGCTGGCCACCGGCCGGGACGCCACTGATGACGCCGACATCGCGGCTTACTGGCTGGCTCAGGAAGCACCAGCGGCGCTCCGGAGCTGTCACCACCTGCACGGCGGGATCGGATTGGACGTCAGCTACCCGCTGCATCGCTACTCGTCCATGATCAGCGATCTGGCCAGGTTCGTCGGCGGAGCGGATGACCGGCTCGACCGGATTGACCAGGGGTCGGCCGGGACGGGGGCGCGGCGATGTTCATCGAGCTGACCGACGGCCAGCGCGAGCTCAGGGACGAGCTGCGCGAGTACTTCGCCGGACTGATCACGCCGGCCCAGCGCCGGGCCATGCTGACCGACCGGCACGGCCAGGTCTACCGGGAAGTCGTCCGGCAGATGGGCCGCGACGGCTGGCTCGGCGTCGGCTGGCCCACTGAATACGGCGGGCGCGGGTTCGGCCCGATCGAACAGCAGATCTTCGTCAGCGAGGCCTCCCGTGCGGACGTGCCGCTGCCCGCGGTCACGCTGCAGACGGTCGGCCCGACATTGCAGGCGTTCGGGACCGCCGAGCAGAAAGAGCTGTTCCTGCCCGCGATTCTGGCTGGCGAGGTGCATTTCGCGATCGGCTACACCGAGCCGGGAGCCGGTACCGACCTCGCGGCGCTGACCTGCCGGGCGGTGCGGGACGGCGACAGCTACCTGGTCAACGGCCAGAAGGTGTTCACCACTGGTGCCCATGAAGCGGATTACATCTGGCTGGCCGTCCGCACCGACCCGGTAGCACGGCGGCACCGCGGCATCTCGATCCTGATCGTCGACACCAGCGATCCCGGTTTCAGCTGGACGCCGATCATTACCAGCGACGGGGCGCACCACGTCAACGCCACCTACTACTCCGACGTCAGGGTCCCGGTGAGCATGCGGGTCGGAGCCGAGAACGCCGGCTGGCGACTGGTGACCACTCAGCTGAACCACGAGCGGGTCATGCTCGGCCCGGCTGGCCGGCTCGGCGCTCTGTACGATCGCGTGCTCGACTGGGCGCGCGCGTATCTCGGCCCGGACGGGCGGCCGGTGGCCGAATATGGCGATGTCCGCCGGGCGCTCGGTCAGGTCCATGCCAGCCTGCGCGTCAACGAGCTGCTGAACTGGCAGGTCGCGATGGCCGACACGGTGGACATCGCCGATGCGTCGGCAACGAAGGTCTTCTCCTCGGAGCGACTGCAGCGGCTCGGCCAGTTGCTCGCCGATGTCGTCGGGCGGCACGGTGACCCGGCAGACGAGTCCACCGCTGAGCTGATGCACTGGCTGGATGTGCAGGTCAAGCGGAACCTGGTGCTGACCTTCGGCGGCGGGGTGAACGAGATTCAGCGAGAACTGATCGCGACCGCCGGTCTCGGGCTGCCGCGGGTGCCGCGCTGATGGAGGGCTGGGATTATGCCGCCGCGCGCATCCGCGCCGTGGCGCAGCGAGTGATGGCGGCCGGTCCGTCCAGCCCGCGCCTCGCCCGCGATCCGGTAAACCTGCCGATGATCAGGAACTGGGTCGAGGCGATCGGCGACGCCAACCCGGTCTACACCGACCCCGAGATCGCCGCCGCTTCGGTGCACGGCTGCCTGGTGGCACCGCCGGCCATGGTGCAGGCATGGACGATGCCGGGACTGCACGGTGTCCGCGATGCCAGCGACCCGCTAAGCCAGATGTCGGCAGCGCTGGACCAGGCCGGCTACACCTCGGTCGTGGCGACCAACTCCGACCAGGTCTATCACCGGTACCTGCGGCACGGTGAGCAGCTGACCGTCCGGATCAGCCTGATTGATCTGATCGGGCCGAAGACGACCGCCCTGGGGGAGGGCTGGTTCTTCACGACCCGCAGCAACTGGTACGCCGGGGACGAGCCCGTCGCCACCATGGATTTCCGGATCCTGAAGTTCCGGCCGCCCGCTGCTGCGGCGGGTACCGGTACCCCGGCCGGCTACGTGATGCGACCGGTCAGCTCGCCTGATACGGCGTTCTTCTGGGCCGGGACCGCCGCTGGCGAGCTGCGGATCCAGCGCTGCGGTGATTGCGGCGCGCTCCGGCATCCGCCGGGGCCGCTCTGCCCGCAGTGCGGCTCGCCGCGTCCGGACTACACGGTCGCCGCGGGCACTGGCGAGGTCTTCAGCTACGTGGTGCATCATCATCCGCCGGTGCCAGGAAAGCAGCTGCCGATCGTGATCGCCCTGGTTCAGCTCGACGAGGGCGTCCGGATGGTCGGCGAGCTTGTCGGCGTCGATCCCGAGCAGGTCAGGATCGGTCTGCCGGTCAAGGTCGAGTACCTCAGGATCGACGATGAGCTGACCTTGCCCGCCTGGCGGCTGGCTGAGCCGGATGAACGGCCAGCGGCTGACACCCACGATAAACCGGCAGCCCACGACGAGCCGGCAGCCGCCCACGGCGAACCGGCAGCCGCCCACGACGAGCCGGCAGCCACCCACGACGAACCGGCTGGGGGGCAGCTGGCGCGAGAGCGGTCGCCCGGGGAGACCGCCGAGTTGCTGCCCGAGCTGGCGGTGCAGGCCAGTACTACCTTCGTGATCGCGTCCGCGCTGGCGACCCGCGACTTCCAGGACGTGCATCACGACCGGGATCGAGCGGTGGCCAGGGGCAGCAAGGACATCTTCCTCAACATCTTGACCACCACCGGGCTGGTCCAGCGGTTCGCCTCCGGCTGGGCGGGACCACAGTCGATCCTGCGCCAGATCTCGATCCGGCTCGGAGCGCCCTGTTACGCGGGCGACACGCTCACCTTCTCCGGACAGATCACCGAGCACCGTACCGAAGCGGCCGCCGCGCCGGCCGACGGCGGGAGCGCAGACCCAAGTGCTGAACTGATGACCGACTGCTACCAGCTGGCGGTCGTCGGCCGGTGTAGTCTTGGCGACCACGTGACCGGGACCGTCAGGATCGACATCCGCAGGAGTCGGCCGTGACCGGCCGATCCGGGGCAGGACAGGCCGGCCTCGCCGCGATCGCCGGGATCGGGGCAACCGAGTTCTCCAAGAACTCGGGCCGCAGCGAGCTCCGGCTGGCGACCGAGGCGGTCCAGGCCGCGCTGGCCGACGCGGGGCTGCGCCCGTCCGACGTGGACGGCCTGGTCACCTTCACGATGGACAGCAATGCCGAGGTCGCCGTCGCGCGCGAGCTCGGGATCGGCGAGCTCACCTTCTTCAGCCAGATCGGGTACGGCGGCGGCGCGGCGTGCGCGACCGTGCACCAGGCGACGCTGGCCGTCGCCACCGGCACGGCCGGCGTGGTGGTCTGCTACCGGGCACTGAACGAGCGGTCGGGCCGCAGGTTCGGCCAGGTCGCGGTCGCTGCCGCGGCGATGCCGACGTCGTCGGGCATCGACAACGGCTGGCACTACCCGATGGGACTGTCCACTCCGGCCGCCACCGTGGCGATGATGGCCCGCCGCTACATGCATGTCTACGGCGCGACAAGCGCCGACTTCGGGATGGTGACCGTGGCCGACCGGCGGCACGCCGCCACCAACCCGCTGGCGTGGTTCTACCAGCGGCCGATCACGCTGGCCGAGCACCAGGCCTCCCGCTGGATCGCCGAGCCACTGCGGCTGCTCGACTGCTGCCAGGAGAGCGACGGCGCGGTCGCCATCGTGGTGACCAGTCTGGAGCGGGCCGCTGCGCTGCGGCACCGCCCGGCGGTTATCCGCGCGGCGGCTCAAGGCAGCGGCCCTGACCAGTTCACCATGACCAGTTACTACCGCGACGACATGACCGGGCTGCCGGAGATGGGGGTCGTCGCCAGGCAGCTCTGGCAGCGGGCCGGAATCGGCCCGGCCGACATCAGGACCGCCATTTTGTACGACCACTTCACCCCGTACGTGCTGATGCAACTGGAAGAACTCGGCTTCTGCCCGCGCGGCGAGGCACGGCAGTTCATCGCCGACGGCGCGATCGAGACCGGCGGGCGGCTGCCGGTGAACCCGCACGGCGGCCAGCTCGGCGAGGCCTACATCCACGGCATGAACGGGATCGCCGAGGGCGTCAGGCAGGTCCGTGGCACCGCGGTGAACCAGATCCCGGGCGACGGCCCGGTCCTGGTCACAGCCGGCACCGGCGTGCCCACCAGCGGCCTGATCCTGGCTGCGGACTGAGCCGCGAGCCCGTAGCAGGCCCTCGGCGCCCGGTTCGGCTGGCTGGGTATTCCACGCAGCTACCTGGGTAGCCGCCGTCAGCCGATCTGGGTAATCGCACCGATGCGTCGGGCAGCTGCCGGGGCGCAGGATGCAGTTATGCCGGGACACCAGGTCCCGGCCCGGATCGAGAAGGTCAGTCGTGCCCGTCCAAGAAGCCACCCCCCGCCATATCGGCCGAACAGTGGCCGAAGAGTACGGCCGCAGCGACGAGTGCGATGACGTGATCATCGGCCACCGCCTGACTGACGGTCAGTTTTACGTCCACCGTCCCTGCGAGCCATGCGGCGAATGTGATCGCCGTGCACCGGGCACGCATCGAGCCTGACGGTCACGGCGGTACCTGACCGGGGACCAGCGCCAGCATGAGCCAGGCGGCCGTATGCCGGTTCATACTTGGCCTATGCGCCCAGTGCTGTGCCCGGTGGTGGTTGGGCGGGATGCGGAGGCCAGTCACCTTCGCGCTGCCCTAGCCGGGGCGCAGGCGGGCCGGGGTCGCACGGTCCTGCTGGCTGGGGAGGCCGGGATCGGAAAGTCGCGGCTGGCCCGTGAGGTCGCTGGGATAGCACGTGAGCAGGGGTTCGCCGTGCTGACCGGGCGGGCGGTGGCGGGGGGCGTGCCGACGCCATTCCGGCCATTTGCCGAAGCGCTGGCGTCGGCCTTGCGTGCGAACGGGCTGCCGGAGAGTCCAGAGCTTGATCCGTTCCGGCCGGCGCTCGGGCGGCTGGTTCCGCAGTTGCAGCCGGAGAGCGAGGCTGCCGACGATGGGTCGCTGGTTTTCGTTGGCGAGGCGGTGCTCCGGCTGCTGGGTGTGCTCTCCCCGGATCACGGCTGCCTGCTTGTGCTCGAGGATCTGCACTGGGCTGATCTTGAGACGCTGGCCCTGATCGAGTATGTCGCGGACAACGTCTTCGCTGAGCGACTGCTGTGCGTGGGAACGTTCCGGCCCGAGGAGGGCGGCGGGGCGGCTGATCTGGCGGCGAAGCTGGAGAGCCGTGGCTCGGCCGAGGTGCTGCCGCTGCGGCGCCTGGGTCCTGACGCGATGGCGCGGATGGCAATGGCGTGCCTGGGAGCCGGCCAGTTGCCTGCGCCTGCGCAGTCGTTCGTCGCCGAGCGTACCGAGGGCGTCCCGTTCCTGGTCGAGGAGGTGCTGGCCGGGCTGCTTGCGGACGGGGTGCTGGTCGACCGGGACGGGCGATGGGAAACCACGGGTCCGGTCGCGGCCGGTGTCCCGGCCACGTTCGCCGATGCCGTGGGCCGTCGGCTTGAGGCCATCGATCCGGATTCACGGCGGGTGATCCGGGCCGCTGCGGTAATCGGACGCCGGTTTGAATGGTCGCTGCTCCGCCCGATAGCCGCGGTGAGTGATGAGGCGGTCCTGGCGGCGCTGCGGCAAGGAATGGATCTGCAGCTGATCACGGCCGGTGAGCAGGGCTTCAGGTTCCGGCATGCGCTGACTCAGGAGGCGGTCCTGGCCGGGCTGATGCCCCCCGAGCTGGCGGTGCTGGCCGGCCTGGCTCTGGTGGCGGTGGAGGCCGCGTACCCTGGCCTGCCCGATGCCTGGTGCACGCTCGCCGCCGACCTGGCCGAGCGCGCCGGAGACAGCACCAGGGCTGCCGCGTTGCTGCTTGAGGCCGGGCGACGCGATCTGGCGGTGGGCGCTCTGGCCAGCGCGGAAGGCACCCTGATCCGGGCCAGGACGCTGGCCGGTTCCGGCGATGTCGGGCTGGAGATCGGAATCGATGAGGCGCTGACCGAGGTGTTCGCGATGGCCGGTCAGGTGGACCGGGCCATCGAAACCGGCCGGACGCTGCTGGCCAGGATCGGCCCGTCGGCCGCCCGGTCGGCTGACCTGCATCTACGGATCGCGCAGGCGGCGATCGCCGGGGGCAGGTGGGCGGATGCCGCGGCCGGCGTGGCCATCGCCCGCGCGGTGCCGCACGCGGACCTGGCGCGGGTGGATGCCTGCGCGGCGCAGGTCGCTGTCGGCCGTGAGGACCTGGCTGAGGCGAGGCGGCTCGCCGGGGCGGCGCTGCGGGCCGCCGAGGACGGCGGAATGCCCGATGTGGCGTGCGAGGCGCTTGAGGTGATCGGCAGGGTCGCGAGCCAGAGTGATCTGGAGGAAGCGGAGCGGGCGTTTACCCGGGCCGCGGCCATCGCCTCGGCACACGGGCTGCAGCTACGGCAACTGCACGCGCTACATGGGCTGGGCACGGTCGACATGCTGCGCGCACCGGGAACCTGGACCGGCTGCTTGAAGCGCGCCAGCTATCTGCGGCTCGCGGCGCGCTGTTCCTGACCGCCGTGCTTGACCTTCAGATCGCAGCGGGGCTGATCAAGCAGTTCCGCGCCGACGAGGCACTGGAGACGGCATCGCGATGCGTGCAGGCATCGCGGCGCTTCCGCCTGGCCGCGCTGCCGGAAGCGCTGATCTTCCAGGCCAACGCCCATGCGATCCGCGGCGAGCGGGAGCAGATGGAGGCCCTGATCGCTGAGGCCATCGAGCTGGCGCCGCAGGACCGTGATCTGCTGCTGAGCTGGGCGTGGGGGCGCTGCCGAGCGACGCTGTCGCTGCTTGATGAAGACCTTGAGCAGGCTTACGCACAGCTAGACGCCGGAGCCGGGCTGCTGCTTAGCTCGTCGGCGGGGCCCGCTGCCCCGTTCATGGGGCTGTGGCCGCTGCTCGGGGCGGTACTGCGCCGGGACGGGGCCGCCGCCGCCGCGCAAGTCCGGGCTGCGCGCCTGACCCGGCATCGCGTGATCGCGGACCTGCTCGGTTATGCCGATGCGGTGCTGGCTGGCCGCGAGGGCCGGATCGCGGCTGCGCAGGCGGCGTTCGCTGCCGCCGACGCGCAGATGGGACCGCTGGTCGCCTGGTACCGACAGTACGCCCGCCGGATCGCCGCGCAGGCGGCGCTGGCCGATGGCTGGGGCGACCCGGTCTCCTGGCTGCGGGAGGCCGCGGCGTACTTTGACGCGCGCGGCGATGACCGGATCGCGGCAGCGTGCCGGGCGCTGCTGCGCCGGGCGGGCGCCGTGGTTCCCAGGCCAAGGCCCGGTGACGACGGCCTGCCCGACGGGCTGCGCGCGATCGGGGTGACCGAGCGCGAGGCTGACATTCTGCGGCTGGTTGCGCAGGGCCTGACCAACCGGGAGATCGCGGAGCGGATGTACTTGTCGCCGCGCACCGTGGAGAAGCACGTGGCCAGCCTGCTCGCCAAGACCGGCGGCCGGCGCCGGGCGCACCTGGCTGGGTACCTCGCTGAGCTAGGTGGGTAGCCGCCGCCCGCCGGATTGGGTAAGCGCACCGATGCGGTTGCCAGCGGCCGGGGCCGACGATGCAGGGGATGCCGGGACGCGGGTCCCGGCCAGCATCGGAAGGCACCGTGATGGGAGTCCACGAAGACAAGCTCGATGGGTTCGCCGACCAGTTCGCCCTGGCGCAGGCTCGCGCGCTGGCGGACCCAGGCGAGCCGCTGCACGTGCACGTCGTCCGTGCCCTGGCCCGGTTGGCGGCCGAGCCGCGGCTAGCTTGCGGCCCAGCCTTGGCCGGCGCCTACGCGGGTGCCGCCGGCGTTCGTAGTTGACGCGCTGTGATCAGCTCATGCCCGACGGCTGCAAACGGTTCATACTGGGCCTGTGCGCCCGGTGCTGTGCCCGGTAGTAGTGGGCCGAGATGAGGAAGCCCGCCATCTTCGCGCCGCCCTGGCCGGCGCGGAGGCGGGCCGAGGTCGTGCGCTGCTGCTGGCGGGGGAGGCCGGGATCGGGAAGTCGCGGCTGGCCCGCGAGGTCGCTGGGATGGCGCGTGAGCAAGGGTTCGCGGTCCTGACCGGGCGGGCGGTGGCCGGGGGCGTGCCGACGCCGTTCCGGCCGTTCGCCGAGGCGCTGACCACGGCGCTGCGCCTGGGCAGGCAGCTAGACAGCGTCGCGCTTGATCCCTTCCGGTCTGCGCTGGGGCGGCTGGTTCCGCAGTTGCAGTCGGGACGCGAGGCTGCCGACGATGGGTCACTGGTCTTCGTTGGCGAGGCGGTACTCCGGCTGCTGCACCTGCTGTCTCCGGATCATGGCTGCCTGCTTGTGCTCGAGGACCTGCACTGGGCTGATCTGGAGACGCTGGCGTTGCTTGAGTACCTGGCGGACAACGTCTTCGCTGAGCGGGTGCTATGCCTGGGGACGTTCCGCCCGGAGGAGGGCGGCGCGGCGGCCGACGTGGCCGCGAAGCTGGAGAGTCGCGGGTCGGCGCAGGTGCTGCCGCTGGGGCGGCTGGATCCGGGAGCGGTTGCGGATATGGCACTGGCGTGCCTGTCGGCCACCGGGCTGCCTACGTCGGTGCAGACGTTCGTGGCCGAGCGAGCGGAGGGCGTTCCGTTCCTGGTTGAGGAGCTGCTGGCCGGCCTGCTTGAGGACGGTGTGCTGGTGGAGCGGGACGGCCGATGGGAGCTGACCGGTCCGGTTGCGGCGAGTGTCCCGGCAACCTTCGCCGATGCGGTGCGCAGGCGGCTGGATGGCGTCGATCCGGGCTCGCGGCAGGTGATCCGCGCCGCGGCGGTGCTCGGTCGCCGGTTTGAGTGGCCGCTGCTTGGTCCGATGGTCAGCCTGGGTGCCGACGCGGTCATGGCCGCGTTGCGACAGGGCGTGGATCTGCAGCTGATCACGGCCGGTCAGCACGGCTTCCGGTTCCGGCACGCGCTGACCCATGAGGCGGTACTTGGCGGAATGCTGCTGCCGGAGCGGGCGATGCTGGCTGGCCAGGCACTGACGGCGATGCGGGCGGCGCATCCTGGCCTGCCGGGTGCGTGCTGCATGCTCGCCGCCGACCTGGCCGAGCGCGCGGGTGACTCCGCGCGGGCAGGCGGGCTGCTGCTGGAGGCGGGACGGCGGGACCTCGGGGTTGGGGCCCTGGCCAGCGCGGAGAACGCGCTGCTGCGAGCTCGGGCGCTGGCCGGTTCCGGTGATGTGGAGCTTGGCAGCGCGGTCGATGAGGCGCTGACCGAGGTTTTCGCGATGTCGGGCCAGGTGGACCGGGCCATCGAGATGGGCCGCACGCTGCTGGCTCGGATCGGGATGGCGTCGTCGGCCACCAGGTCGGCTGATCTGCACCTGCGGATCGCGCGGGCCGCGATCGCTGGCGGCCGGTGGGCCGACGCAGCTGCCAGCGTGGCGACCGCTCGGGGACTGCCGAACGCCGACCTGGCGCGGGTAGACGCCTGCGCGGCGAGCGTCGCCGAGGGCCGGAGACGCACTCAGGAGGCGGATCGGCTTGCCCGCGCCGCGCTGCAGGCGGCGGAGGCCGGCGGGCAGCCCGATGTGGCTTGCGAGGCGCTTGAGGTGATCGGCAGGGTTGCCCGGCGAACGGACCTGGAGGAAGCGGAGCGCGCGTTCGCCCGGGCCGCGTCCATCGCCGCGGAACACGGACTGCGGCTATGGCACCTGCGCGCGCTGTACGAGCTTGGCACGAACGAGATGCTGCAGACCGAGAGCGTGGACGGGCTGCTGCAGGCGCGCGAGTCGTCAGCGGCGCAAGGCGCGCTGGCGCTGACCGCGGCCCTGGACCTGCTGATCGCCGTCGGGCTGAACAAGCAATTCCGCGCCGATGAGGCGCTGGCGGCCGCGCGCCGATCTGCGGACTCGTCGCGGCGCTTCCGGCTGGCTAGCTTGCCGATGGCGCTGATCATGCAGGCCGCCGCGCACGCCATCCGCGGCGAGCGGGAGGAGATGGAGGCCCGGATCGCAGAGGCCAGCGACCTGGCGCCCGTGGATCGCGATGTCCTAGGCGGTGCGTGGGGATACTGCCGGGCGACGATGTCACTCCTGGCGGAAGACCGCGAGCAGGCTTACGCGCAGATGGAAGCGGGCGCCGAGTCGCTGCTGAGCGGCCCGGCGGCGTTCGCGCCGCCCTTCCTTGGGCTGTGGCCACTGCTCGGCGCGGCCCTGGGCCGGGACGCGGCCTCGGCAAGCGCGCGGGTGCGTGCCGTGCACGGGACGCGGCGCCGCCTGGTAGCAGCCCTGCTTGGCTACGCCGATGCAATCGTGGCTGGCCGCGACGGTCAGGTCGCAGCTGCCGAGGCGGCAGTGGCCGCCGCTGACGCCCAGATCGGCCCGCTGGTTGTCTGGTACCGCCATTACGCCCGCCGGATCGCTGCCGAGTCGGCCCTCGCCGACGGCTGGGGTGACCCGGTCCGGTGGCTGCGCGAGGCCGCGGCCTACTTCGACGCGCGTGGCGATGACCGCGTCGCGGCGGCATGCCGCGCCCTGCTGCGCCGGGCGGGTGCGGTGGTTCCCAGACCACGGCCTGGTGCCGACGGCCTGCCCGACCGGCTGCGCGCCCTTGGCGTGACCGGGCGTGAGGCTGACGTGCTCGACCTGGTCGCCCAGGGCCTGACCAACCGGGAGATGGCGGAGCGGCTGTTCCTGTCACCGCGGACCGTCGAGAAGCACGTGGCGAGTCTGCTCGCCAAGACCGGCTTGCGGCGGCGGGCCCAGCTGGCTGGGTACCTCGCTGAGCTAGCTGGGTAGCGGTCGCCTGCCGGATTGGGTAATCGCACCGATGCGCCGGCCAGGGGCGCAGGGCGACGATGCCGGGGTACGCCGGGACACCAGGTCCCGGCCACACCGGAAGGCAATGTCATGGAAGTCCAGGAAACCAGCCGGCGGCTGCGGTCCTTCGCCGCGTATGCAGCGGCGATCGCGATCCCGGCGGTGGCCCTGCTGGCGCCGGCAGGCGGCGCCGAGGCGGCCACGGCGCAGCAGGCGGGCCGGCCAGCCGCTGCCACGTTCAGCTGGCACAACCTGAGCCTGATCAACGGATGGCAGCCCTACCTGCCGGCTGGTTCCAGGTACCCCTCCTACGCCGTCAAGGGCGGCGTGGTCTACCTGTCAGGGACGCTGGCCCAGCCAGGCGGCGGCAGCAGCGAATTCGCCGTCCTGCCCAAGGCAGCCAGGCCGGCCCACCGGATGTACCTCACGGTGTACACAGCCGGCGGAACCACCGGCAGCCTAGAGATCAGATCGAATGGCGACATGTTCGCCTCGTCCTGGCCACAGTCCAATGCACGACTCTTCACCTCGCTCGCCGCGATCTCCTACCCGGCGCCCGGGGCTACCTGGTACAAGCTCACCCTGATCAACGGCTGGAAGTCGGCTCAGCGCCTGTACGGCACCGGCGATCCCGCCTACGCCGTCATCGGCGGCGTGGTGTACCTGTCGGGGTCACTGCACACCAACAGCGGCACCAGCACCTGGTTCGCCCTGCTGCCAGCGGCGGCCCGGCCGGCTTACTGGCTGTTCATGACGGATTACACGCTCGGCGGTACCGTCGGATCCCTGCAGGCCGGGCCGAGCAGCCTGATTCAGGCCTACAGCCGGCCAGCGTCCTACGCCCGCCAGTACACCTCGCTCGCGGCGATTTCCTACCCGCGCACTTCATAGCGTCCGCGGATCTGATCCAGAACCTGGCATAACTACTCGCCGGGGCTGGCCATGTCCAAAGCAGCGATGTAGCCGAAGGTCATCGCCGGACCGATCGTCGCGCCGGCCCCGGCGTAGCTGTGGCCCATCACGGCGGCGCTGGCGTTGCCCGCCGCGTACAGGCCACCGATCGGACTGCCGTCCTGGCGCAGCACCCGAGCCCGCTCGTCGGTTCGCAGCCCGCCCTTGGTACCCAGGTCGCCGGGCACGATCTTGATCGCGTAGAACGGCGGGCGGGCCAGCGGTGCCAGGTTCGGGTTCGGGCGGCAGCGCGGATCGCCGTAGTACCTGTCGTAGGCCGAGTTACCGCGGCCGAAGTCCTCGTCCTTCCCTGCCTGCGCGAAGCCGTTGAACCGCTGCACGGTCTGCGCCAGCCCGTCGGCGGGAGCCCCGATCTGGTCGGCGAGTTCGGCCAGGGTATCGGCGCGGAACACCGTCCCGGCCGCGTACCAGCGGCGGGGCAGCGGCTTGCGCGGCGGGAGGCCGGCGAAGACATAGCTGTTCCGGTACCGCTGGTCGGTGATCAGCCAGGCTGGAATGTGCGGCTTGTCGGTGGTGTGCCGGTCATACATCGCGTGCACGGTGTCGACGTAGGGTGCCGCCTCGTTCACGAACCGCTGGCCGGCCGCGTTGACCATAATGCAGCCTGGCAGCGACCGCTCGGCCAGGCAGAAGAACGGCCCGCCGGTCAGCGGGATCGACGGGCCCCACCAGGCGTCGTCCATCAGGTCAAGGGCGGCACCGGCCGCCTGTCCGGCCCAGATCCCGTCGCCGGTGTTGCCCGCCGAGCCGACCGTCCAGTCCGCACCGATCGGCGGTCGCTGGTACTTCTCCCGCATCTGCGCGTTCCGCTCGAAGCCGCCGGTCGCCAGCAGCACGCCGCGGCGGGCTCGCAACTCCAGCGGCTCGCCGTCGCGGACCACCTGTAGCCCGGTGACCCGGCCGTCGCTGAGCACCAAGCCGGTCATCGTGGTGTTCAGCCAGACCGGGACGCCAGCCTGCGCCAGGCCCGCTCGCAGCCCAGCCGCCAGTGCCTGACCCAGGCTCAGCGTGCGCTGCCTGAGCAGCTTGGTGCGGGCCATCCGGCCAGCCACCTTGGCGGTCGTCCAGATCGCCCGCGGGTGCCTGGTGCCAAGGCTGAGCCAGCGATAGTCGGCCGCGGTGATCGTCACGCCGTCAGGCGCCGGAACGTATGGCGGATTCAGCCGGGCCAGGTCGTTGCCGAGTACCCGGCCGTCGAACGGAACAGGCTCAATGGTGCGGCCGCAGGCCAGTCCGCCGGGAGCCTCAGGGTAGTAGTCGGCGTAGCCAGGCACCCAGGCGAAATCGACCGGCGTGTGGGTGCGGACGAGTTGGAGCATGGCAGGCCCGTGCTCGAGCAGTGCCTGCTGGCGCCCGGCCGGGACGCATTCTCCGGCCACGTGCGCGAGATAGACCCTGGCCTGCTCCGGGGTATCCCGAACCCCCGCGTGCCTGAGCACCTCATTGCCCGGTACCCAGACGCCACCGCCAGAGCGGGCGGTGGAGCCGCCGAAGTAGCCGGTTTTCTCGATCACGATGACGCTCAGGCCGCGATCCGCCGCGGTCAGCGCGGCGGTCATCCCGGCCGCTCCGCTGCCCGCCACAACAACGTCGAACTCCGGAACTTCCGTTGCCATCGCGCCTCCTGCGGCTATGTTAGAACACGTTCTAGTAGTAGCGATCGGGGAGCGGAGGCCATCGTGCCGGAGCCGACCGACCAACCGGCACCGGATTACCGCGCCGACGTGGTGATCGTCGGCTTCGGCGGGGCCGGTGCCTGCGCCGCGCTCGAGGCCGCTGCCGCCGGTGCCAGCGTGATCGTGATCGACCGGTTTACCGGCGGCGGCGCGACCGCACTGTCGGGTGGCGTCGTCTATGCGGGCGGCGGCACTCTGCAGCAGATGGAGGCCGGAGTCACCGACTCCCCGGACGCGATGTTCGACTACCTGGCGCTTGAGGTCGGTGACGCGGTGACACCGGCTACGCTGCGTGCGTTCTGCGAGGGAAGTGCCGGGATGGTGGCCTGGCTGGCCGGGCACGGCGTGCCGTTCGAGGGCAGCCTTTGCACCGACAAGACCTCGTACCCGACGAACCGGCACTACCTCTATTACTCAGGCAGCGAGCTCTCGTCAGGCAGCGTCGCCCCGCCTGCCCCGCGCGGTCACCGGGCCGTTGGCCGCGGTACCTCCGGCGCGGTGCTGTTCGCCCCGCTGGCTGCGGCTGTCAAGGCGGCTGGGGTGGTCGTGCTTGACCAGACCACGGCGCGGCAGCTGATCACCAATGCCGATGGCCGCGTGGCGGCAGTAGCCGGCTCGACGCTGCGCGGCGGGCCGGCCTGGGCCGCGCTGGCACACCGGGTGCTGCATTCCTGGTCGGCCAAGCCCTATCTGTACGCCCCCAAGCTCGGCCGGGCGCTGCACCGGCGGGTGGCCTGGCTGGAACGGCGGTACGGCCGGCCGGTGCAGGTGGCCGCGAACCGCGGCGTGGTGCTGGCCGCGGGCGGCTTCGCGGCCAGCCGGGCGCTGATGCGCGAGCACGCACCGGCGTATCGGGGCGGGCTGCCGCTGGCCACGCCCGCCGACGACGGCAGCGGTATCCGGCTCGGCGCGGAGGTGGGCGGCGCCACCAGGTTCCTCGATCATGTCTCGGTGTGGCGGTTCATCAGCCCGCCGTCCGCCTTTCTGCGCGGCGTGATCGTGGATCAGGCCGGGCAGCGGCTCTGCGACGAGTCCAAGTACGGGGCCGCGATCGGCGACGCGGTCATCCGTCTGGCTGGCGGCCGGGCTTGGCTGGTCGCGGACAGTTCGATCATCGCCGACGCCAGGCGCCGGCTCTACGGCACCACGCTGTGGTTCCAGCGGCTGCAGGCCTGGTATCTGCTCACCATGGCCAGGACGCAGGCACCGTCCCTGGCGGCGGCGGCGTCGCGCGCCGGGGTGGACCCCAGCGGGCTGGCGGCGACCGTGGCCGAGTACAACGCGGCGGCGGCGGCCGGGACACCCGACCCGGTCGGCAAGGCCGCGAACCTGGTCACCGCGATCGAGCGGCCGCCGTACTCGCTGATCGACCTTTCGATCAAGCCAAGGCTGGCCTATCCCGCGCCGATGCTGACCCTCGGCGGACTAGTGGTCGCCGAGGACACCGGGCAGGTGCTGCGCCCGGACGGCTCGCCGGTGCCTGGACTGTTCGCCGCCGGTCGCAGTGCGGTGGGCCTGTGCTCGAACTCCTATGTCAGCGGACTCTCGCTGGCCGACTGTGTCTTCTCCGGCCGCCGGGCCGGCCAGCAAGCGGCCGCACTGGCTGGCAGCTGGCCACGGGAGAGCTGAGCGGCACAGTCGGCGTCCGTGCCTCGAACTTTGCCGCGCCCCCTTTCCGGTCAACCGCGTGCCCTCGGGCCGACCCCTGGCCCCGGCTGGCACGCGACAGCCGACAATGGGCAAGTGATAGTTGTGGAACCCGAGGCGTTCGAAGAGATGGTCGTCACCGCGCTTGATGATCTCCCTGAGGACCTCGGCCGTCTGATGCGCAACGTGGCCGTCACGGTCGAGCACGGTCCCGGGCCGCGCGGCCTGCTCGGGCTCTACCAGGGAGTCCCGCTGACCAGCCGAACATCGCAGTATTCCGGCGTGCTGCCGGACCGGATTACCATCTACCGGCGCGCGATCTGCGCGATCTGCTACACCGAAGCTGATGTCGCCGCACAGGTGCGCCGGACCGTGATCCATGAGGTCGCGCACCATTTCGGCATCGACGATGCCCGGCTCGATGAACTCGGCTGGTAGCGAGTCTGGCCGCCACGCGGCCAGGTCAGGCGATCGCGAGAGCGCGGAGGTCCGATTATGTGCACCGAGGACACTGCCGCTCCGCTGGCGCCGCCGTCCGTCGATCAGCCGGTCGGCGACTGGTCAGGCCAGCCGATCACGCTGCGGCCGGTCGACGAGCTCCGGGTGCTCAGCGTCTGCGACAACACCATCGACGTGCTCATGCCTGACCAGGGCGTGGCCAAGCGCCTGCCGCCCAGCGGGCCCGCCGCCGCAGCGCACCTGCTTGACGCGGCAACGCTGGTCGGGGGCACAGTGGTCGACGCACCGCTGGCGGAGCATGCTCATCCACCCCGACTTCTGGGCCCAACGTCGGCTGGCGATTCCCGGTCGCGACCCGCTTGAGCTGCCAAGCACCAGCCGGAGCGCGCCAGCGGCTGACCGGGATCGACGATGTCTATGCCGTCATCGGCGGGTTTCACCTGAACGGACCGCTGTTCGAGCCGACCATCGGGCCGACCTGCGACGCGCTCGCCGCACTGCGCCCGCAAGTCCTGGTGCCAGCGCACTGCACTGGCTGGCGCGCGGTGCACTCGATCGCGGCGCGACTCCCTGACGCCTTCATCCAGAACTCGGTCGGCACCACCTACGTGCTCTGAAGCGCCTGCGGTCCGGACGGCAGCGGCCGATTTCCGGTGGATCGGTACGGTCAGGCTCCAGCGCCTCGACACCGTCGGGGCTGAGCACTGACGTGGTCAGTCCTGCGATACCGGCGGCTCCTCGGGGATGTAGAAGCCGATCAGCACGTTGACCTGCACCGTGTCGTCGCTGTCTGCTGCGGGCTGCCCAAGTTCGGCGATCAGTTCCTGCAGTCGCCCGCGGAAGGCGGCGACGTTGGCCGTGGGGACCTGGCTCTCCGTCATGCTGAGCACGGGCCTGCGGTAAGACTCGTCGGGCCGGTCCGCCGGGAGGTCCTTAAGCCGTCGGCTGGCGGCGACGAATCCGCGCCGGAACACGTCGAACGCCGCCAGGATCATCGCGTCGAACTCGCCGCTCGCCTGCAGGTCATCCATCAGGCCGGGTCCGAACGTGAGGTCGTCCTGGCAGGCCTGATATCGGTGCTCGACGATCCCGGAGACCATCCGGCTGGAGACTGGCCTGATCAGCCCGACGGCCTCCAGATGCTTGACGTGGCGGTACAGCTTGGTTTGCGGTTCGCCTAGTTCGGCGGCCAGTTCCTTGACCGACATCACCCGCAGCTTGCGCGGCGCGCCGCGCATCAGCGCCCCGAGCAACGCCAGCCGGGTCGGGTCGGCCAGCGCCTTAAGCATCTCGACATTGGTGATCGCTCGGACCGTCTCATCCGGACTCGTCCGACTCGCCATGCCCTGGTCGGAGGCCGTGGTTCCGTGCCCCAGTCGCCCGCCGGATGACGGCCCGTCGCTGTCGTTCACGAACTCCATCTTGCCACATCTTCACGGTCGTGTAATCATTCATGTAATCATGAATGATGGTGATGTCATGAACGTTGAGGGAAGCAGGAAATGACGCAGACGATCCCGGCACCCGCCGAGTCCGGCACTCCGCTGAGGACTCGGCCCGGTGGCCCGACCCAGCCAACTGCGCCGCCGAGCAGGCACGTCGCGCCGCCGAGTCGGCCAGCTAGACTGCCCAGCCAGTCGTCCGAGCCGCCCAGCCAGTCGACCGAGCCGCCCAGCCAGTCGACCGAGCCGCCCAGCCAGTCGACCGAGCCGCCCAGCCGCCCGCCGCTCCGGCGCAACCGCCAGTTTCAGACGCTGTGGGCCGGTTCGGCCATTGCGGGTCTCGGGCTGACGGTCGCCGACGTCGCCTACCCGCTGGCGATCCTGGCCTTGACCGGCTCGCCGGCCGAGGCTGGCCTGTTCGCCGCTATCCAGACCGTGGGCCTGATCGTGGCCGGACTGCCGGCCGGCCACCTGCTCGATCGTCGGAGCCCGCGCACGGTGCTGATCGTCGCGGAGATCTGCCGCGCCCTGATCACCGCCGGGGTGGCGGTGGCGCTGGCGACCGGCTCGCTCACCTTCCCGCTGCTCGTGCTGGCCGCCGCCCTGCTTGGCATCGGACAGCCGGTGACCGGGGCGGCGCGGATGCTGCTTGTCCGCGCGGCCGTCCCTAAGGAGCAGCTGACCAGCGCGCTCACCCAGAACGAGGTACGGATCAATGGGGCCGACCTGGCCGGGCCGCCGCTCGGCGGCGCACTCTACGGGCTCAGGGCTCTCGCCCATGCAGCGCCGTTCGTGTTCACCGCCGGATCGTTCATCCTGTCGTTGGTCAGCGCGCTGCTGGTCAAGGACATCTCACGCCAGCCAACCCAGCCGGCCGGCGAGTCGGCAGCCGCTACCGGCCGGCCCGCCAGCCGGTCCGGCATGCTCGCCGGGCTCACCGCAATCTGGCGCGATCCCGTGCTGCGCGCCACCACCGGCCTGATCGCGACGGTCAACGCCATCGGAGCCAGCCTCAACCTGATCGCGATCGTCATCCTGAAGCACCAGGCGGTGCCGTCGACCGTGATCGGCTTGGTGCTGGCAGCCGGGGCGGTCGGCGGCCTGGTTGGCGCACCACTTGTCCGGCCGCTGCACCGGCTGCGGCCTGGCGTGCTGCTGATCGCGGTCTGCCTGCTTGAGGCGCCGCTTGTCGCTCTGCTCGCGGTTCCCTTTGGCCCGGCCTGGATGGCCGGACTGCTATTCACCAGCACGCTCGGAATTCCGGCGATCCGGGTGCTGATCGATGTGCTGATCCTGCGGCAGGCTCCAGCGGCCGAGCGCGGCCGGATGGTCGGCGCGCTGATGACGCTGATGAGCGTCGGCATCCCCGCCGGAGTGGCGGTCGGCGGGCTGCTGCTGCAGTATCTGTCCGCGCAGACCACAGTGCTGATCCTGGCTGGCGCCTTGGCAGCCGGAGTGCTGTACTGCGGTGCCAGGCCCGCACTGTGGCACGCCGGCTGGCCAGAGTAAACCGCTGGGGTCAGGCGGCGGCACGGCGCCAGGCCGCCAGTGCGGCCTGGATGTCGCGCGGGCCGACATCGACGTGGGTAAGCATCCGCACCCGCCCGGCCATCGTCGTCACCAGGAGGCCATCCGCAGCCAGCCGGGCTCGCCACTGCGCGGCGGTCCGGCCGGTGCCGGTCACGTCCACGAAGACGATGTTGGTCTGGACGGCGGCCGGGTCGACCGATCCTGGCAGGATCTCGGCCATTCCCTCGGCCAGCACGCGGGCGTTCTGGTGATCCTCGGGCAGCCGCTTCGGGCCCTGGTCAAGGGCGATCAGGCCGGCGGCGGCCATGATGNCGGCCTGCCGCCAGGCCGCGCCGAAGAGGATCTTCAGCCGTCGCGCTTCCCTGATGAACTCGGTGTCGCCGGTCAGGATGGAGCCGATCGGCGCGCCAAGGCCCTTGGACACGCAGAACATCATCGCATCGACCTCGGCGGCGTAATCGGCGACACTGGCGCCGGTGACGGCGCAAGCGTTGAAGATGCGGGCTCCGTCCAGGCCTCGGTTCCGCCGGCATGCGCGCTGGCCTCGCAAACGACGAGGTGGCCAGCCACGACGAAGGCGTGCATCGCGATCTGCGTGCACAGCGTGCCGGTCGGCAGGTAGATAGCGGCTTGCTTGCCGGTGAGCTCGGCGGCCCGGTCCTGCAGCCGGTTCAACGTCGGGTCATCGCCGAACCTGTCATCGCCGACCTCGGCGGCGGCCATGGCGCGTCGCATGGCCGCGGAGGGCTTGGTGACCGTGTCCGAGCGGAGGTCAATGGTCGCATCCATCGGTTTGCGTCCTATCGTCGCAGTCCTGTAGTTCGCAATATCCGTCACTATCGTCCGGTGCGCAGCGCTGCGGTACAGTCATCCGGGCCGGGACCGGAACTCCACCCGGCCCGCAACCGGACCGGAATGCCGGTCAGCTGGGAGCGAGCGGCGCATGAAGGCTCTGGTCAAGGCTCGCGCTGAGCCCGGACTATGGATGCAGGACGTGCCTGTCCCCGAAGTCGGCAGGGACGATGTGCTGATCCGGGTGCTGCGAACCGGCGTCTGCGGCACCGATCTGCACATTCATGAATGGGATGGCTGGGCGCAGGCCAACGTGACCGTGCCGCTTGTGATCGGGCATGAGTTCGTCGGCGAGGTGGTGCGGATCGGCACCGAGGTGCAGGATCTGGCGGTCGGTGATCTCGTCAGCGGCGAAGGCCACCTGGTCTGCGGCCGCTGCCGCAACTGCATGGCCGGCCGCCGGGTTCAGTGCGCCAGGACTAAGGGCGTCGGCGTTAATCACGAGGGCGCCTTCGCCGAGTACATCGCGCTGCCTGCGACGAACGTCTGGCGGCAGCACAGCGATATCGACCTGGATGTGGCGGCCATTTTCGACCCGTTCGGCAACGCCGTGCACACCGCGCTGACGTTCCCGGTCCTTGGCGAGGACGTCCTGATCACCGGCGCCGGCCCGATCGGGATCATGGCCGCGATCGTGGCTAGGCATGCCGGCGCCAGGTACATCGTGATCACCGACGTCGCGCCGTATCGGCTGGACCTGGCTCGCAAGGTCGGCGTGACCAGGGCCGTTGATACCACCGAGCAATCGCTCGCCGAGGTGATGCGGGACCTGCAGATGCGCGAGGGCTTCGATGTCGGCATGGAAATGTCCGGCAAGCCGACGGCGCTGCGTGAGATGCTCGCCGCGATGACACACGGCGGCAGGATCGCCATGCTCGGGCTGCCCACCAGCGAGTTCGCCATCGACTGGGGGCATCTGGTCCTCAACATGATCACCATCAAGGGCATCTACGGCCGGGAGATGTTCGAGACCTGGTACGAGATGTCGGTGCTGACTCAGTCCGGGGTCGACATCAGCCCGGTCATCACGCACCGCTTCGATGCCGATGACTTCGCCGTCGCATTCGATACAGTCCGCACCGGCGGGTGCGGCAAGGTGGTCCTCACCTGGGCGGACCGCTAAGGGAAGCAAAGCAGGGAGGCCGTATATGTTCGCTAGCGTCCAGCCGCAGATCGCCGCCGAGCTCGACCAGATCAGGGCGGACGGCCTGTTCAAGGCGGAGCGCGTCATTCTCAGCCCGCAGCGGGCCAGCATCGAGGTCCAGGGCGGCAAGAAGGTGCTCAACCTCTGCGCCAATAACTATCTTGGCCTGGCTGACGACGCTCGGATCATCGCCGCGGCCAAGGAGGCGCTCAACCGCTGGGGCTTCGGGATGGCCAGCGTGCGCTTCATCTGCGGCACGCAGGATGCGCACAAGCAGCTTGAGCGCCGGATTTCGGAGTTTCTCGGGACGCAGGACACGATCTTGTACGCGTCCTGCTTCGACGCCAATGGCGGTCTGTTCGAGACGATCCTGGGCGAGGAGGACGCGGTGATCAGCGACGAGCTGAACCACGCGTCGATCATCGACGGGATCAGGCTCTGCAAGGCGCGACGGCTGCGCTACCACAACAGGGACATGGCCGACCTCGAAGCCCAGCTGCAGGAGGCCGCGGGTGCCAGGCGCCGGTTGATCGCGACCGATGGCGTGTTCTCGATGGACGGCTATGTGGCGCCGCTGCGCGAGATCTGCGACCTGGCCGAGCGCTACGACGCGATGGTCATGGTGGATGACTCGCACGCGGTGGGTTTCGTCGGCGATGGCGGGCGCGGCACTCCCGAGTTGCATGGCGTCATGGACCGGGTCGACGTGCTGACCGGCACTCTCGGCAAGGCGCTGGGCGGAGCGGGCGGCGGTTACACCAGCGGACGCAAGGAGATCGTCGACCTGCTGCGCCAGCGGTCCCGACCATACCTGTTCTCCAACTCCGTCCCCCCGGCCGTGGTCGGCGCGTCGCTGAAGGTTCTCGACCTGCTTCAATCCGGCGATGACCTGCGAGCCAGGCTGCGCGAGAACACCGCATGGTTCCGGGACAAGATGACCGCGTTGGACTTCGACATCCTGCCAGGAGACCACCCGATCGTCCCGGTCATGATCGGCGACGCCGCGCGGGCGGCCGAGCTCGCCGACCGGCTGCTGACCAAGGGTGTCTACGTGATCGGCTTCAGCTATCCGGTCGTCCCGGTCGGCAAGGCCAGGATCAGGACCCAGGTATCGGCCGCGCACACGCTGGAAGACCTCGAACTGGCGGCGGCCGCCTTCGCCGAAGCTCGCGACGAACTGGCCTGACCGGCCCGCCCGGTCGGCCTCACGCCGACCAGATCAGCCTCGCCTGCCGACCTACCCGGCATCGCGTGCCGACCTNACCGGCCTCACGCCGACCTGACCGGCCTCGCCTGCCGNCCTGACCGGCCTCGCCTGCCGNCCTGACCGGCCTCGCCTGCCGNCCTGACCGGCCTCGCCTGCCGNCCTGACCGGTCCAATGCTGGTCTGCGCCTTTTTCGAATCCAGCCGAACCGACATGTACGATACTCAGGCCATACAGGCTATTAGCAGGTATAGGTGCTAATGGTCCGTGGTTGACTAGCTAGATGCTCGGCGAGGGGCCGCTCGATGATCGACCTCCAGGTGCTCGGGCCGCTCGCACTTTACGTTGACGGACGGCCGGTCCGGCTTGGCCCGATTCTGCGGGTCATGCTGCTGTGCCTGCTGCTCGCCGGGCAGCCTGTGTCGGCTCGCAGGCTGGCCGAGCTGATCTGGGACGGGAACGAACCCGACGGCTGGCCGGTAACCCTGCGCAGTCACGTCCACCACCTGCGGCAGGCGCTCGGCGGCGCGTCGGCCTCGCCCGACCGCGGTGGCACGCTGATCACGACGCGAGTCGGCACCGCTGTCTGTTACGGGCTGCGGATTCCGGCCGACCAGGTCGACGCGGTCAGGTTCGAGCGGCTGGTGACCGAGGGCAGGAACGCCCTCGGCGCGGTCAGGTTCGAGCAGGCCGCCGGCCTGCTCGCCGAGGCGCTGGCGCTGTGGCGCGGGCAGCCACTGGCCGATGTGGCGACCCGGTCGTTCGCCGCTGCCGAGATCGGACGCCTCGAAGGTCTGTACCGCGCCGCCCGCACCGGCCGGGCCGAGGCTGAGGTCGAACTTGGCCGGCACCGAGAGGTCATCGGAGAGTTGGAGGTCATGCTCGCCCGCTGGCCAACCGACAACGGGCTGCGCCGCCTGCTGGTCGGCTGCCTGTGCCGGGCCGAGCGCTACGAGGACGCCGCGCGGGTCTGCCGCGAGGGCATCGAACTGGCGCTTGAGCACGGACTTGACGTCACCAGCCTGCAGGCACTGCAACAGGCCGTCCTGCTGGCTGCCCCGCCCGCCGCACCCGCGTCACCTGCCGCGTTACCCACCCCGCCGCCCACGGCTAAACCTTAGCCCGGGTGCCGGGCGCCAGCTTCCACGCCGCTCCAACCGGTCTTCCACCCAGGAGTGAGACTCTTACTGACTCGGGTGAATGACGTGCATGTCATAACATTCCGTCTCGGAGCCGGGATCGGCGATTAGAGGAATCTGTCATGTTCTTCAGAACAGCTCTGTTTGGAACCATCATTGCCTGCGCGGCCAGCCTCGGGCTGCTGCTGCCCGCAGCTGTCGCAGGCGCCGCAACAGCCAGCGCTTCGGCTCTCGGCACGGCTAATGCCTCGCCGATGCTGGCAGCGCTGACCGGGGTACATACCACTGTGCTGCCGAGCGCCTACGGCTGCAACGACAACGTGTGCATCGGGATCAACGGCAACGGGACGACGGTCGACGCGATCTACGCCCAGGTCCAGAATCCCTTTAGTCACTCGGTCAAGACGACCGGCACGATCACCGACAACGGGACGGTCATCCATACCTTCCCGGCCATCACGCTCGGAGTCGGCGGGACCGACACCCAGACCTGGAACTCGCCCAACCACAAGTTCAACAGCGGTGACAAGGTGTGCGCGCACTACAGCGGGATCAGCGGGGTCCCGTGCGAGACGATCGGGTAGCTCCGCTTGGTCAGGAGTAGGAGACGCTGATCTCGGCACTGGCGGCGACGGACTGACAGGCCAGGATGTATCCGTCAGCGAGATCGCCGGGTTCAAGCACCTCGTTGTGTGCCATCTCTACCTGACCGGTGACCAGCCGGCAGGCGCACGCGCCGCAGATACCCTCGCGGCAGGAGTAGGGCGGGTCGAGGTCGGCGTCGATCAGCACGTCAAGCATCCGGGTGCCGGCCGGCCAGTCCAGCCGGTGCACCCGATCGTCCAGGTTCACCTGGAGCACGGCATCAGTGCCGCCGGTCACCGCTCTGGCCTCGAACGGATTCTCGACCAGCGACAGGAACCGCTCGACGTGCGTCCGCTTGGCCGGCACGCCCAGGTCGGCCAGCGCCTGGCGAACCACGGCCATGTAGGGATCGGGTCCGCAGACATAGGCGTCGTAGCTCGCGTAGGGCCTGGCCAGTTCGCGCAGCGCGGCCGCATCCGGCGCGCCCTGCAGCACGTCCAGCCAGTGCACCANGGTCAGCCGGTGCGGCGCCGCGGCCTGCAGCCTGCGCAGTTCGGCCCTGAAAATAACCGACCCCTCATCGGAGTTCGCATAGACCAGCACGATCCGGCCGGTCCCGGCGACGAGGGCTGATTTCAGGATCGACATCACCGGCGTAATCCCGCTGCCGCCGGCGAACAGCAGGAAATCTCCGTCCAGCGAACTCGGCGTGAAGGTACCGGCCGGCGGCAGCAGGTCAAGCACCGTGCCGGCGGTCACCTCGTCGGCTATCCAGTTCGAGGCATAACCAACCGGCACCCGCTTGACGGTGATCGTCGGCCGGTCCCCGGCATCGGGGGAACTGGACAACGAGTAACAGCGGGCCACCGAGCCGCCGTCCGCGCCTGGTATCCGGACGGTCAGGAACTGGCCCGGCCGGTAGCCGAAGCTCTCGGCCAGTTCTGGCGGCACGTCGAGGACCAGCGAGCAGGCATCCGCCGTCTCGCTGATCACCTCGGCGACCGGCACCTGATAGAAGGTGCGCCCAGAGGTCACTGCCGCCGAACCGCCGGTCGGTGTGCGAGCCCGGCCAAACCCGAGCCGGCCGGGCGGCGCGATGCGAGCGCGGGCGGCGGGCTCATGGTGGCGCGATAGTGAGGCGGCCGTCGGCGAGCGCGTCGTCGATGCTGGCCCGCAGGCTGGTGCAGGTCGCGATCAGCGCGGATGTCTGGCCCCCGACGACTCGGTCGGCGAACTCGGCGCAACGCAGCACGGCCTCCTGGCTCCACTGGATCGACGTGTGCTGCGGGCTGAACTTGACTACCTGCACGATGGCGCCACACCGGGCACACTCGACCTCGTGATATCGCCACTGGCGGTCGTCGCTGGGTGCGGCTGAGCGGGTGCTGGCCATGGTCAGCCGGTCCGCCCTGCCCGCAGGACCACCACGGCGCGTGCCTGGATCATCTCAGCCGACCTCGTCCGGCCGGGCCGCCAGGTTCGCCGCCACCTCAGCCTCCCAGGCTTGCACCGCCCTGCTGGTGTCGATCTCGAACTCATACCGCTCGACCATGTCCGGCGTGATGTCCTCCACGTCGGTGTAGAACTGCTCGTACCACCGCCGAAGCTGGTAGACCGGTCCGTCCTCGGCGCAAAGCAGCGGGTTGTCGATTCTGGTCTTGTGCGTCCAGATCTGCACGTCCTGGGTGAAGCCGAGCGAGATGAACTCGGCGAACTTGGCGGCGATCCGGTTGCCCTGGGATTCGGAGACGCCGGGCGGCAGCTTGACGATCACGCCCCATTGCAGCAGGAACGAGTCCGGGGTCACCGGCAGGTGGCAGTTGATCAGCACGGTCTCCATGATCAGGCCGTGATAGTCGTGCCACAGGTAGTCGATCATGTAGGACGGCCCGTAATAGGCGGCCTCGGACCTGAGCGTGGTCTCCTCGCCTGAGGCGTAGTTCGACCCGGTGTCGATGTCTGGCCGCGATCTGGTGGTCAGGTACTGCGACGCGATATGACCCTCCAAGACGTTCTTGAAGAACGTCGGGAACGCGAAATGGATGTAGAAGAAGTGCGCCATGTCGACGACATTGTCGATGACCTCGCGGCAGTTCGAGTTCTGGACCAGGATCGAGTCCCAGGTCCAGTCGGACCATTGCGCGGAGAACGCGCCTTCGATCCTGGGAATGGTGATGTGCTCGGGCGGAGGGTTGCCGCGTGGGTCGTTCCAGACGAACAGCTGCTTGTTCTGCTCAAGCGTCAGCCAGGACCTGGTCCTGGCAGTCGGCGGTACCCGCCGGGCATACGGGATCTTCGCGCACCGGCCGTCCCCGCCCCAGCGCCAGTCATGGAACGGGCAGGCGATCTGGTCGCCCTTGATCGTCCCGCTGGTGAGGTCACCGCCCATGTGCCTGCAGAACGCGTCGAGCACATGCAACTGGCCGGCCGAGTCGGCGAAGACCACGAGCTTGGTCCCGAACGCCTGCACGGCGTGCGGCTCGCCGTCGCGGAACGTCTCGGCGAGCCCCAGGCAGTGCCAGCCGCGCGCGAACCTAGCCGGCGGCGCGCCAGCGTCGATGCTCCGGACCCCGTCCCGGTCGTTCATGGGGCCTCCAAGCCTGCCCGCGTGCCGATTGCCGCCGACTCGGGCACTGACAACTCGGTCACTGTTGGCTACGTCCCGTGCCGAAGGGGGTGATAGCCCTAGACTAGAACATGTTCTAGTCTAGGGGCCAGCGATGGCACTCCCAGCTGCGGCCGGGTGAGCCGGCCAGCCGCTGGTCGAGCCAGCCGCCGGATCAGCCGGCTGCCGGATAGGCCAGCCGCTGGATGAAGAGGAGCAGCCGGTGAGCGAGAACGTCGGACAGTCGGTGGTGGCCACCGTCGGCGAACTGCTGCCGGTGCTGCGGGAGCGGGCACAGGAGACCGAGGACGCCAGGGTGATCCCGGCCGAATCGGTGAAGTCGCTGGAGGAGGCCGGGTTCTTCCGGCTGCTGCAGCCGTCGAGGTTCGGCGGCCTTGAGGCCGACCCGCTGACCTTCTACACCGGGGTCAGGATGATCGCCACCGCGTGCGGGTCGACCGGCTGGGTCGCCTCGGTACTCGGCGTGCACGCCTGGCAGCTGGCGCTCTTTCCGCTGGCCGGCCAGCAGGATGTCTGGGGTGCCGACCCGAGCACCAGGATGTCGTCGTCCTACGCACCGACCGGGCGGGCCGAGGCGGTCGAAGGCGGGCATCGGCTCCGCGGCCGGTGGAGCTTCTCATCCGGTTGCGACCACGCGAGCTGGGTGCTGCTCGGCGGGATCGTGACCGACGCCGACGGCAACCCGGTGGACTTCCGCACCTTCCTGGTGCCCGCCAGCGATTACCTGATCGAGGACGTCTGGGACACCGTCGGGCTGCGCGGCACCGGTAGCAACGACATCGTCGTCACCGACGCGTTCGTGCCCGAGCACCGCTCGCTTGGCTTCGCCGACGTGTCCAAGTGCGCCTGCCCCGGTCAGGAGGCAAACCCGGCTCCGCTATACCGGATCCCGTTCGGCTCGATCTTCTCTTACGCGATCACCACGCCGATCATCGGAATGGCGACCGGGGCGTATCAGGCGCATGTGGCCTATCAGCGGGACCGGGTCAGCACCGCCTATGTCGGCCAGAAGCTGGCCGAGGATCCGTTCGCGCAGGTCAGGATCGCCGACGCGGCCGCCGAGCTGGACGCGGCCTGGCTGGCGCTCGAGCGCAACATGACCGAGCTGATGAGGCACGCCAGGGCCGGGGAGCCGATCCCGATGCCGCTGCGCCTGCGGATCAGGCGCGACCAGGTGCGCGGCACCGGTCAGGCGATCAGCGCGGTGGACAAGCTGTTCGAGAACTCGGGCGGCCGGGCGCTGCGCCGCGGGACTCCAATCCAGCGGTGCTGGCGGGACGCGCACGCCGGCCGGGCGCACGCGATCAACGACCTGGAGCGGGCGCTCTCGATGTTCGGCCGCGGCGAGTTCGGGCTGCCGCCGGCCGCGGACGCCATGTTCTGACCGGACCGGGTGCGCGGCCGGGTCGGCGCCCGACCCGGCCAGCATAGGAGGCGCAGATGAGGGCTCAGCTGGCGGACACCGCCGGGGCCGCTGACCCGGCCGGACCCGACGCGACCAGCCGGTCCGCCGAAGTCAGCTGGTCCGCCGAGGTCGGCAGCGCGCGACTGCACTATCACGAGGCCGGCGATCACGGCGGAACGCCGGTGGTGCTGCTGCACGGCGGCGGTCCAGGCGCCTCGGCGTGGTCCAACTTCGGCGGCAACCTGCCGGTATTCGCCGACCACTTCCGTACCCTGATGCTCGACCAGCCTGGCTTCGGCCGCTCTGCCAGGCCCGCGGTGGTCGGCCACTACTTCACCTTCGCCGCCAACGCGCTGGCCAGCCTGCTCGATCATCTCGGGGTCGAGAAGGTGCACCTGGTCGGCAACTCGCTCGGCGGCGGCGCCGCCGTCAGGTTCGCGCTGCGCTACCCGGACCGGGCGGGCAAGCTGGTGCTGATGGGGCCGGGCGGGCTCAGCCTCAACGTCTTCGCCCCCGACCCGACGGAGGGCGTCAGCGCGCTGATGGCGTTCGCGGCGCCGCCGGGGCCGAGCAAGGAGAAGATGGCCGCGTTCCTGCGCACCCTGGTGTTCAACCCGAAGCTGATCACCGACGAACTGGTGGACGAGCGGTACGCCATCGCGAGCACCCCTGAGGCGATGGCTGCGATGGCGTCGATGGGGAAGTCGTTCTATGACCCGGCGACCGCGGCGGACGGCATGCTCTGGCGCGAGGCGCACCGGCTGCGCAATGAGGTGCTGCTGGTCTGGGGACGAGAGGACCGGGTCAATCCGCTGGACGGTGCGCTGGTCGCACTGAAGCAGATCCGCAAAGCCCAGCTGCACGTCTTCGGCGGCTGCGGGCACTGGGCGCAGCTGGAGAAGTTCGACGAGTTCAACCGGCTCGCGATCGGCTTCCTGAACGGGGGCAAGGAATGAACGGGATCTCCTCGCTTGGGTACCTGCGGATCGAGACCACCGACGTGGCCGCCTGGCGCGAGTTCGGCACCAGGCTGCTCGGCATGGTCGAGGGCCGCGGGCCCGAACCTGGCGCACTCTACCTGCGGATGGATGATTTCCCCGCGCGGCTGGTGATCCTGCCTGGCGGGCAGGACCGGCTGCTCGCCTCCGGCTGGGAGGTCGGGGACGACGCCGATCTTGACGCGGTCGGACAGGCACTTGACCAGGCCGGCGTCGCGGTCAAAGCGGGTACCGAGCCGGAGCGCGCGGCTCGCCGGGTGGCCAGGCTGCTGCGCTGCGACGACCCGTCCGGCCACGCGCTCGAGTTCTTCTGCGGCGCGGCGCTGGACAGCAGGCCGGCCTTCAGCCCGTACGGCAGCACGTTCGTCACCGGGAATCTGGGGATGGGGCATGTCGTGCTGCCAGCGGCTGACGACGACGCGGGGCTTGCCTTCTACAGCGGCGTGCTCGGATTCCGGCTGCGGGACACCATGGCCATGGCGCCTGAGCTATTCGGCCGCCCGGCCGGGGGGCCGCCGGCCATGATGCGGTTCCTTGGCTGTAACCCGCGGCACCACAGCCTCGCGCTCGCTCCGATGACCAGCCAGGCCGGGATCATCCACCTGATGATCGAGGTGGCCACGCTCGACGATGTCGGCCGGGCGATGGACCGATGCGCCAGGCGCGGCGGCAAGATCAGCGCGACTCTGGGCAGGCATGCCAACGACCAGATGGTCTCGTTCTACGTGCAGACGCCCGGCGGGTTCGACATCGAATACGGCACCGACGGCGTGCTGGTCGACGATGCGACCTGGGTGAGCAGGCAGACCACGGCGATCAGCACCTGGGGGCATGCGTTCGCCGCGGGTGCGGCCGGCTGACAACACGCGCGACTCCCACGCGGCGGGAATGAACGGGCGTCCCCGGGTGCTCCCGATGGTCGTGAAGCGTGTCGGCAAACCAGCAGTGTTCGAGCCCGACCCCGAGCGATTCCGCCAGGTGCTTGGTCACTTCTGCACCGGCATTACGATCATCGCGGCGGTCGATGATGGCGAGCCGGTCGGCTTCTCCTGCCAGGCGTTCGCCGCGCTGTCGCTTGAGCCACCGCTGGTGGTGTTCTGCCCCGCACGCACCTCGTCGACCTGGCCAAGGATCGAGCGGGCTGGCTTCTTCTGCGCCAACGTCCTGTCCGCCGACCAGCGGCACCTGGCCAGGCTGTTCGGCCGGAGCGACCCCAATCGGTTCACCGATGTCGGCTGGGTGCCAGACACGGCCGGATCGCCGGTCATCGACGGCGTGCTGACCTGGGCCGGATGCCAGGTGCAGGCCGTGCACCCGGCCGGTGATCACTACGTGGTGATCGGCCGGGTGCTTGAGCTCGGGGACTGCGGTCCGCAGCGGCCGCTGCTGTTCTACCGCGGCCGGTATGCGACGTCGGCCGAATCGGAGGGCCCGCCCGAGGTAGTCGAGACGCTGCTTGCCTGGCCAAGGCACGCCGACTGGATGTAACCGGCCCGACTGCCCGGGGCCGCGCCCCGGTGCTGACCACCCGGGGTTGACAGCCGCGTAGCGGATGACGGCCGAGCGAGACGATCGCCGGTCCACCGCAACCGCGCCGTCCAGCGCCGCGTTCACGGCGTCGCGTTCACGGCACCGGATGGCCGACTCCGCCTGAGTCGATGTGCACGGTCAGGTTCGGATGGAACCGCCAGTCGTGCTGGCGCTTCACGTCGATCAGGGCGTCAATCAACTTGTCGATGGCACTGGAGTGCGAGCGGCTGCGGCCAGCTAATACGTCAGCGGCCAGGGCGGCTTAGGCTGTGGGCTCATGCCTGAGCAGGCGCTTGAGTGCCTTGCCCGCCGGGTTGCGCGGCAGTTCGGTGCGGAACTCGACGTGCCTGGGCACCTTGTAGTTGGCCAGCCGGGTTCGGCAGAAGGCGATCAGGTCCTCGGCGCTGGGGTCCTGGCCGGGGCGGGGCAGTACGAATGCCTTGCCGACTTCGCCCAGCCTGGCATCGGGAATCCCGATCACGACCGATTCGGCGACGCCGGGATGGCGGGCCAGGACCTGTTCCACCTCCGCCGGGTAGACGTTGAATCCACCGCAGATGTACATGTCCTTGAGCCGGTCGGTGATGGTCAGGTAGCCGCGCGCGTCGAGCCGTCCGACGTCGCCGGTGTGCAGCCAGCCGTCGGCGTCGATCACCTCGGCGGTGGCGGCCGGATCGTCCAGGTAGCCGAGCATCACGTTCGGGCCGCGCAGCAGGATCTCGCCGGGCTGGCACGAACCGTCCGAGGACTCGGCGAGATCGGCCAGGTCTGTGGTGTTGGCGTGGTCGATCCGGATCTCGAAGTCGGCGGTTGCCCGGCCGGAGGTGTGCGCGACAGTTTCCGGGTCATCACCTAGCCGGCACATCGTCACGACCACTGCCTCGGTCAGCCCGTAGGCGGTCAGCACCGAATCGAAGCTCAGCTCGCTGCGCATCCGCTCGACCAGCGCGACCGGTACCACGGCCGCCCCGGTGACTGCGAGCCGCAGGCTGGACAGGTCACGGCTGGCGCGGTCCGGGTGGTCCAGGATGGCCTGATAGATCGTCGGCGCGCCGGGGAAGACGGTGATCCGCTCCGACTCGATCAGCCGCATCGCCGCCCCGGCGTCGAACACCTGCTGTGGCACCATCGTCGCGCCGGTCAGCAGGCAAGCCAGGATGCCGGCCTTGTAGCCGAAGCTGTGGAAGAAGGGATTGACGATCAGGTAGCGATCGGCCTGGCTCAGCTCGGCGCACTGCGCCCAGGCACGGGCGACGCCGAGCGCCTGTCGGTGCGCGCTCATCGCTCCCTTACTGCGACCCGTTGTGCCCGACGTGAACAGGATGTCGCTGACATCATCGGGCCCGACCGCTGCGGCCCGGTCGTCAGCCGCTGAATGGGGAACTGCCGTCGAGCGCTGCTCGAGCTGCGCCCAGTCGAGCACTGTCGGGCCCGGTTCCGTCGGGCCGGGTTCCGTCGGGCTCGGTGCCGCGCGGTCGGGCACTATCTTGTCGGCGATTGTTGCTGCCGCNGGCGCGGTCTCGACCGGCACCCGGACGACCAGCTGCGGCAGGGTGATCTGCGCCGGAGAAATTTGTGCCGCTGCTTTGCTTTCCTCCTCGGCGGCTGCGGCGAGCATGGCCAGCCGGTCAGTGCCGAGAAAGTCCCCGGCGACGATCAATCCGCTGGCCCGGCTCCGGCCGATCACGTCGAGCGCTTCTGGTCCGGTGTACCTGGTGTTCACCGGGACCAGCGTCGCTCCGGCGTAGAGCGTGCCGAGTGCGGCCAGGACCCAGTGGTGCGTGTTCGGGGACCAGATCGCGATTCGGTCACCTGGCTCGATACCGCCCGCGATCAGGGCGCGGGCCACCGTCTGGGTGCCCTGGTGCAACTCGCGGTAACTCAGCCTCGGGCCGCCAGGTTCGGCGACCGCCGTCGCGTCGCCGAACTCCCGCGCCGCGTTCCTTACGGCGGCCGGAATGGTGAGATCCACCCGCCCCTCCAGCAAGCAAGTGCTTGGTGGGCTGAAGCTTACGCTGGGCGCTCGGCCGCTGGCCACAGCGTCGGCCGCGGGTGCTGACCGACCCCGCAGCCAGCCGTTAGGACATGTATATCGGATTGCTCAATTAGATGCCATTTGTCGGGCCGATTTTTTCAGGCATTCGCGGCCATTATCTACGGTCCGGTGTGATACCTTCGCCTCCTCATTGGTCCCGTCGCCCGAACGGCTTACGGGAATGACAGGGGTGAGCAAATGAAATATGCACGCGCGGTTCCAGCTCTGAGCCTCTTACTCGGCTTCCTGCTGGCTGCCGGGTGGCTGCTTTCCGATGGTCCTTCGGCTGCGGCCGACACCGGATACGGTAATTGCCAGAATATCCGGTTACCTGTCGCGATTGCTCCCGGCCAGCCGACCAGTCGGACCATCGCTGGGATCTACTGCCAGCCCGCGGTGTGGGCCGCCGGGGCGCACGAAGTAGACGTGCTGACCCCAGGCGCCACATACAACAGCAGCTACTGGAACTGGCCGCAGGATCCGGCACTGTACTCCTATGTCGACAAGACCCTGCAGGCTGGCCGGGCGACGTTCGACTACGACCGGATAGGCACCGGTCAGAGCAGTCGCCCGCCGAGCGGCGCGGTTGCCATCAGCAATGAGGCATACGTGCTGCACCAGATCGTCACCTGGCTGCGCGGCAACCTGGGCTATAGCCAGGTGAACCTGATCGGGCATTCGCTCGGCTCGGTGATCTCCATTGCCGAAGCCGGCCTTTATCAGGATGTGAGCAGAGTTGTCATCACCGGCCTGCTGCACGCACCCAATGTCGGCGCCGGGTTCGCGACCACGCTGGAGTCGTTGCTCTACCCGGCCGCGCTCGACCCGCAGTTCATCGGCACCGGACTCGATCCCGGATACCTGACCACGATTCCTGGGGACCGCCGCGCGGACTTCTACTCGGCGGCGGCTGATCCGGCCGTTGTCGGATACGACGAGGGACACAAGGATGTGGTGCCGGTTACCGACCTGGCGAGCCTCGCGACCACCTGGGCGCTGCCGCCGGGGCTCAACGCTTCGGACAGTATTACTGCCCCGGTGCTCGTCGTCATCGGCCAGCAGGACGCCATCTTCTGCACCGACCCCCCGGTACTTGACTGCTCGCAGCAGGCTGAGCTGCTCGCGTCCGAGGCTCCTTACTATGCCGCGGCTGCGAGCCTGGTGATCGATTCCATCCCGGAGACCGGCCACGACATCGCGCTGCATCCTTCGGCTGATCAGTCCTTTGCGCTGATCAATCAGTGGATCATGACGCACTAGCCGGACAGCTCGCACCACACGATCTTGCCGTACGGGGCCGGCTGCCAGCCCCACCTGTCGGTCAGGGCGGCGACCACCGTCAGGCCGCGGCCGGTCTCAGCGTCGGCGCTGCTGCGACGCGGCACCGGGACGGTGCCGCCGGCGCTGTCGTGCACCTCGATCCTGATCATCCTGCGCAGCCGCGTGATCAGCAGCGACACCTGGGCGGTCTCGCCAGGACGATGTACCAGGTCGAGCTGGGGGCCGCAGGCCTGAACGGCGTTGGTTACTAGCTCGGATACGAGCAGAACGGCGTTGTCGATCAGGTCTCGGGAATACGGCGGCTCGGCGTGGGCGAGCTGGTCGGCCGTCCAGTGCCTGGCGCGGCGGACTGCGGTCGGTGCAACGGCGAGCTCGATGCTCACCGAGCGGACTGCGGTCGGCGCCTTAGGGACGACTGCGGCGCCGCCGCCGGAGGCGTACATCACGGAGCACTTCCAGTGCGGTATAAGTGACGATACAGGGAAATGAATTGGTGCATATCGGGCTCCCGTTTCGCTCTCACTGCTCACACTTGGGTCCGCCGTAGTTACAGCGAGTGCTAGGGCCATCGTTGACAGTTTTGGCGCGCAGACTGCCAACTTCACGGATCTTCCCAGGATGACAGGGAGAATGCGTGCGACAATGGCGAATGGAGCACAGTGCTCGGGTTAAGTTCATGGCAACGGGTTGGATCGAAGCAGGCAATGCCGCGGCGGCGGCAAGGCCGCGAAGGAATGACCATTGAGCGGGAAACCACGCAGCGTACGGCAGGCTCAGGCGCTGCAGGCCGCCCAATTAAGGGACCAGGGACGAACCTGGGCCGAGATCGCCGCCGTGTTCCGCGCGACCTACCGGATTAACCCCCGCGTGGCGCTGCGCCAGGCGCACGGCTGGAGCCAGCCGCAGGCAGCGGAACGGTGGACGGCTCGCTGGCCGAGCGACCCGAAGACCTTCAAGAACTTTTCCTACTGGGAGCAATGGCCCAGCCAGACCGGTCATGCGCCCTCGCTGGAGACGCTGGACCGGCTTGCTCAGCTCTACGAGTGCAAGGTGACCGACCTGCTGGCCGACTGCGACGACTACGGCGCTCAGGCAGCCCGGCCCGCTGCGGCTGGGCTGCGGGCGAATGACCGCGGTCCGGGCATCCGCCTGGTCCCTGAGCAGGCCCGGTCCCGTCCCATGGTGGCTGGCATTAGTCCGGTTCCGGCGCTCTCCACCCCGGCGCTTCAGGCGGCGCTCGAGACGATCAGGCAGGCGCAGGTCGGCGAGTTGATCCAGGTTGGCACGGAGACCGATGAACCGGACCGCAGGCTTCGCCGCCGGACACTGCTGCTTGAGGCAAGCAGCGCCCTTGCCGTGGTCGCAGCCGCACCTGTCCTTGAGGTACCGCGGCTGAGCGGAGTGACCAAGGCCAGCCGGATCCGCACCGATATGGCCATCGTCAGCTATACCGGCGAGGTCATCGCCGGCCTGCGCAGGCTCGGCGGTGCGGTCGGCCCGCGGATCACCCTGCCGCCAGCGATGGCGCTGCGCTCGGCCATGGCCGCAATGGCGCGGAACGCGCCGGAACTGGTGACCAGTCAGGCGCTGACCGCCTATGGCGACTTGACGCAGCTTGTCGGCTGGCTGATGTTCAACCTGGGCGATCATAAGTCGGCGCGCTATTACTACGACGATGCGCGATCGGCCGCTTACCGGGCAGGCGATCACGACCTCGTGTCCTACTCGCTGGCCGCGTCCAGCCATCTGGCGATTGCCCGGGGCCAAGCTAGGGTCGCCATCGACCACGCTCAGGCCGCGCAGCAGGCAGCGCGCGCCAGCGGCAATCCGTACGCGGTCGCCTACGCCGCCGACGTCACCGCGCGCGCTTACGCCGCGGCGGGCCAGGTGGCGCGCTGCCAGGCGGCTCTTGACCGGGAGCAGAGCGCACTCGGCGATATCGGGGACCAGACACCGCGGGCCCCATGGTGGTACTTCTATGATCGGTCGTTCTACTGGGGCACCGAATCGGAGTGTGCGCTCCGGCTGAACATGGCGGTGGACGCATCCGATGCGGCGGGCCGGTCGCTGAGTCAGCTCGGCCCGCTGAACCTGCATGCCACGGCACTGACCCTGGCCTTTAGGGCCGAAGCTCTGATCAGGCAAGGTGAGATCGAGGAAGCCTGCGAGACGCTGGCCGATTCGGCCAGGCTCACGACGCTGAATAGCTCGCGGCGGATCTCAAGCCGGATCCAGGTGCTGCGCAAGCAACTGCACGGCGCGGAGGAAACGGCGGCGGTACGCGACCTCGACGAGAAGCTAGCGGAGTACGGGCGGGCACGGGCGGCGGCTGAGCCGACTGGGCCTGCCGGGCCATAGCAGGAAAGCGGGTGCGCCAATGGCAGAAGCCGGCTTGAGCCAGGACGGTGTCGAGGTTGACCGGCCGAGCGTGGCGCGGCTGTACGACTTCTTCCTCGGCGGGCATCACAACTTCGCCGCCGACCGGGAGCTCGGCCGCAAGCTGCTCGCCGCCGAGCCCAACGCCAGGCACATCGTCGCCGAGAACCGGGCCTTCCTCGGCCGGGCCGTCAGATTCCTGCTTGGCTGCGGCATCAGCCAGTTCCTGGACCTCGGCTCCGGCATTCCCACCCAGGACAACGTGCACGAGATCGCCCAGCGCGGCAATCCGCAGGCCCGGGTCGTCTATGTGGACAACGATCCGGTTGCCGTCGCGCATAGCAAGCAGATCCTGAGCGGCAACACCCTGGCGACCGTCATCAGGGAGGATCTGCGGCGCCCGGAAGCAGTCCTCACCCATCCCGACGTGCGCAGCATGCTCGACTTCAGCCAGCCGGTCGGGCTGCTGATGGTCACCGTGCTGCATTTCGTGCCGGACGCTGACGACCCGGCCTCGGTGGTCGCCAGGTACGCCAGCGGACTGGCTCCCGGCAGCGCCCTGGCCATCTCGCATGCGACCCACGAGGCGGCACCAGGCGCAGCAGCGCGGGTCGAAGAACTCTACACAAGCACAACAGCCGCGGCGCACACCCGTTCTCATGCCGAGATCCTGGGCCTCTTCGATGGCTTCGACCTAGTCGACCCCGGCCTGGTCTACCTGCCGTTGTGGCACCCAGACGGCCCGGTTCCCGATCACCCGGAGCGGGCCTGGTTCTACGCCGGAGTCGGCCGCAAGCCAGCGGCTGATCACGCGGGATAGCTGTCAGGGCGTGACAGGCGGCCGATCACGCGGGAGAGCCGCCGGGGCTTTGCGTTGCAGGCGGCCAGCAGGCGATCAGGCGCTGACCGATTCCGGCGGCCCGATAGCATGACCGGATGGCTGGTCGCTCGCGCCGTACGACGCCCGGCAGGCAGGCCGGATCCAGGCAGCCAGTGGCGCCGACCCTACCCGCCTCGCTGACCTCGGCCGTGCTCCCAGCCGACGACCTGAAAGACAGCGGTGTCTACGTGTCGCTGGCATTCGACGACCTGGACCTGTCGAACCGTGACGCGGTCAGCGCCGAGGCCGATCAGTGCCGGTTTAGCAACGTCAATCTCAGCCAGACGAGACTGCATCGCGCCTTGATCCGCGACTGCGTCTTTGACCGGTGCGACCTGGCGAACCTGCGGGCGCGCGACAGCTCGCTGAGCCGCTCGGCGGTGTCGGGCAGCCGGATGACCGGGCTGGCGTGGCTCGACGGCAGCTTCCGCGATGTCACGTTCGACAACTGCCGCGTGGATCTTGCCTTCTTCCAGTCAACGAGCTTCAAGGACGTCGTCTTCGCTGGCTGCCGGCTAGAGCAGGCCGATTTCGGCGAAGCCGACCTGCGCGGTGCCAGGTTCGAGAGCTGTGACCTGGCCGGCGCGCAGTTCTCCGGCGCGCAGCTGGCCGGAACGCGGTTCGCCGACTGCAACCTGGCCGACATCGGCGGCGTGACCAGCATGCGCGGGGCGATCATTAAGAGCACCGATGCGCTTGCCTTGACCTTCGTCCTGGCCCGTGCGCTTGGCATCACGATCGAGGACGACTAGCAGGCTGACTCCGCCATCAGGCAGGGATTGTGGTGCGGACTGGCGCAAGGAGGTGTCATGCAGATCGGCGTGGTTTTCCCGCAGACCGAGATCGGCCCGGATCCGGGTGCCGTACGCAGCTACGCCCAGGGTGCGGAGCAACTCGGATTTGCCCACCTGCTCGCCTATGACCACGTTCTCGGTGCCGACCCGGCCGTTCACCCCGGCTGGAGCGGCCCGTACAACATTCGCTCGACGTTCCATGAACCGCTGGTGCTGTTCGGCTACCTGGCGGCGGTGACCTCCCTGGAACTGGTCACCGGGGTGATCATCCTGCCGCAGCGGCAGACTGCTCTCGTCGCCAAGCAGGCTGCGGAGGTGGACCTGCTGACTGGCGGCCGGTTCCGGCTCGGGGTCGGCCTCGGCTGGAATCCGGTGGAGTACGAGGCGCTGGGAAAGCGATTCGAGGATCGCGGCACCCGGCTGGCCGAGCAGGTGACTCTCCTGCGCCGGCTGTGGACCGAGCAGACGGTGACCCACGAGGGCAAGCACGAACGGGTCACCGGGGCCGGCCTGGCGCCGCGACCGGCGCAGCGGCCCATCCCGGTGTGGTTCGGTGCTCAGTCACCCCCGGCGTACCGGAGGGCCGGCCGGCTGGCTGACGGCTGGTTTCCGCAGGTACCGCCGGGCCCGCGGCTGGACGACGCGAGGTCGATCATCGAGCAGGCCGCTGTGCAGGCGGGGCGTGACCCGGCGGGACTTGGCATGGAGGGACGGGTCAGCTGGGGCGCTGGCGGGGCGCAGGCGGTGGCACAGCGAGTGAGCGACTGGCGGGACGCAGGAGCCAGTCACGTTTCGGTCAACACCATGGGCGCCGGACTGGAATCGGTCGATGACCATCTGGCTGCGCTCGCGGCCACCGCCGCCGCCCTCGGCCTCTCCGCGCACTGACCGGGCCACGGGGCGCTGCGGCTCACATCTGCGTGGAGATGCGGGGCGGTGAATCTGGGGGCCGGTGTGATCAGACGCGCTCGATGATGGTGGCTGTGGCCATCGCGCCGCCGGCGCACATCGAGATCAGGGCGGTGCTGGCGTCGCGGCGCTCTAGCTCGTGCAGGGCGGTGGTGAGCAGCCTGGAGCCGGTGCTGCCCACCGGATGGCCCAGCGCGATCGCGCCGCCGTTGACGTTGACCCGGTCTGGATCGGGCCGGTGCACGCTCATCCAGGAGAGCACGACCGACGCGAACGCTTCGTTAATCTCGAAAATGTCTATGTCGCCGATCGACATTCCGCTGCGCCGCAGCACCCGCTCGGTCGCGGCGACCGGGCCGTCCAGGTGGTAGTAGGGCTCGTCACCGATCAGGCACTGGGCCAGGATCCTGGCTCGCGGCCGCAGGCCAAGCTCGCGGGCGCGTCCCTCGTCGGCAAGCAGCAGCCCGGCGGCGCCGTCCGAGATCTGCGAGGACGTGCCTGCCGTGTGCACACCGCCCTCGATCACCGGCTTGAGCCGTGCCAATGCCTCCATCGTGGTCTCGCGCAGGCCCTGGTCCCGCTCGACGGTCACGGTCTCGCCGGTCGGCTGCCGGTCGGCGGCGAGCACCGGCGCCTTGACAGCGGTCACCTCGCGGTCGAAGTGCCCGGCCGACCAGGCGCGCGCTGCCGCCTGCTGCGATCGCAGTCCGAACGCATCGACCTGCTCCCTGGTCAGGCCGCGGCGCTCGGCGATCCGTTCCGCCGCGAGGAACTGGTTCGGCATATCGATCGACCAGCTCTCGGGGCGGGGGCTGCCACCGCCGGCCATGGCGGCGGTGCCGAGCGGAACCCGGCTCATCGCCTCCACCCCGCAGGCGATGCCGACGTCGATCGCGTCGGCCGCGATCAGGCCGGCGATCAGGTGCGCCGCCTGCTGCGCCGAGCCGCACTGGGCGTCCAGGGTCAGGCAGCCGACCTGGTGCGGCAGCCCGGCCTGCAGCCAGGCGGTGCGGGTGACGTTGTTCGACTGCTCGCCAGCCTGGGTGACGCAGCCGCCCGCGATCTGCTCGACCAGTCCAGGCTCGATTCCGGCCCGCTCGACCAGCGCGAGCTGCGCGGCGCCCAGGATCTCGGCCGCATGCAGCCCGGAGAGGCTGCCATTGCGCTTGCCGATCGGGGTACGTACCGCGTTGACGATCACGGCTGTGCCCACTGCGCCGCCTCCTCGCGACCCGGGTGGCGGTCGGCCGCCACGGCTGGCCCGGCTCCGCGCCCGGGCGCACACTGATCCGGCACGTGCTGTGAGCTGGCCGCGGCGTCCGCAGCGTGCCCGGCAGTCCAGCCAATTCTAGAACGTGTTCTTGATTTTCGCGCACCGGAGTTCACCGGCGCGACCGCACATGGTTCAATCCAACTAGAACGCGTTGCAGTCGGGAGGCAGCCCATGGCCGAGCCGCGGATCCCGCCCGGATTCGACTTCACCGATCCCGATCTGTATGCCCACCGGGTGCCCGCGGCCGAATTCGCCGAGCTGCGGCGGGCCGCGCCGGTCTGGTGGAACGCCCAGCCCCGCGGTTCTTCTGGCTTCGACGACGAAGGCTACTGGGTGGTCAGCAAGCATGCCGACATCGTCGAGATGTCGAGGTGCAGCGAGCTGTACGGCAGCTGGCAGAACACCGCGATCATCAGGTTGAGCCAGCTGCAGACGGAGGAGAGTCTCGGGCTGCAGCGGCTGATCATGCTCAACATCGATCCTCCTGAGCACACCAAGCTGCGCAGCATCGTCAACCGCGGCTTCACCCCGCGCGCCATCAATAACCTGCGCGCCGCGCTGACCGAACGGGCCGAGCGGATCGTGCAGACCGCGCTGGCTGAGGGCACCGGGGACTTCGTCACCGACGTCGCCTGCGAGCTGCCGCTGCAGGCCATCGCCGAGCTGCTCGGCGTCCCGCAGGAGGACCGCAGGAAGATCTTCGAGTGGTCGAACACCATGATCGGCTACGACGACCCCGAGTTCGGCGGTGACGGGCAGGCGGCGGCCGGTGAGCTGATCGGCTATGCCATGACGATGGCGGAGGACCGCAGGCAGTGCCCGCGGAACGACATCGTCAGCAAGCTGGTCCAGGCGCAGGTCGACGACGGTCAGCTCAGCTCGGACGAGTTCGGCTTCTTCGTCATCCTGCTGTCCGTGGCCGGCAACGAGACCACCAGGAACGCCATCTCGCACGGGATGCTGGCCTTTTTCGAGCACCCAGAGCAGTGGGACCTCTATCTCGCTGAGCGGCCGGCCAGCGCGGCCGATGAGATCGTCAGGTGGGCTACCCCGGTCACCGTGTTCCAGCGCACCGCGAAGGCCGATATCGTGCTCGGCGGCCAGCAGATCGGGGCGGGCCAGCGGCTTGGCATGTTCTACCGGTCGGCCAATTTCGACGAGGAGGTTTTCGACTCACCCGAGCGGTTCGACATCATGCGGAACCCGAACCCGCATCTGGGGTTCGGCGGCACCGGTGCGCACTACTGCCTGGGCGCGAACCTGGCCAGGCTGGAGATCGACCTGATCTTCAACGCCATCGCCGACGCCATGCCGACGATCAAGCGGACCGGGCAGGCCGAGCGCCTCAGGTCAGGCTGGCTGAACGGCATCAAACGGCTGCCGGTCAGCTACAGCTAACTAGCGATCTGGGGTGTCGGCGACCACCCACATCGAGAAATACTGCGACCCGCCGCCGTAAGCGTGGCCGAGCGCGGTCCGCGCGCCAGGAACCTGGTGTTCGCCGGCCTTGCCCATCACCTGCATTGCCGACTCGGCGAACCGCAGCAGCCCGGACGCGCCGATCGGGTTGGAGCTGAGCACCCCGCCGGACGGGTTGACCGGCAGCGCACCGCTGATCTCGGTCTCACCATCCTCGGTGAGCCGCCAGCCGTGGCCGGGCTCGGCGAATCCGAGGTTCTCCAGCCACATCGGCTCGAACCAAGAGAAGGGTACGTAAATTTCTGCGGCGTCGATCTGGTCGGCGGGGCTGGTGATCCCGGCGGACTGCCAGAGGGCGGCCGCTGCATCGGCGCCGGCCCGCGGGTTCACATTGTCCTTCCCTGAGAACATGGTCGGCTCGGTCCGCATCGACGTGGCCCGGATCCAGGCCACCGGCTGCTCGGCTGCCTCGGCTGCGGCCTGGTCGCCGATCACTACGGCGCACGCCCCATCGGAGGACGGGCAAGTCTCGTCGTACCGGACCGGGTCCCACAGCATGGGGGAGGCGAGCACTTTCTCGGTCGTCATATCGGCCTGCTGCAGATGCGCGTACGGGTTCCTCGCGCCGTTGCGCCGGTCCTTGGCCGCCACCATCGCGCCGATGTGCGGCGGGGCACCGCTGCGCCGGATGTAGGAGCGGATGTGCGGTGCGAAGTAGCCGCCTGCCCCGGCCAGCACCGGCATCGCGAACGGCGGGACGATCGACAGCGCCCACATGGCGTTGGACTCGGACTGTTTCTCGAACGCGACGGCGAGCACCCGGCGGTGCACGCCAGCCTGGATCAGGCTGGTAGCGACGATCCCGGTGGCGCCGCCGACCGAACCCGCGGTGTGCACTCTGAGCAGCGGCTTGCCGACCGCGCCGAGCGCGTCGGCCAGGTACAGGTCGGGCATCATGACCCCCTCGAAGAGGTCAGGTGCCTTGCCGACGACCACCGCGTCGATCTGGTCCAGGGTCGTGGCGGCATCGGCTAGCGCCCGGTCGACCGCCTCGCGGCACAGCCCGGCCATCGACACGTCGGTGCGCTTGCTGCGGTGGTGGGTCTGGCCGGTGCCAAGGACCGCCGCTCGCCGTTTTGTCACCGGGCCGCCAGCTGGCAGACCAGGTTCTGCTGCAAGGCGGGGCCGCTGGTGGCATGGCCGAGTGCCAGGTCGGCCCGGCCGGACATGATCGCGCGGGCCGCGTGGCCGATCCTGGCCAGGCCGGCCGCGAACATCGGGTTGCCGCAGAGCGCGCCGCCGGAGGGGCTGATCGTCACGTCGTCGCTGAGGCCAAGCGCCCGGCGCAGGATGATCTCCTGGTGAGTGAACGGCGCGTGCAGCTCGGCGACCTGCACCCGCGCCAGCGGCGAGCCGCCCGCCGCACGGCCGGCCGCAGCCGCGGACGGCGCGTTGGTCAGGTCCCGAGAGCCGATCGCCGCCGAGTCGATCCGGTGCTCGAAGCCGGTGATCCAGGCCGGCCGCTCGCACAGCTCGCTGGCCCGGCCCTCGGCTGCCAGGATCACGACGGCCGCTCCATCGGTGACCGGAGCGCAGTCGTGCGCGCGCAGCGGGTCAGCCAGGTACGGCCGGTCAAGCAAGGACGCGACCGAGGCCTGGTCGGCGCCGAGAGCCCGCGCACCTGCTGCCACGGACGCTCGGGACCGCGCGGCGACCTGCGCCATGTCAGCTTCCGTCCATAGGCCGGCCTCGATTCCGAGCCTGGCCTGCAGCGCGGCGATGCTCACCGAGTCCGGCCAGAGTGGGGCGAGCAGGTACGGGTCGAGCTGCAGGGCAAGCACTCGCCGCAGGTGGCCGGCCGACGATTTGCCGAAACCGTAGGCGAGGGCGATCTCGGCTTCGCCGGTCAGGATCTTCAGCCATGCCTCATAGAGTGCCCAGGCGCCGTCCATCTCGACGTGCGACTCCATCACCGGGGGGAACGCCCCGATCGCATCGACCGCGGAAACGAAGGAGAAGGCCCGGCCCGCCAGGTAGTCCGACGACCCTGAGCACCAGAAGCCGACGTCGTCCTTGGTCAGGCCAGTGGCGTCGAACACCTCGTGGAAGATCGGCACCAGCATCTCGACGCCGCTGGTGGTGCTCTCGCTGTGCCGCTCGTTCGGCGCCTCGGCGAAGCCGACCACGGCGACGTCGATCACGCGGGCCGCCAGCTGGCGGTCATTGCCGCTGCCGTTGCCGTTGCCGCTGCCGCTGCCGCGACGTGGCGGCAGGCGCGACAGGTGAAGTCGTCCTGCACCGGATCTTTTCCTTCACAAGTGGTGGGCGTAGGAGTCGTATGGCGCGTCTGGTTCGCCGGTGGGCCGAAAATGATCGATGTTCTCTGCTGTGGTGCCCCATTGCTCACGCGGCTTCCAGACCGCCCGGACCCGCATTCCCATCCGTACTTCGTCAGGCTGACAGCCCAGGATCAGATGCTGAAACGCGATGTCGGCGCCGTCGATCAGGACCGAGGCCGCGACGTACGGCGGGGTGACGTGCTGCCCGCGGAACGGCACATTCACGATGCAGAACGTGGTCACGATGCCGGTGTCCGGCAGTTCCACCTCGGTGGTGGTCGGGACACCGTCCACCGGGCAGGCACCGCGCGGCGGCAGGTAGACCTTGCCGCAGGCCGGGCAGCGCTGTGCGATCAGCCGTCCTTGCGCCAAGGCCCGCAGGTAGCTGCTCTCGCCGGGGGAAACGGTGTGGTCGTAGCTCAGCCGCACCGGCGTTGTGATCATGGTGACGGGGCCGGCGGGCTTGCCAGGCTCGGCGGGCTTGCCGGGCTTGCCGGGCTCGCCGGGCTTGGTCGGCTTGGTCCGCTTGGCGGGCTTGGTCGGCTTGGCGGGCTTGGCGGGCTTGGCGGGCTTGGCGGAAGTCTCCGTGCCGCCCTCCCGTTCCGCGGGCTCATTCTGGCTGGCTGGCTCGAAGCAGGCAATGTCGGTGATGCCTGAACCCGCCTGCTCGGCCCAGCGCGGACGGACTCGCATCCCGGTCCGCATCCGATCGGACGAGCCCGCGTCCACCGCGTGCAGCATGCTGGTGTCGGCACCGTCCAGCCGGATCAGCGCCCAGCCGAACGGATGCGCCAGCGGCTGCCCTTCCAATGGCCGCTCCATCCAGGACCAGCTGACGACCGTGCCGCCCGGCCCGACGTCCACCAGTTCGGTCGGCGGCTTGGTCGTGACCGGGTCATATTCGAACGGCGGGGCATGCACCCGGCCGTCGGAGGCCCTGGCGCCGAGGATGCGCCGGTCCGCGAGCGCGGTCATGAACTCGCCGAGTGTCGGGCCGAGCGAGCGGGTGTAGTCGAACGAGATCTCCAGCGGAGCATGCAGCGGTTTGCTGTCCGATTGCGGCCGACTCACGGATCGCAGTGAAACATGTTTCTGGTGTGATCGGCAATGGTTTCGCGCTAGAGTGCAGGTCAAACCGCCGGAGCACGCCATGCGATAGAACGTGTTCTACTTCGGATCGGCTGGCTCGGCTGGCCCAGGTGGCACGTCGGCCGAGCTGCCGGCAGCTTCAGCCAGCCTGAACGTCAAGTCACGTCAACTCGGTTTCGCAGCTGGCCGTTCTTCTCGCATACTGTCCCGGTGCAGCGGATCTCGGTGGTCGGCAACAGTGGCTCGGGAAAGACCACGTTTGCCAGGGAGCTCGCCGGCGCTCTCGCCATCCCGCACCTTGAGCTGGATTCGGTGTTCCATCAGCCTGGCTGGCAGCCCTTAGACCGGCAGGTGTTCAGGCAGCGGGTGACAGCCTTCACCTCGGGGCCGTGCTGGGTCGTCGACGGGAACTACGGCGCCGTGCGGGACATCGTCTGGGGCCGGGCCGACACGGTGGTCTGGCTTGACCCGCCCAGGCACCGCGTGATGCGCCAGGTGATCTGGCGCACGCTGCGGCGGACGGCGACCCGCGCCGAGCTGTGGAACGGGAACCGCGAGCCGTGGAGCAACCTGGTCACGTTCAAGCCCGAGGAGTCGATCATCGCGTGGGCATGGACCCGCCACCGGGTGTACCGGCAGCGATACCTGACCGCGCAGGACGACCCGGCGAACGGTCACCTGGCGTTCGTCCGGCTGCGGACGCCCCGCGAGGTCGCAGCCCTCATCCGGCGCGCCGCAGATCAGCCCTCGCCCGACGGCTCAGTAGCGGAATCTGACCCTGCGGCGGCCGACGGCTCAGCGACGGAGGTCGGCTCGGCGGTGGAGGTCGGCGAGTCCGTGGCCGAGCTTGGCGGGCTGGCGGGGGAGTAGGCGGTCAGGAAGAAGCCGCGCACCGGCCCGCTCAGGTTGAGGTTGTGCGAGAAGGTGGTGGCTTGGGTCGGGTCGGACGCGTCGAACCAGATCCGGGTGGCGTTGTCCTGGCCCGAGTTCGGGTCGTAGACAGCCACGCTCACCTCGGTGCCGGAGATCGAGTACCCATACGCGAGGACCTGATGGTTATGGCCAAGCTCGGCCGGGCTGGCTGAGGCAACGGTCACAACGCCGAGCGCGGCCGGGATGCCGCCGTCAATCCTGGCCTTGATCTGCGGCCACTGCTGCTCGATCGTGCGCCAGGCGATGCCACGCTCGACGACCAGCGTGAACCCGAATATGTCGATGCCGATGTCGCCATCGGGCAGGTTCATCCACTGGTAGTACTCGGCGACGCCGGCCGGGAGATGCCAGGAGTCGATCAGCCGCCGCACGATGAACTGGTACAGCGGGGTACCAGGTGCTGGCTGGGCGGTTGGCGGTATCTCGCCGGCATGCCAGTAGTCGAGCGCCGCGAACACCATTCCGCCGCACAGCCCGGCATCGGCATTGCCGATCCCGATCGGCCCGAAGGGTGTGGGGACGGTAACCGCGGGGGCAGACGGCCAGGAATTCGTGAACGCGAAGCCATTCGCCGATGGCATGAAGGTCGGTGGCACACGCTGGGTCACCACGTCGGGCGGCACTGGCTGGACCATTTCGTCAGTATGGCCGCGGCGCCAGGCCGTCGATCGCGGCCACCTGCTCCGGGCTGAGGGTGAACCCGAACAGGTCGATGTTCGCAGCGATCCGGTCCGGGTGAGCCGACTTCGGGATGACCGCGATGCCGTGCTCTAGGTTCCACCGGAGCAGCACCTGGGCTACCGTCACCCCGTGCGCGGCGGCGATCTCGGTCAGCACGGGATCGTCCATGCTGGTGTCCTTGAGCGGGCTGTAGCCCACCATGGCAACGCCGCGCTCGCGGTGGCCCTCGACCACGTCCGCCGCGAACCGCTGCGGATTCCAGTGCACCTGGTTCACCGCCGGTACCTCGCCGCCGGCTGAGATCAGATCGTCGATCTGCGCCAGCGAATAGTTGCTCACACCCACCGCCCTGATCAAACCCGAGTCGCGCAGCAGCCGGACGTCGTTCCATACCTGCCGACTGACCTGTGGCTTGGGCGGCCAGTGCACCAGCCACAGGTCCACGTAGTCGGTGCGCAACGCTCGCAGCGACGCGTGCAGGATCTTGCTTTCCCGGCCGGCGTCAGATGGCCGGAGCTTGGTGGTGAGGAAGAGCTCGCCGCGGTCGATGCCGCTGTCCGCCAGGGCACGGCCGATCGCTTCCTCGTTTCCGTACATCGTCGCGGTGTCGATGTGCCGGTAGCCCGCGGCCAGCGCGGCACCGACGGCGGCGCGGGCCGCATGGTGACGCAGTTTCCAGGTGCCGAATCCGACCAGCGGCATCTGTGCGCCGCCGGGCAGGCTCACTGCCGGGACGTCGGACGGTTTCGTCATGGGACTCATTATCCGCTCCGTGACCTCCTCTGGCCGCTGTGGTGCAGGCTCCGGGGCCGCCGCCAGCCGCGAGCTAGGTGTTCTCGGTGGCTTCTTGCGCCGCGGATTGCGCCGCGGAGCTGCCGTTCCCCGGCGCTCCGGCCTGCGCCAGGGCGCCGGCCTGAAGCAGTTCGTATCCGGCCTCGCCGTGCTCGGCGATGTCCAGACCGACCTCCTCGGCTTCGGCGGGCACCTGGATGCCCACCGTCTTGTCGGTGACCCACAAGATGACCCAGGTCATCACGAACGGCCAGATGATGCCTGCTGCGGCCAGCACGACCTGGCGGCCGAGCTGAGTCCAGCCGCCTGCCTCCCCAGCGGCGTTGACCACCAGGCTGGCGAAGACGCCGGTCAGGATCACGCCGATCATGCCGCCGATCATGTGCACGCCGACCACGTCGAGCGAGTCGTCGTAGTGCAGGATGTCCTTCACGTGCACCGCGAGGTAGCAGAGGGTACCCGCGGCGATGCCGATGATCATCGCCGCCCATGGCGGGACGTACCCGGAGGCCGGGGTGATCGCGGCCAGACCGGCCACGGCACCGGAGGCGAGCCCCACGCCGGTCGGCTTGCCGCGGCGCCACCACTCCATGGCCATCCAGGCGAGCATCGCGGCGCTGGCGCCCAACTGGGTGTTGACCAGGGCGTAGCCGGCCACCGATCCGGCCGACAGAGCGCTTCCCGCGTTGAAGCCGAACCAGCCGAACCAGAGGATCCCCGCGCCGAGCAGCACCAGCGGGATGTTGTGCGGCCGCTCAAGCTGATGCCGCCGCTTGAGGTAGAACGCGGTAGCCAGGGCCGCCGCTCCGGCAAGCTCATGCACCACCGAGCCGCCGGCGAAGTCGATCGCGTGCAGCCCGCCGGAGCCGAGGATCCCTCCGGCCCAGACCGCGTGCGCGAACGGTGAGTACACCACCAGCGACCACAGCCCGATGAAGACCAGGTAGCCGCGGAACCGCATCCGCTCGCAGAAGGCGCCCGCGATCAGCGCCGGAGTAATCACGGCGAACTTCATCTGGAACGCCATGTAGATCAGAGCCGGAATCGTCGGCGCCAGGCTGTTCGGCTTGGCCCCCACGCCGATCAGCATGAAATGCTCAAGGCCGCCGATGACGCCCGCGTGATCGCTGCCAAAGGTCAGCGTGTAGCCGACGATCGCCCAGAGCAGGCTGATCAGGCCGATGGCTATGAAGGACTGGACCATCGTCGCCACGACGTTCTTCGCGCCGACTAGTCCGCCGTAGAACAATGCGAGCCCGGGCATCATGAACAGGACCAGCGCGGTCGAGGTCAGCATCCAGGCGGTATCACCAGCATTGATGTGCATGCCTACTCCCCAACTTCGGACGGTCACCGTTGACGCGGTCCGTCGGCAGCCGACTGGTATCGCAGGTAATGTCGCCAAGACGCGGCGTGGCAACTTTAGGCGAAGCGGCGCGGCTCGGGAAGAGCCAGCGGACCTAAGATTTCACCGCGGTGTCATGCTGACGCAAGGTCAGCTGCCTGGCGTGGCGTAACGCATGGCACGCCGCCGGGGCCGGCGGCAGACTGAGACCATGGCAGCCACCCAGATTGATCTGACCGCGCCCGTCGCTCGGTACGCGAGCCGCCTGCACGAAGTCATCGGCTACGACCATCATGTGGCATCGCCGGTAGGGGCCTGGCTGCTGCTCGCCTTGTGCGGCCCGGCTAGCGATGGCGAGAACCGGGCGGTGCTGACCGAGGTTCTTGGCTCCGATATCGACTCCGCAGCCAGCGCGGCGGCGGACCTGCTGGCGCATCCGCACCCGCTGGTCGCGGCGGCCGCGGCGGTGTGGCACTTGCCGGCGAGCGTCAGCGAGCAGTGGCTGGCCGGACTGCCTGACGTGGTGACGCAGACCGGGCGAATCCCTGGCCAGCCGGAACTCGATGACTGGGCGCGCCGCCATACGTTCGGCCTGATCGAAAGCTTCCCGATCGAGGTGGACCTGACCGTCTACCTAATCCTGGCGAGTGCGCTGGCGACCAAGGTCTCCTGGGACTGCCCATTTGAGCTGGCACCTGGCGGCGCGCTTGGTCCGTCAAGTCCCTGGGCTGAACGGCTCGCACACGTGCTCCGGTCCCCTGAGCATCTCGGTCATTCGGCCTTCATCGCCGCCACCGCGGAAGCCGGTGATGTCGCGGTGCACGTCGGGCAGGCGCGGGGCGGTCTGCTCGTCGTGTCTGTCGCCGCGGCGCCCGAGGTGGCACCGGCTAAGGTCATGGCCGCGGCCCACCGGCTGGCGATGGCGCGCGGCCTCGGCCAGCCGGTGGACCAGCGCTCGCTGTTCGATCTGCCGCTCGGCGACGGGGCGGCGTGGTCGGTGCGGGAGGAGATGTCCGATGACGGCGGCGGGGAGCGGTGCGACGCCGTGCTGCCCGCGTGGTCGGCTAGGTGCACGCATGACCTGAGCGATCCGGCTCTCGGGTTCGCCGCCGCCGCTTCGGCACTGGCGGTCTCAGACGATCCATGGGAGGCGAAACAGGCGGCGATGGCGCGGTACAGCAGGACCGGATTCGAGGCCGCGGCGGTCTCGGCACTGGCGATCAGGCTGAGCATGCGGCTGCCCAGCCGTGGCCTGCTGCGAACGGCCGAGCTCCGGTTCGGTCATCCGTTCGCCGTGGTCGCGGTCACAGTGGACGAGCGGCGCGATCGAGTGCCCGGCCGGGTGGTGCACGGTCCCTGGCATGGCATCCCGGTCTTCTCCGCCTGGGTCGCCGACCCGCAGGACGCGGCCGACGACCCTGCTTCCTGAAGGCCTCGCCGATCAGCTGTCCGGCTGCGGGCCGGCCGGAGCCGGACAGCAGCCGTCAGCCGGCGAAGAACTCGGTCAGTACCGGAGCGATGACATCCGGCTTGACCATGTGGGTCTGACCGGGAAGAGTGCGGTACTGCGCCGCGGGCAGGGCGTCCGCGAGCGCCTTGGTGCCGTTCCTGATCCAGGCCGGGCTCTTTCCGCCATCCATGACCAGCGTCGGCACCTTGGCGGCGGCCCATTCTCCCGCCGTCAGCGGCGTTCCCTGCTGGTGATCACGCATGATCTCCAGGTCGTAGGGGAGCGTGTGCGCCATCGCCTTGAGCTTTGACCACACCGGTGTGAAGGGCAGCACAGCGACAAAGGCGGCCGGCGTGCCGACGAACTTCATGAACTTCTTGACCGCGTCACCCCGGCGATCCGCCGCTATCAGCTCCGCCATCTGGGGGAGGTAGTCCTCGGGCATGGGCTCCCGGCTGTGATCGACGATGAACGGCGGTTCATACAGCGCCAGCTTCTCGATCGCGGGCAGGTGCTTGGCCGCCTCGACGGCAAGGCCAGCGCCGGATGAAGTCCCGTGCACGTATGCCGACGCGCCGGCCGCTGTGATCAGCGCCTCGAGGTCTTCAACCTCACGCTCGACGGCGTAGGGCGCTGTGTCGCCGCTCTCGCCTCGGCCGCGGCGGTCGTAGGTGAAGACAGTGAAATGCTGGGTGAGCTGCGCGGACAGCTTCGGCATCGGACCCATGGACCGGCAACACATGGCGCCGTCCACCAGGATCAGCGCGGGTCCCTGGCCGGCCTTGTCGAACCCGATCGTCGTTCCGTCTGCTGAACGAGTGGTGCTCATTGGTTTCTCCCTCGGTGTGTTGCGTAATTCGTAGACATCCGGACTGGTGGGGGCACGTCCTGCGGTCGAGTCGGTGATCGTGGCGGCAATGGGTCATCTCCCTTCGAGGGCGTGGCAGTTCGGCTAGCCGAGCAGTCGGCTGAGCCAGGTCTGCCAGGCCCGTTCGGCCTGGCCCAGATCGGCATCGCCGGAGAAGAGCAGGTGCGACGCGATTACCGGCTTGTGGAAGCCGCGCAGGAACCGATAGAGCGCATCGCTGGAACGCACCCCGATCGTGTCAGAGTTGACGAAATAGACAACGCCGTCGATCGGAGCGAGGCCATCCGGGCTGACCCGCACCCGGTCGCCCCGGATGACCGGCTCGGTCAGGCCGAGCCCGCGGTGCAGCGCCGCCCGGTCCCGATCCCACGTCGTCCCCGCAGGCCCGAGCGCGGTGATCGGCGTGGCGAACCGGCCAGCGAAGTAGCTGAGGTATTCGACCAGGGTGCGGAAGTACAGCTGCATGCCAGCGGTCATCGCCTCGTACTCGTCCTGCCAGTCGTCTCCGGGCAGGAAGCCGCTTGTGACGGTGCGAAGCACGGTGCTGCCACCATGCCGTCCCTCGATCAGGAACTCGTATGCGATGCACCGGCCGTCCTGCGCCTCGCCGCTGGAATAGGCGAATCGCCGGAACGGGTCCCACTCGGCTATCGATAGCTCGGGCGCGTAGTCGCCGAAGGTGGTGCGCACGGTGCCGCCGGGACCAGGCCGGACTTCGCTGTGGCCCATGAACCAGGAGTCGAGCCCTTGGCCGGTCGTGATCGCCGCCCAGACCTGTTCGAGGCTCGCGGGCAGCTCAGCCTCCTGCCGCTGTTCGAATCGGTGCCCCATCTCAGATCTCCTGGGTCGGGAGTACGTCGGCAAGGGGTGCGTCGGATGAGGGCACGCCGGCCGGGCGGGTGCCAGCCGGGTGCTGGCCGGCCGGGCGCGCACCGGCACGGGGTGCGTCTGCGTGGTCCGCGCCGGCCGGGCGTGCAGCGGTCTGGACTAAGCCAGATCCCGAGCTGACGCTCGGGTGGACGGCGACGACCACGCGGTGCGGCCGCCCGCCGCTCGCGTCCTCGTCGTGGTACTTGGCCACGAGCGCGGCGACTGAGGTCGCTAGTTCAGCCGCGAAGGCCGCCCGGTCTGCCGCCGACGCGAACCGCACCTCGCCGTCTAGCGCGAACGTCGAGACCCGCTTGCGTGCCTTCGCCGCACCGCTGATCAGGTCGCCGACGTCACGCACCAGTTGCGCGGCAACGGCCAGCAGCCAGCGCGCCGACAACTGGTCGGGTGATCGCGCCGGATCGGGTGCCACCGCAGCGAGGGCGGATGGCGAGATCACGTAGGACATCGCGGTCGCGCGCAGCATCCGCTCGGTCATGTTGCCCCTCCGGCGCTCCCGCACCAGCTCGATCAGCCCGTGCCGCTCCAGCTCCCGCAAGTGGTAGTTCACCTTCTGCCGGGGCAGTCCGGCCGCGGCGGCGAGCGTGCTCGCCGACCCCGGCTCGGCCAGGTCAGCGAGCAGCCGGGCACGCACAGGTGCCAGGGCCACCTCGGCCGCCTCTGGGTCGTCGATCACCGCGATATCGAGCATGCATCAACTCTGGCACCGACAAGATTTTTTGTCAAGACAAAAAAACTCGTCGGCCGCCTGCGGAGTGAACCGAACTGCCGGTCTGCGTCGCCCGGGTCAGTCCGAACCATGATCGTGGAGACTTCTATGCAAATAGTGCACAAAACTCTCCACGCTGATGGAAGAACACCGGCGCGAGTGCGCGACCGGCCTCAACGCCGCGAGTGCTACCCGGAAGAAACGCAGCTGGCGGCGCGCGTGGCTGCCGGATGGACGTGGCGAGCGGAGCGAGCGGCCGGCGTGGCCGGGGGCGGGGGTGGCCGGCGGCCGGCGTGGCCAGGGGCCGGGGGCCGGGATGGCCGGGGGCGGGGGTGGCCGGCGGCG
>JGI12269J14319_10000085_pt1 | contig 75674 bp, 74 predicted proteins | sample PeaSoiSIISIP2007_FD_14319 | JGI IMG/M metagenome (IMG submission 14319)
CCCGCCAGCCCCGAGAACAGGACGCCGAGGATGGAAACCGACCATCGCATCGGCTCGCCGCCGACGGTCTTGGCGATGATGAAGAAGGCGGTCGCGGCCTCGTCTCCAGGCGCGAAGGCCGTGCGGCCGAGCACGAAGAGCGACGCAAGGTAAGTCTGGGCGATGAAGAGGGCCGCCGCCACCACGAGCGATAGCATGGTGGCGAAGCCCACCGCGCGGGCGCCGCCCTTGGCTTCCTCGGTCAGGGTCGAGATAGCGTCGAAGCCCAGGAAGCTGAGCACGGCGAGCGACAGCGCCCCGAAGATCAGGGATGGCGTCACCTTGTGGGCGTCGAAGAGCGGCGACAGCGACAGATGCGCGCCGGCCACGCCGTGCGCGAGCCCGATCAGGCAGAGCCCCATGAACACCGCCAGCAGAACGAGCTGGAGGGCGAGCAGGGCGATGCTGAGCCGAGCCGTGCTCTCGATGCCCAGGACGTTGACGGTGGTGTTGACCGCCAGGAAGACGGCGACCAGCAGCGGCTTCGGCAGCATCGGGAAGATGGCGTGGATCGCCACCGCGCAGATCACGTAGACCAGGGTCGGCAGCAGCAGATAGTCGAGCAGCAGCGCCCAGCCGGACAGGAACCCGACGCTCTCTCCGATGCTCCGGCTGGCATAGGCGTAGACGGATCCCGCCACCGGAAAGGCGGCCGACATGACCATGTAGCTGCGCGCGGTGAACACCATCGCCACCAGCCCGACCACATAGACGAGCGGCACCATGCCGCGGCTGGCGTTGAAGACGAACCCGAACGTGCTCCATGGCGCGATCGGGGCGATGAAGACGAGGCCGTAGACCAAAAGGTCGAACGGCGAGAGCGAGCGCTTCAGCTCCTGGCGGTAGCCGAAAGCCTCGATCCCGGCAGCGGCGCCAGCGCTCTCAGGGACGGCCATGCGCGCCCCTCAGGTGGATGCCGCGTCGACGTAGTCGATCGCGAAACTGAGCTTTGGGTCGTCGTGCAGGTCCCAATAGGTCTCCCAGAGTTCGCGTGTGACCGGGCCGACCTGTCCGCCGCCGACCGACTGGCCGTCAAGCCTGGTGACCGGCATGATGCCGCCGGCCGTCGTCGAGAAGAAGATTTCGTCGCAGCCGTAGAGGGCCTCGACCGGCACCTCTTCGACGCAGGCCCGCCAGCCCTTGGACTGGGCGATCTCGAGCACGGTCTTGCGCGTGACGCCTTCGAGGACGCCGCGCCTTGGCGTGAAGAGCACGCGGTCGCGCACGACGAAGACGTTGTATCCGGAACCTTCTGTGATGTTGCCGTCGCCGTCCGGCAGGATCGGATAGACTGCGTGGCGGTCTGCGGCTTCCATCAGACCGCGGATCAGGTCGCCCCACTGCAGGTTCTTGACCGTGGGGTCCATGGCGCCGGGCGGCGTGCGCCGGACCGAGCGGGTGACCACCGCCGAGGCGCCGCGGTTCTGCAACGCCAGCGGATGCACCCAGACGAAGGGCAGCGCGAACAGGTAGAGGTGGTTGATGGCCGTCGCCGGGTCCTTCTCGCGCACGAAGGAGAGGCCGCGGGTGACGATGACCTCGACGAAGGCGTCGCGGATGCCGCTCTTGGCGACCATGTCGACCAGCGTCCGGCGAAGCTCCGCGCGGGGCAGCGGCGAGCGCAGTCGGAGCTTCGCGCAGCCGGCTTCCAGACGGTCGAGGTGGTCGTCGAGGCGGAAGAAGCGGCCGTTCCACACGCCGGCGACGTCATAGGTCAGGTCGGAGTGCAGGAACCCCTGGTCGAGCAGTGGAATCCGCGCCTCGGCGACGGGCGCAAGGTTGCCCTCCACCCATGCGATGCCCTTCGCGTAGGGACCGCCCCGGTGCTCCAGCGCCTCAGCGCGCTTGGCATAGGCGTCGAGGACGGCGTCGAAAGCAGGCATGGCGGGGCCTCCTGAAAGCTTGCCCGGTCGTCGTAGCAGCCGGGACTGCGCTCGGAAACGGCGCCTGACCCGCTACTCCGGTGAACTGCGCCGGACCTCGCGGTACCAGGCCAGCTGCTCGCTGGTGGCCAGGAGCTTGCCGTCGCGCCGCCAGTAGCTCGAGCGTTCGTCCGAGGCGCCGCCGCCGCCGACCCGGCCCTCGCACTCGACCAGGATGAAGTCGTCGCCGACCTCGGCGAGCTCTTCGACGGTGGCGTGCAGATAGGCCGTGAGCGAGAGCGTGGTGGTCATGACCGTCTGCCCCAGCGCGTACATCGCCCGCGGCGCCGAATTGTCGGTCATCATGCCCAAGAGCGCCTTGTCCATCGGCCCGCGGCGCGAGCGCGCCCAGGTGAGGGATCGCGAATCACCGGACGGCTTCGGCGGAAACCCCTCAAGGGCGCGCCTCTCAAAAGCGCCGGCGCCGTAGTGCGCGGCATTCGGCGTATCCGGGCTCGGCAGGGTCTCTGGGTCCGGAGCGGCTGGCAACTTGGCGAAGGCGAAATCCGGGGTCTTCGGCCGCCGCGCCAGGGTGACGATGGCGTGCACGCCGACCCGGTCCGTTCCCACCGGCAGCAGCTCCACCTCCCAGACCCCGACCGAGCCGGCTTGCCGAATCCGCCGCGTGCGGACGTCGAGCTCGCCCGACGGCAGCCCCTCGGCATAGGTCAGGGTCAGCGACAGCGCCTCGCCCAGCGCTTCCGGCTCGCTCTCCAACACGCGGATGCAGAGGCCGATCGCATAGCCGCCCCAGAGGCCGCCGCCGGGGTTGCTCCATTCGGGGCCGACAAGCGTCGTCCACCGCCCGCGGCCGACGGGGGTGAGGGGAATGGACAAGGTCTCGGTCAAGCTCATGCGCGCTCTCTACCCAGCCTTTCGGAGGCGCGGAAGAGCTTGTCGAAGCCGGAACGCCAGCTTGCAGAGCGAGACCTAGCCCACGAACTCCGCCAGGCCGTGGTCCTGGATGGCGGCGTCGATGCGCTTCATGCCGGCGTCGTAGAGGGCCTCGGTGCGCGGGTGGGTGAGGTCGGCGACGGCGCCCGATTGCGACAGGTAGGTCATCCCGATCAGCAGTGCGCGGCGGTAGTCGTACAGGCACTCGTCGAAGCCGTAGTTCGTAACGCCCGAGGCGACGAGCTTGTCGTGGTAGCCCTTGAGCAGGCGCGTCTCGTGCTCGCGCCGCACGTCTGTGTTGACGCTGCCGGACATCATGTAGCCGATGTCGAACGGCCCGCGCGCCTGCATGGCAATCTGCCAGTCGACGCAGGTCAGGCCCGGTTCGGCCGCGTCGCCGCCGGTGAACATAAGGTTGTCGGCACGGAAGTCGCCATGGCAGATCGTGCGCGGCTCTCTCGCCATGTCCTCGGCGATGCGGTCCAGCTCGGTGCACATGCGCGCGCCGATGCGGCGCAGTTCCGGCGAACAGCGGCCCTCCAGCCAGCGGTCGAAGGTCTCCCAGCCGGCGGCGTGCCTGGCGCTGAACTCGCAGTAGGGCGGCGTGCCGAACGGCTGCACCTTGTGCTCCAACGCCTTCAGTTCGCGATGGTCCCACCAGCGCTGATGCAGCGCGCCGACCTGGTCGATGGCGACCTTGATCTGCGCGGGGCTGAGGCCCGCCACCTGGTCGCCGGGCATCGTCTTGTTCAGATCCTCCATCACCAGCACGAAGGCGTCGGTGTCTGGGTTGAACGCGGCCACGTAGCAGCGGGGCGAGCACATGGAGATGGTCTTGGCTATCTCGCGGTAGAACAGGACCTCGCGCTCGTAGAGCCCGTAGGCGTTGGCCAGGTCGCGCATGGCGGGGATGGAGGCCTGGATCTTGGCGACCAGCGTCCTCGGCCCGCCCTTGGCGCCCTCGCCGTAGCCGAGCGTGAGCCGGTAGATCTCGGTCGTCATGCCGACGCCTTCGCCGAGGCGCTCGGCCGTCACTGACGCGACCCCGGAAAACTCGGGCGCGGCTGAGCACAGCCACGCGGCGGTGATGTCCTCGGCGCTTGTCGGCACTGCGATCATGGCGTCCTCCCCGAGGCTCGTTCCCATCGGCCGATCATCCGTCCACCGCCGATCTGCACTGTCAAGCTTGGCCGGGCCTGCTCGGATGGCTTTCGGACTCAGGCGGAACTCCGATAACTTGTTGCCGACGGCCCGCCCCCGGGGGCGCAACGACGAGAGTCGGGAAGTGATCGAGCGCGAAAACGTCCAGGTCTTTGGCGAGACCGACGTCGGCTGGTGCGCCGCGACACCGCCGAACGAGACGTCGGACGATGACGGTCGCCCGCTGGTGCGCACCGAGGGCTTTTCGGCCGCCGACCCGACCGCGCCAAAGCACAGGGCCTATGACGACCCGGGAGTCTGCGCGCTGCGCGAGCGCCTGCGGCGCGGCAACGGCATGCCGGGCCTGGAGATCCTCGCGCCGCACGAAATCGAGCGCGCGCGGCGCATCTTCTTCCGCGACGGCTTCGTGGTCGTGCGCGACCTGCTCGATCCTGACGCCCTGGCCGCGTTCCGCGAGGCGAGCGCGCGCGCGCTCAGCCAGATCCTGGCCATACCGGGGTTCGGCGGCCGGAAGTATGTGACCGAGACCAATCGCCTGCCGCACCGCTACAGCTACGGCACCTCGTCAGCCTCGCGCCACTTGCTGCACGATCCGGTTTGGGCGTCGATGATCGATCGGCCGACCACGACGCCGTTGGTCGAGAGCCTGTTCGGCGGCGAATACTGGGTCGTCGGCGCGGGCGGCGATCTCTGCCTGCCGGGGGCGATCGAGTACCAGACGCTGCACTCCGACGCGCGCGAGGAGTACCAACTGCCGCAAGGCCGCCTGGAGCAGGCCGCCCGCCTGGGCGTCGAGCTCCGCTCCGACGAACTCGACCACAAGACGCGGCAGCTGATCTTCGTGCGCACGCCGCCGCGCATCACCATCAACTTCCTGATGTCGGACCTGACCTGGGAGAACGGTCCGATCCGCCAGATCCCCGGCACCCAGGTGCGGCCGGACAGCCCGCCCACGCAAGGCGCCGAGCCCATGTGGATGCGGCTCTCGACCCTGGTCGGCGCCCCGGCCGGCGCCGGCGTCATCAGGGACACGCGCGCGTGGCACGGCGCGACCCCGAATCTCAGCCGCGAGATCCGCGCGATGCCGAACGTCGAGTACGGCGCGCCGTGGCTGGACGATACGATGTTCAAGCCCTCGATGCCGCACGAGATCTGGGCCGACCTTAGCCCTCACGCGCAGGCGATTTCCGGCCGGATCAAGACCCGGCCCGGCGAGTGGCCGGCCGGGGCCGGCGCGATGCACCCCCTGGCCAGCGAACGCGCCAAGGCGAAGGCGGCGAGCGAAACCTAGCTCCCGCCTTAGCTTGGCGGTCCCGTCGGGCTGTGGTGTATGACCGCGCAGAGGCCGATAGAGCCTTGAAGTTACGCCGGGAGGACGAAGCCCATGTCGGTCGACACCCCTGAATTCGTGCTGCCGAAGCACCTCGACGAGATCGACGCGCGGTTCATGACCAAGGCCCTGCGCGCCTCGGGTCACATCGCAGTGACCGACGTGGTGGTGACTCAGGAGGAGTGCGGCGTCGGCATGACCGCCGGCTACTTTTCCGCCATCAAGAAGGTGAAGTGCGCGTACCGGGAGGCGAGGGGCGTGCAGGACTCGTTCGTGGTCAAGGCATGGCCGCCGTTCGAGATCCTGCCGCACGAGGCGATCGAGGCGATGTTCGTCAAGGACATCAAGGCCTACGCCTTCCCGCAGGCCGGCTTCTACCCGCGCCCGAAGACCCACCTGGCCGCCTTCGACCACGCCGACAACCGCTGGGCGCTGATCATGGAGGACGCCGACAGCTTCGCCGAGCACAAGGTGCACGAGAACGAGATGGCCCTGGACGAGGTCATGTCGATGCTCCCGAAGATGGTCGAAGTCGCGGTCGCCTGGGAGGGCTGCGAAACCGGAGAGAAGGCCGCGCAGCTGGAAGCGCTCGGCGTCGATTTCTGGGCCTCCGACGCCAATCTCGCCATCTACAAGGCGGTCATGCCCGGCGGGGCGAAGCTGTTCGACCGGTTCACCGCGACGAAGAACTCGACCGTGGTCGGCGAGCCGACCTGGGATGGCTACATAGGGCCGGGCTTTGCCGAGCTGTTCACCCGCAAGATCGACGCCTTCTTCCGCCGCGCGCGGCCGGAGAACGGGGCCACCTGCACGCTCAGCCACGGCGATCTGCGCGGAGACAACATCTTCTTCTGCGAACCCTCGGCCGACTACCCGGATGGCTGGCTCTGCATCGACTTTCAGCTCCTCTTCCGCGGGCCTGTCCCCTCCGACCTCGCGTACGTGATGAGCTCGGGCTCGGTGCTTCCGGAAGTCTATTCCGGCGACGGTCTCAACACCGTCCTTCGCGCCTTCTACGACCAGTTCATGGCCAGGACGTCGCTCTACAAGGACTACGCCTACGAAAGGTTCGTCGAGGAGTTCGCCATGATGACGATGGTCCCTATCGTCTACTTCGTCGGCATGGGCGCGGCGTACTGGCAGGGCGGGGCGCGCAATGAGCTTCCCACACGCATCGAGCTCGGCGGCAAAGGCGCGACCGAGGCCGACCTGACGCCCGAAGAGCTCCGCCAGCGCATGTGGTGGCGCAAGGCCTTCGCCAACTACCGCTCCAACCTGAAGACCTTCGGCCTATACGATCTGCTGAAGGCCCTTCCGGAGACCAGCGAGGGCCTAGGCGAGTGGGTCGAACTCCCCGCCCACCTGCGGTAGAAGCGGCGCCGCCCAAACCCCCGGCCGGCGCGCCAGCGTCGGCCTCAGCTTTTCACCACCAAGCACACCAAGCACACCAAGACGCCGTGGTTGGCCGCGCCGCCTTCGCTCGCTCAGAGCCCCTTGGTGTGCTTGGTGTGCTTGGTGGTCGAGTCGAGCACTGCCGCGACAGCGGCGCATGCGTTCACCCCTTCGCGGGGCGGAGGTCGAGGCCGGAGATGGCCTGGAAGCGGTCGAAGTAGACATCGTCGTCGAGGGTGTCCGAGAGCGCGATCCACTGCTCGTCGGTCTGGCTCGCGCGCAGGTCGAGGAACGGTTGCGCGTCCGGCCCCGACGGCGTGCGGAAGCCGGTGATCTTGCCGTCGATTATGTCCAGGATTGCGTCCGCAACGATCGAGGGCGGCGGCCCGGCGACAGCGGTCGGGGCATAGAAGGCGCGCATGCGCCCGCCGTGCGGATAGGCGGTGCCCTCCTTCACCTTCGGCAGGTTTTCGATCGTCATCGGCGTTGCGATGATGCCGGGCTCGACGACCGCGACGCGCACGCCGAACGCGCCCAGCTCCTGCGCCAGCGCCTCGCTCATGCCCTCGACGGCGAACTTGGAGGCGGAATAGGCGCCCGAGCCCATGCCGACAATTTTGCCGGCGATCGAGGTCACGTTGATGATCAGCCCGCTCCGGCGCTGGCGGAACGCCGGCGCCACCGCCTTGATGCAGCGGAGCGTGCCGAAATAGTTGGTGTTCATCACCGCCTGGAACTGCGCCAGCGTCTCGTCCTCGACGGCGTTGATCGAATAGATGCCGGCGTTGTTGACCAGGACGTCGATGCTCTCGGGCTTGGCGACGTCGGAGCCGAACAGCCTGGCGACCGAGGCGTCACTGGCGACATCGAGCTCGGCCACCGTGATCGGCAGCTTCTCGCGCGCCGCGATGCCGGCGAGGTCGCTTTCGCCCGGACGGCGCATGGCGGCGACGACCGCGTGCCCAGCGCGGGCGAGCACCAGCGCCGCCTCCCGCCCGATCCCCTTGCTGGCGCCCGTGATGAGCACTTTGGCCATTCCGGCTCCCTCCCGCGTTCGTGCGCCCATCTATGGCTCGACGGCCGCCGCGGAGCAAACGCCGCCAGGCGCCGCAGCCGCGCTGGACAGCTGACGGCGGGTGGGGGAGGGTGCCAGCGGTCGGACGCTGGGGGCGCAGTTGAACACCTACGATCTCATCATCGTCGGCGGCGGCATTGGCGGTTCGGCGCTGGCGACCGTGATGGCGCGCGCCGGCAAATCCGTGCTCCTGCTCGAAACGTCCGATGTGTACGAGGACAAGGTGCGGGGCGAGTGGATGGCGCCCTGGGGTGTCGCCGAGGCCAAGCGGCTCGGGCTCTACGACATCCTGATGGCCGCCGGCGGGCACCACGTGACGCGGCACGTGAGCTATGACGAGTCCCTCGAGCCGAAGGCGGCCGAGGCTTTCGCCATACCGCTGGGCGTCTTTGCGGAAGGCGTGCCGGGGCCGCTTTGTCTGCGTCACCCGGTCCACTGCCAGGCGCTGTTCGACGCCGCGAAGGCCGCCGGCGCCGAGGCCCTGCGCGGCGTGAACGTGCTAGAGGTTGGGGCAGGAGACGCTCCGCGCGTGGTCTACGAGATCGGCGGCGAGCGGCGCGAAGCCAACGGCCGGCTGCTGGTCGGCGCCGATGGGCGCACATCTCAGGTGCGCGAGGCGATCGGGGTTCCGCTGCACCAGGACAAGCCGCACCACTGGTTCGCCGGCCTGCTCGTCGACGGCGCTGGAGGCTGGGATCCCGACGTCCAGGCCATCGGCACCGAGGGCGACTTCGGTTTCCTGGTGTTCCCCCCAGGGCAACGGCCGCGCGCGGGTCTACGGCGGCTATGCGCTGGATCAGGCGCAGCGGTTCCGCGGATCCGACGGACCGCGCCGGTTCCTCGACGCCTTCGCGATGACCTCCAGTCCGGAAAACCGGCATGTGGTTGCCGGCGAGCCGGCCGGGCCGCTGTTCAGCTATTTCAACAACGACGCCTGGACCGACGAGCCGTTCGCGAAGGGCGCCGTCCTGATCGGCGACGCCGCCGGCTGGAACGACCCGATCATCGGGCTTGGGCTCTCGATCACCTATCGAGACGTGCGCATCGTCAGCGACCTGCTCAAGTCCACCGACGACTGGGCGTCGCTGTCCTTCGCCAGCTACGGCGAGGAGCGGCGCGAACGCATGCGCCGGCTGCGTTTCGTCGCTGCGCTGCAGGCGACCCTCGACATGGAGTTCGACGAGGCTGCGCGCGAGCGGCGCAAGCGGGTGTTTGAGCGCTCCGCGTCCGACCCGAGCGTCAGGGCCTTCGCCGCGGCCATCATGGCCGGTCCGGAAGCGCTGCCGCCGGAGTTCTTCTCCGAGGCCTACCGCACGCGCGTGCTCGAGGGGTGAGAGGGGCCTCAAGGAGAGCAGGATGAAGGCGCTTTGCTACCACGGGGCCCGGGACATCCGGTACGACTCGATGGCCGATGCGGCCATCGCCGACGAGCGCGACGTGATCGTGAAGATGGAGCGCTGCGGCATCTGCGGCTCGGACCTGCACATCTATCACGGCCAGGGGTTCAGCCCGGACCTCGGCTTCTGCGTCGGCCACGAGGCGGTCGGCGAGGTGGTCGAGGTCGGTCGCGCTGTCCGCCGCCTGAAGGTCGGCGACCAGGTGATGATCTCGGCCGCGGTGGGCTGCGGCGCCTGCGCGTCCTGCCTGGCCGGCGACGTCAACCGCTGCCTGAACGGCGCCATGGCCTGCTATGGCCTCTCCAGCCGGCTGCAGGGCTGCCAGGCGGAGGCGATCCGGGTGCCGGCCGGCGACTTCAACGCCGCGCCGATCCCCGAGGGCCTCACCCCCGACCAGGCGCTGATGCTGACCGACAACCTGCCGACCGCTTGGTTCGGGCTGAAGGGCGCGGCGATCGAGCCGGGCGAGGACGTGGCGGTGGTCGGCCTCGGCCCCATCGGCCTGATGGCGGTCGAGGGCGCCTACGTGATGGGCGCGGCCCGCATGTTCGCCATCGACCTCGTTCCAGAGCGCCGCGCGGTCGCCGAGGCCCTTGGCGCGATCGCGCTGGACGCCGGCGAAGCCGTGCAGGCGATCGCCGAAGCCACCAAAGGGCGGATGGCGGCCAAGGCGGTGGAGGCGGTCGGCGCGGACGCCACCATCAACCTCGCCATCGCCTCGGTCGGCCGTTCGGGCGTCGTCTCATGCATCGGGGTGAACCAGAACCCGACCTTCAGCTTCAACATGGCCGGAGCCTTCTTCCGCGGCCTCACCTTCACGACCGGGACCTGCTCGGTGCCGGAGCACTGGCCCGAGCTCGTGCCGCTGATCCGCCAGGGGTGCCTGCACCCTGAGCGGTTCGTGAGTCACCACATGCCGCTCGCGGACGGCGCCGAAGCCTACCGGCTGTTCGACGCCCGCGAGAACGGGGCGCTGAAGATGGTGATGACAGGGTAGGGCGGGCCTGCCGTGATGGGCGCCCCTTCTCCCGCGAGCGAGGGGAGAAGGGCGCCGGTCGCGAGCGAGCTACGCCGCGTCCATCTTCTTCTTCAAGCGCTCGGTGACCTGCTCGTAGAGGCCATCGTCCCAACCCGGCTTAACCTTTGCGCCCAGCGCAAACTGAGGCGGGACGCCCTCCGGCCCCTCGCCCGGCGGCAGCGGCGGGGAGAAGTAGCCCAGGGCGTAACTGCCCATGGCGTAGCCGAGCAGCGCCTGCAGTTTGGGATCGAGCGTTCGCGCGATGTGCGGCGGGCAGGAGAGATACTGGTTCTCCTCCTGCCGGAGCCAGCCCAGGCAATAGGTGAGGTTGATGCCGATGCGATCCTCACCTGTCGTGTTCTCGCCGCCGGCGTGGATCACCGAGCCGGAGTAGACCAGCACCGAGCCACGCTCCATCTCGGCATAGCCTACCTCGTCGGGCGTCGCCCGCCGCGAGTCCGGCCACGACGGGCTGCCCGGCACGAGCTGCGTCGCGCCGTTGGCTTTGGTGAAGTCGGTCATCGCCCAGATGGTGTTGAGCTGCGGCTCGATGCCTGTCAGGTAGCCGCCCCACGCCAGCTTGTCGCGGTGCAGGGGCTGCTTTGGCTGGCCCGGCCGGATGCGGATCACCTGTGTCAGGTGCAGCTGGTAGCGGTCGCAGGTCGGCAGGAGGAAGCCGTCGCAGGCGGCGAGCATCAGCGGATGCATGATCAGCTCGCGGCAGGCGGGCGAGCGGGCGACCAGCGCGCCGGTGCGCGTGGTCTGGAAACCGGAGAAGGCGTCGCGGCCATAGCCGGTCGCCTCGATGTAGGGGTCGATCTCGGCCCTGACCTTGGCGATGCCGGCGTCGTCCAGCACACGGTCGATGATCAGCGCGCCGTCGGTCTTCAGGGCTTCGACGATCACGTCGGGCGACACATCGGCCGGAACGTGCTTGAGCTCGGGCATCCAGCGGCCCTCCTTTCCGGCGATGTCAGGCCGTCGGGGCGGCGCCGTCAAGCGGGTCCTAGAACCGCTCCACCCACGGCCTGAGCTCGATCTCCCAGCTCCAGGCGCTGCGGTGCTGGCGCAACACGTCGAGGTAGGCCTCAGCGACCGCGTCGGGATCGAGCGTGCTGTCGGGGTGATCGGCCGGATCGGCGCGGTTGGCGCTGCGCACGCCACCGTCGATGACGAAGTGGGCGACGTGGATGCCCTGCGGCCCGAGCTCGCGCGCGGCGCTCTGCGCAAGCCCGCGCAGGGCGAACTTGCCCATGGCGAAGCCGGAGGAGAGCGGGAACCCCTTCACGCTGGCCGTTGCGCCGGTGATGAGGATGGCGCCGCGCTCGTTCGGCAGCATGCGCCGCGCCGCCTGTTGGACCACCAGGAAGCCGCCGAAGGCGGAGATGTCGATGGCCCGTCTAAGCTCGGTCGGGTCGAGGTCGGCGATCCGCCCGCGAACGCGCGCGGCGGCGTTGAAGATGACGACGTCCGGCGTCCCGATCTTGGCGTCGACCGCGTCGAACAGCATGGCGACCGCGGCTGGGTCGGACGCGTCCGCTGCGAAGGTCGCCGCGCCGGTCTCGGCCGCGAGCGCCGCCAGCTTGTCGGTGTTGCGAGCGGCGAGGCCGACCTTGAGGCCGGCGGCGGCGAGCGCGCGCGCCACGGAGGCGCTGATCCCGGGGCCGGCCCCGACGATCAGCGCGGTCGAATAGGGGATGTCAGCCAAGGGCGGCCTCCGTTCGCGTCCTGCTGGACAGGTAGTGGCGCATGCGGCCGCGCCAACCCCTGTGTAACGATAGCGTGTCCGGCGGAGCTTGCAGGGGCGGCCCTGATGCGGGCAATTGGCGACAAGTCGCCTTGAAGGAGGTCCCGCGATGAGCGTTCAGGAGCTGCGGTTCCGCTACGAGGGCGGCGACGGCGCCGGGCTCGCCGGCTTCCGCTGGAGCGCGGGGGCCAAGCCGAAGGCGGTTCTGCAGCTGGCCCACGGCGCGGGCGAGCACAGCGGGCGCTACCGCGAACCGCTCGCGCCGCTCGTCCGGGCCGGCTACCTGATCTACGCCGCCGATCATCGCGGCCACGGCCTGACCAGCGGCATGGCGAGCCTCGGCGATTTCGGCCCCGGCGGCGCGCCGGCCGCGATCGACGACATGGCGGCCTTAAGCCGCCGGGCGCGGGCGGAGAACCCGGGCCTGCCGCTGATCCTGATGGGCCACTCGATGGGAGCGATGTTCTCGCAGGCCTACATCCTCGATCATTCGGACCTGATCGACGCGCTGGTGCTCTCGGGGACGGCGGGCCCCGGCCCGCGGGGCCCTGGCGGGCCGAACAGCGGCTACGCCAACCCGCGCACCGACTACGACTGGCTGTCGCGCGACGAGGCCGAGGTCGACAAGTACATCGCCGACCCCTTCTGCGGCATCCGCTTTACGCCGGACTCGGCCGCATCGTTCGCAGCGCTGCGCGAGCGCGACGCTGGCCCGGGGGCCCTGGCCAAGGTGAAGAAGGGTCTGCCCGTCTACGTCTTCGTGGGCGACGAAGACCCGATCAATCAGAAGCTCGCGCGGCTAACGCCGCTGATCGACGCCTATCGCGCGGCCGGGCTCGACGTGACGCTGAAGGTCTATCCGGGTGGCCGGCATGAGATGCTGAACGAGACCAACCGCGCCGAGGTGGTGGCCGATCTCCTCGCCTGGCTCGATGCCGCGGTCGCCCGGCTGGCGCGGGCGCCGGCCGCCGTCGCCGGGCGCTAAGCGAACAATGGCGTCCAGGTTGGAGCGGCTTTGGGCGGGGATCCGGCAGAACGGCCCCGGCTACGGGCTTGAGATCCTCGTCAACGGCGTCCTGCCGCTGGTGATCTACCAGCTGACCGACAAGCGGCTGGGCGATGTCGGCGCGCTCATCGCCTCCTCCGTTCCGCCTATCATCTGGAGCATCTACCAGTTCGTGCGCGCGCGGCGCATCGACGCGCTCTCGCTGCTCATTATAGCTGGGATCGCGTTCTCGCTCCTGGCGCTGCTCGGCGGCGGCGGCGCCAAGTTCCTGCAGCTGCGCGAGAATCTGGTCACCGGCGTCATCGGTGCGATCTTCCTGGGCTCCATCGCGATCGGCCAGCCGCTGATCTATCACCTCGCCCGCGCCGGCATGAACCGCAACAACCAGGCCGGCGAGGCGGCCGAGTTCCAGTCCCTGCGGGACAACCCCTTCTTCAAGCGCACCATGCGGACGATGACGCTGGTCTGGGGGTTGGGGCTGATCGCTCGCACCGCCATCGCGGTCTATCTGGTGTTCAAAGTCTCGATCCCGACCTTCCTCGCCATCAACCCTGTGCTGGGCTATGTCTCGACGGGCCTCCTGGCCGGCTGGACCTTCTGGTACGCCCAACGCGCCCGGCGCATCGGCGCCGCCCGCCGCGCGGCGGCGGAAGCGGCCGCGGCGCAGGCCAATGTAGTTCCGGCCAGCGCCGGGTCCTGATATCGTGCCTACCCCACCGGGAGCTTGCAGATGACCATCCGCGGCATCGACCACATCAACATCGGCACCGACCGGCTCGAGGAGACGGTCGCCTTCTTCCGCGACATCCTGGGCTTGCAGCCAGGCTGGCGACCCGACTTCCCGATTGGCGGCGCGTGGCTCTACGCCGGCGACACCGCCGTCGTGCACCTGGTCCAGCTCTCCGAGCCGAAGCTGCCTTCCCGCGAGGCGGCGCTGGACCACTTCGCGTTCCGGATCGAGGACTACGATGGGATTCTCGCCCGACTGAAGGCGGCGGGCGTCAAGTACCAGGCGGTCGACATCCCCAACACCGAGATCCGGCAGATCAACATCCGCGACCCCAACGGCGCGAACATCGAGCTGAACTACCGCCCGGACGGACCGCCGCCGGCGGTCGCCAAGAGCAAGCGCGCGACCGCGACCGCCCAGGGCCTTTCACGGTGCTCGACGTCTAGCGATGGGCGCCCCTTCTCCCTCGAGGGGAGAAGGCGCGCCGTGCCTGAAGCGCATAGCAATTTCGCTCCGCCAAATCCCAATGCGCTTAGCGGTGGGCGCAGGTCGGCGCGACTACGCTGGGGCGACCTCGCGGCTCACGATCCATGCGTGTTTGCCAACCTGCCGTCCGCGCGCGAAGCCGAACCGCTCGAACAGTTCGACGGTCGCGCTGAAGAGGAACCTGCCCTGAGCGTCGCGGCCGGCGGTCGTTTCGCTGATAGCCTCAACGCGTCCGCCGCCGGCTGCGGCGATCAGTGTCAACGCCCCTTCGAGGGCCGCTCGGGCAATCCCTTCTCCGCGATGGCGCTTGTCGACGAAGATGCAGGTGATCCGCCACTGGGCCCGGCGCGGCGGGTCCCTGTGGTAGGCTCGCGCGTGCCGGAGCGCGAGCTCGTCTGGGCCGCCAAACTGACACCAGCCCTGCACGAGGCCGTTCCCGTCGAACACCAGCGCTGCATGCGCGCGGTTCGCCCGCACCAGCTGCTCTTTCAGCGTACGGGGGTCGCTGACGCCCCGCTGGTAGGCGGTGTGAAACGCGATGCACCAGCAACCCCCATAGATCCCGTTGTTGCGAAGGACCAATTCGGCGAACGATTCCCACGTCGATTCATCGAGCGGTCGGACGGTGAGGGCGCTCGGCTGGGGCGAGATCGCGCCTCTGGACGCGTCAGATGGCAGGTCGGGCATGGGCGAGCCTCTCCAGCAAGGCCGCCACAATGTCTGTGATCGGCCGCGACGTGAAGGGCGGCCGGCCGCGGTTTAGGCGGGGACCGCCGCCTGCAACTGGGCGGGGTTATAGAAGAACCGCTCCTCGACGATCTTGTCGCCTTGCCAGCGTTGCCAGGCGATCTCCTCCATGTGGACCTTCGCGCCTCGGCGCGGACGAAGTCGAACGCCCAGTTGATCGCCACCCGATCGCCGTCGATGAGCACGGGGCCCATGCGGCGACCGGTTGTCCCCTTGAAGACGGAGAGGATGCGCTGCTCGTTCTCGACCAGCGCCGCCATGCCGACGCGGGGCGCATCCTCGTTCTCGCGCATCGAGGCCTCGGGCGCGTAGTAAGTCTCGCTCGCTCGACGAAACGCCCTGCCTCCACGGCGCTGACGAAGGCTTCGACGGTCGCGAGTGTTGGCATGGCAGGCTCCGGCGCTGAGAGAAACAGACTGTCGGTCGGTAACTACCGACCACGAGTCGGTATGTCAATTCGCTTAGCGCGGGTTCGGCGCTAGAGTACCGCCATGGCGAAGCAGGCCGAGCGGCGGGAGGCGAGCAGGCAGGCGATCCTGGCCGCGGCCCAGCGGCTGTTTGCCGACCAGGGTTTCGCCGCTGTCACCGTCGACCAGATCGCCCACGCCGCCGGGCTCGCCAAGGGCGCGGTCTACCATCACTTTCCGAGCAAGGAGGCAATCTTCGAGGCGGTGTTCGAGCGCACCTCGGCGGCGCTACAGCAAGAGGTGCGCGCGGTGGCCGCCGCCTCGAGCGACCGGCTGAAGGCGCTTGCCGCCGGCGCCCGGACCTACTTCGAAGCCTGCGCGCGGGCGCCGTTCAACCGCATCATCCTTAGCGACGGCCCGGCCGTGCTCGGCTGGGACCGCTGGCGCGAGATCGACGAGCGCTACTTCCTGGCCATGCTGCCGCAGACGCTGGAGGCGGCGATGGGCGAGGGGACCATTCCGCGCCAGCCGGCGGGGCCGCTCGCCCGCCTCCTGATCGGCGCGATGACCGAGGCCGCGGTCGCTTGCGCCGGCTCGGACGACCCGCGGCGGACGGGCCTCGCGCACGCGCGGGCGCTGGAGAGCCTGCTTGAGGGCCTCAGGCGCTAGCGGTTCGGCTCCAACGCGTGCTCAGCCCGCAATCGCGCGTTCCGCCGTGGTCGCGGCGGCGCCGTCGGCCCAGCGGGCGACGGTTTCCAGGAGCCTGGCTGGATCGATCGGCTTGCCAATGTGGTCGTCCATGCCTGCCTCGAGACAGCGCTCCACCTGTTCGGGCAGGACGTTGGCGGTCATGGCGATGATCGGCACGCGTGGCGCTTCGGCCAGCGCCGAAGCACGGATGCGGCGAACCGCGGTCAGCCCGTCCATGTGCGGCATCTGCACATCCATCAGGATGAGGTCGAATGGCTGCCGCGCCCAGGCTTGGTAGGCCTCGATGCCGTCGGCTGCGGCGACAATGTCGACCGCGAAGGGCGCGAGGAGGGCCGCGATCAGCTCGCGGTTCACTGCGTTGTCATCGGCGACCAGCACCCGGATGCTCCGGTCTAACGTCACGGGCGCCGTCTCGGCGTCGCCCGCCGTCGCCTGGTTGCCGGCGACAGGCAACGCAACCTCGCACCAGAAGGTCGAGCCGAAGCCAAGCGCGCTCTCGACCCCGATCTTGCCGCCCATGCCGTCAATGATCCGCTTGCAGATCGCAAGACCGAGCCCGGTACCGCCGTACCGACGCGAGACAGATGCATCGGCCTGGGTGAAACGGCCAAAGATCGCATCCAAGTGGTCGGCCGGGACGCCGATGCCGGTGTCGGTCACCGAAAAACGCAGACGATGGCGCTCACCTTCCGGCGTCTGCGACACCGCCAGCTGGACGCCCCCGCTCGTCGTGAACTTGAGCGCATTCGAGATGAAGTTCATCAGCACCTGTCGCAGCCGGGTCCCGTCGCCGAGCAGTGTCTCGGTCGCGCTTTCGACGCGCGCTTCGAGGGTGAGCCCCTTAGCCTGCGCCTGGCCGGCCAGCAGGTCGACGCAGGACTGCGCGATCGCGGCCGGATCGATGGGGTAGGCCTCGAACTCGACCGCCTCGGCGTCGAGCTTCGAGAAGTCGAGGACGTCGTTGACGACGCTGAGCAGCGTCTGGCTCGCGTCGTGGATCAGCGCGGCATGCCGGACGTCAGCGGCGGCGAGCGTGGAAGACTGCATGAGCAGGCCCGAGAAGCCGACGATCGCGTTCAGCGGCGTCCTGAGCTCATGGGTCATGTTGGCCAGGAAGTCGGACTTGGCGCTGAGGGCGGCCTTGGCGTCGTCGAGCGCGCCGAGGAGTTCCTGCTGTAGCCGTTTGCGTTCGGTGATCACTCGGGTGGTCGACAGCATGCCGTTGCTGCCATCGCCCAGCTTCCGGAACGTGCCCTCGACCCAGATCGCCGAACCGTCGCGATGCATGAGCCGGTACTCGGCGCTCTTGCTTTCGCCGCCAGGCGTGAGGGAAGCGGTGAGCGCCTGGATGATCGCCACGTCGTCCGGGTGGGCATTGGCGCTGCGTGGCAGACGCATCATCTCCTCGGCCGTGAAGCCGAAAGTCCGCTCGGCCGACGGCGAGCTGTACTTGCGCACGCCATCGGCGGTCCAGAGCGAGATCACGTCGCTCTGGTTGTCCGCCAGCAGGCGATAGAGCGCCTCGCTCTCGCGCAGCCTTTCGAGCGCCGCTTCGGCGTCCTCCCGCCTGGCCTGCCCCTCCGCCACCGCGGCGGCCAGCGCCTCCTTGGTTCGCTGCAGGTCGAACCGTTGGCTGACCAGATAGTAGCAGACCGGAAGAGAGACGAATAAAGCGATCGCAAACGTATTCAGCGGAGTGAAAGCGCCGGGCGTCCGCAAGATGAAGGTGTTGGAGACATAGTCTGCGCACAGCGCAGCGACAACAACCACAAGTACTATCACTGCGGTCGTTGACAATTTCTGCTTTAGCATGCGCCGCCCACCTTGTAGCGCAAGGACGATACTGCGCCTCGAATTAAAGACGGATGAAGCGCCCGACCGGCGGCCATCGACACCGACCTCGTGACAGCGCCAGGCCGCAACGCGTAGGAAGGCGCATGCCGGAAAGACCCGACTGGCTGGACTCGCTCTATCCCTGGACCCAGGCGCGACTCTGGGTGAACGGCCGGCGCATGGCCTATCTCGACGAGGGTCCGCGGACCGGCCGGCCGGTGCTCCTGCTGCACGGCAATCCGACCTGGTCGTTCCTCTACCGCGACTTCGTGCGTCCGCTCACCGCGGCCGGCTACCGCGTGGTCGCGCCCGACTGCATCGGCTCCGGCTATTCGGACAAACCGCGCGTCGATGCGAGCTACAGCCTCGCGCACCACATCGCCGATCTGGCTTCCCTGGTCGACCAGCTGGACCTGCGCAGCTTCGCCATCGTCGGCCAGGACTGGGGCGGGCCGCAAGGCGTCGGCGCGGCGCTGCAGCGCCTCGATCGGCTGGCGGCGCTCGTCCTGATGAACACCTGGCTCGATACCGACTACCGTGGCCGCTTCCACACCTCGCCCCGGCCGTGGACGACCTGGCACGCGCCGATCATCGGCCCGTTCTTCCTCAAGCGCCGCAAGACGCTCTCGCACGGCGGCCCCTCGCGCACTACGCGCCGCGGCATGAGCGCGGGCGAGATCGCCGGCTATCACCACGTCTACGACGAGCCCGATTCCGAGACCGTGACACTGACCTGGCCGCGCACGATCCCGATGCGGCCCGGCGACCGTGGATGGGCCGACATGTCTATGATCCAGTCCAGGCTTGGCGAGCTGGCCAGCACGCCGATCCAGATCCTCTGGGCGCCCGAGGACCAGGTGTTCCCGATCGAGTACGCAAGCCGGATGAAGGAACAGCTCCCGCACGCCGAGGGGCCGAAGACCTACGACAAGGCCGCGCACTTCCTGCAGGACGACCGCGGACCCGAGATCGCCGCCGACGTTGTGGCCTTCCTCGACCGCGTCGTCGGAGTGGTCGCATGACCTTCGTCGAGCCGACGGACGCCGAGCTCGCCGCGTCGCGCGCCGATCCCCTGATCTTCGAGCAGGAGCTCGATGTCCGCCCCGAGATCGCCGAGGCGCTCGAGTGCGCGCTCGGCTTTCGCGCCGGGCGCAAGTATTGGCGTGGGACGTCGGGCCATCTCTACGCCGTCGAGCTGGGCGACTTCGGCCGCGGCCGCCCGTCGATGGCCATCCTCTATGGCTTCTGGCCCCGCTTTGAGCCGCGGCCGCTGGACGAGGCGGCGATCGACCGCGACCTCACCGTCTTCCTGCTCTGGATGGCGGAGACGTGCGACGGCCTCGACCGCGCCGACCTCGAGTGGACGCTCGAGCGCTCGCCCAGGTCGCGGCGCACCTGAGGGACCGTGTTCCGCACGCCATATCGGCGCAGCGACGCCTGAGCTAGACTGCGCCCATGATCCTGGGAGCCATGATCGCCGTCGCCATCGCCGCACCGCCGGCCAAGGTCGTCCATCCTGAAGAGCGCCCGGCCTTCGAAGCACTGATCAGGATGACGGCGCTCGGCTCCGAAGCCCAATACGGCGGCGTCGCGATCTGCGCCGAGGCCAAGGTCGAGCCGGTCTCGCTCGAGCTGGTCGACATAGCCGGGCGTCCGGACATCGCCGCCGTCCGCGCCCGCGTCCGCGTCACCGGTTGCGGGCGCAGCTCGGTCCAGAACGTCAACGCCGTGCGTGTCGCCGGTGCGCCGCCCTGGCGCATGGCCGCGGCCGTGCCCGGCGACAGCCTTGCCGACCCGGGCCTGCAGCAGAACCTGTGGCCCATACTGCTCGCCGAAGCCGGCGCCGACGTCCCGAAGACCTGCCAGACCCACGAGCTCGACGACGTCTATGTGGCCGCCCGCCCCGGACAGGTGGCGCTGCCGCCGCCCGGCGACGCGGCNGCCGCGCCGCAGGCGGGGCGCATCAACGTGCGGCTCGCGCCGCAGCAGGAATCCGAACGCGCCAAGCTCGACGTCTCGAAGGCGTGGATCGAGGTCTGGCCGCTGAAGATGTGCGGGCTCGACCGCACGGTGGCCATCGTGCTGATCCCGCTGCGCGACAAGGCCGCCATCTTCCACTTGGAGATCCCGATGTGGAAGATCGACCGCGAGCGCGGCGTTGAGGCTGTCCTGCCCCCCGCGCCGCCGGAATAGATCTTTCGATGTTTTCGCGCGGCGGCGCCTACACCGCGCTCCTTCTCCCGCGAGGGGAGAAGGTTTTGCTACGCCCCGCGCCAAGTTGACTTTGAAACTGTTGCTTAGGCTGCGTCGGCCGGGCGGCGGAGTTTCAGCAGCGTCTCCTGCGTGGCCGCGACGCGCGCGGCCAGCCGCTCGCGCCAGGCCGGCGTCGCCGCGCCGCCCAGCGCCAGCGCATAGGCGTGGGCGGCGGCCGGGTCGAGCTCGTCGGTCGAAAGCGCTCCCAGCACCCAGTTCAGCATCACCGCGCCGAAGGCGAAGTCGAGGTCGCGCATCAGAAGTGCGGCGTCGATCGCCGGCGCGATCGCGCCCTCCGCCGCGGCGGCGTTGATAAGCGAGAGCCAGAACGCGCCGCGTTCCGGCCGGGCCAGCGCTTGGCGCACCTCCTTGCCGCTCATGTCGAACACGCCCGTCCATAGCGTGCGGTAGAAGTCCGGGTCCTCGACGTAGAAGCGGATCGAAAGCGCCAGCGCCTGGAAGATGCGCTCGACAGCGTCCAGCGACTTCAGCCTGGCGAAGCGTTCGTGGAACTCTTCGATGTCCTCCAGCACCGCCAGCACGATCGCCCGCTTGGAGCCGAACAGGTTGTAGGGCGTGGAGAGCGAGACGTGCGCGCGGGCGGCGATGGCGCGCATGGAGAGCCCGGTGTCGCCGGTCTCGCGGATCAGGTCGCGTGCGGCGGTGACGATCCGGTGGCGGCGTTCGGTCTTGGCGTCTTCGCGGCGGCTCAAGCGGGCACTCCCTGGCGACGGTCGCGCGATAATCGTAACGTGTACTGGAAATCCGCCCAAGCCCGTTCGCCAAGAGGTCGCCGAATGACCGACGCCGCCGCTTTTCCCGCCGTCAGCATCCCTGAGGCCTACGCCATCCTGACCGCGCCTGGCATGCCGTTCGAGATGGAGACAGTCCCGATCCGCGGTCGCCCGACCCGGGTCTACAAGAACGCCCCGCCGAACCTGCGCGTCCTCCTGGAGGCCAGCCGCGCCCATGGCGCGCGCGAGTTCATGGTCTACGACGACGAGCGGATGACGTTCGACGAGCACTATCGCGCGGTCGCCGCCCTCGCCCGCGTGCTCGCCGACCGCTACGGCGCGAAGAAGGGCGACCGCATCGCGATCGCCATGCGCAATTTGCCGGAGTGGTCGATCGCGTTCTGGGCCGGGATCGCGCTCGGCTGCGTGGTCACGCCGCTGAACGGCTGGGGCACGGGCGACGACCTTGCGTATGGGATCAGCGACTCCGGGGCCAAGGTGGCGATCGTCGACACCGAGCGGCTGGAGCGACTGAAACCGTACCTCGACGGCCTTGAGCTTGCCGGCGTCATCGCCGTGCGCACGCCGAAAGAGGCGCTCGGGCCTGCCGTCCCGCTCGAGGATCTGATCGGTCCGGCATCCGGCTATGGCGCGCTCTCCGACGCGCCGGCGCCCGACAACGGCATCCGGCCGGACGATCCGGCGACCATCCTATACACCTCGGGCACGACCGGGCGGCCGAAGGGCGCGCTCGGCACCCATCGCAACGCCATCTCCAACCTGATCAGCGTCGGCTTCTCCGCCGCCCGCGCCGTCGTGCGGCGGACCGGCGCGCCGCCGCCCCCGCCGCCGGCCGGCGGCCCGCAGGCGGCCTTCCTGCTGCCCGTGCCGCTGTTCCACGTCACCGGCTCGCACTCGGTGCTGATCCCGGCGATCGCCGCCGGCATGAAGCTCGTGCTCATGTACCGCTGGTCGCCGGCCAAGGCGCTGGAGTTGATCGAGAAGGAAAAGATCACCGGCCTCACCGGCGTACCGACCATGGTCTGGCAGCTGCTCGAGTGCGCGGACTTCGCAACCCGCGACACCTCATCGCTGCAAGGGATGGGCTACGGCGGCGCCGCCGCGGCGCCCGAGCTGACCCAGCGGGTCAGGCAGCTCTTCCCCAACTTCTGGCCCGGCCAGGGCTATGGCGCGACCGAGACGACCTCGGTCGCCACCGCCAACGCCGGCGAGGACTACATGGCGCACCCGGACAGCGTCGGCCTCGCCGTGCCGGTCGACGACATCAAGATCGTCGATGCCGACGACACCACCCTGCCGCCCGGCGGAGTCGGCGAGATCTGCGTCTTCGGGCCGAACGTGGTCGAGGGCTACTGGAACAAGCCGGAGGCGAACGCCAAGGCCTTCATCGACGGTTGGTATCACACGGGCGATGTCGGCCGCATCGATGAGGACGGCTTCGTTTACGTGATGGATCGGATCAAGGACATGCTGATCCGCGGCGGCGAGAACATCTACTGCGTCGAAATCGAGGACGCCCTCTACGCCCACCCGGCGGTGATCGAGGCGGCCGTCGTCGGCCTGCCGCACCGGGTGCTCGGCGAAGAGGTGGGCGCGGCGGTCCGATTGCGCGATGGCGCGAACGCCGACCACGCAGAACTGCGCGCGCACGTGGCCAAGCTCTTGCCCTCGCACAAGGTCCCGATCCTCATCGACGTCCGCCGCGAGGAACTCCCAAAGAACGCCAGCGGCAAGATCCTGAAAACCGAACTCCGCGACCAACTCCGCACGCCGGCGTCGTCCTAAAACCTCTCCCTTTGGGAGAGGTGTTATCCGCGCAACTTCAGATACGACGGGTCCCTGAACGGGTCGCCTTGGCGCATGCGGGCGTGAAAGCCGCTGAGCGCCGGGCCGGCGCGGCCGGGGCGGGCGTCGTAGATGGCGTCGGCGCCGAAGAAGCGAAGCGTCAGCGTGCGCCGGCGCTTGCCGGGGTGGGTGGCGGCGCCCCCGTGTAGCGTCTTCGGGTGGAAAACGATGAGGTCGCCCGGCTCGACGGCCCAGGACACGATGTCGAACTCGTCGCGGCGCGCCTCGATGTCCGGCAGCAGGGGCAGCTCACCCCCCGGGTGGAGCGGCGCCGTGTCGTCGTCGAGCTCGAAGCGCGAGCCGTCGTAGAGAATGGCCTTGTGCGAGCCGCGGACGAATTCCAGCGAATCCTCTTTGGCTTGCGCATCGAAGGTAATCCACGCGACGGCCAAGTCCCGCCCGTCGATGGACAGGTACGAGGAGTCCTGGTGCCAGGGCGTGCGACGGGTTTCGCCGCCCTCCTTCAGGAACACCTGCTCGTAGAAGAACCAGACGTCGTCCGACCCCCAGAGTTCCGCCATCAGGCCGGGGATGGGCGAGGCCTCCAGCATCGGACGGTAGCCATCGAGGCAGCGGGGGTTGGCGAGGTCGTTGTAGAACGTCGCCTCGGCCGCATGCTGTTTGAACTTGGTTGCGCCGGGACCTGGGTTGGCGAAGCTCCAATCGTAGGCGGCCAGCGCATCGGCCAGCGCGCGCTCGTCCAGCACGCCCGGCAGCTTGACGACGCCGTCGCGGGCGTAGTCCTCGCTGGCCTTGGCCATATCGATCGGCATGATCGCTTGTTGTCCTCCCACGGCCGTGACCTTCATAAGCGTAGAACGGGCTTCGAACACAAGCCGGTCCTGTTTCCGCCAGGTTCGCGCGGGGCTTCAGAAGCCGAGTGGGAAAGGGAACGCAGATGCCTGAACTATGGCGCCTGTCGGCGGGCGAGCTCGCGCGCAAGATCGCCGCCAAGGAGGTCTCGTCCGTCGAGGTGATCGAGGCCCATCTCTTGCGCATCGAGGCCGTCAATCCAGGGCTGAACGCCATCGTGCGTTTGCTGGCGCACGAGGCCCGCGCAGAGGCCCGCGCCGCCGATCTTCGTATCGCCGAAGGGGGCCCGTTCGGCCCGCTCCATGGGGTGCCGATGACGGTGAAGGAGAACATCGACATGGCCGGGCTGCCGTCGACCTGGGGCGTCCGGCCCCTGGCCGGCGCGGTCGTTCCCCTCGACGCACCGGTGGTCGAGCGGATGCGCGCCGCGGGCGCCATCCCGATCGGGCGCACCAACCTGCCGGACATGGCGCTCCGCGTGCACACCGACTCGAGCCTGCATGGCCTCACCCGCAACCCCTGGAATGCAGACCGCACCTGCGGCGGCTCCAGCGGCGGAGAGGCGGTCGCTCTGGCGACAGGGATGAGCCCGATCGGGCTCGGCAACGACATCGGCGGATCGCTGCGCAACCCGGCCAACGCCTGCGGCATCGCCTCCATCCGCCCCTCGTTCGGCCGCGTTCCCGACGCCGGACTCGTTCCCGTGGCAGACCGACTGCTCGCCGTGCAGCTGATGGCCGTGCAAGGCCCCATGGCCCGACGTGTCGCCGACGTGCGGCTGGGGCTCCAAGTCCTGATGGGGGCGCATCCGCGCGACCCCTGGTCCATCGACGCGCCGTTCGACGGGCCGCCGCTCACCCGCCCGATCCGCGTCGCCGTGGCGGCCGAGCCTCCCGGTGGGCCTGTCGACCAGGCCGTCGCCGCCGCGGTGCGTCGGGCCGCCGATGCGCTCGCCGACGCCGGGTACGACGTCGTGGAGGCCTGTCCGCCCCGCTATGAAGAGGCGGTCGCGGTCTGGGCGCGTTTCATCATCGGCGACTATGCCTCGGTGCTGGACCAGCTGGCGCCGATGATGGGGGCCGACGCCTTGGCCTTCTTTGGCGCGGCGAACGCCAGCGTGTCCCCGCTCGCCAACGCCGCCGATATGTCGCGCCTGCTCGCCCAGCGCGACGGCGTCGCGCGCGATTGGTCGCTCTTCCTGGCGGAGCATCCGCTGATCCTCACCCCGACCTGGGCGACGCTGCCGTTCGAGGTGGGGTTCGACGTCGCCAGCCCGGAAAGCGCGCTGGCGACGCTCGAGCTGATGCGGCCCGTGACGCCGGCCAACCTGCTTGGGCTCCCCTCGGCCTGCGTGCCAGCGGGGCGCGACGAGGCGACCAACCTGCCGATCGGGGTGCTCGTGACCGGCGCAAGGCTGCGCGACGACCTCTGTCTCGATGCCGCCGAGACGATTGAGGCCAGGCTCGGCCTGGAGACGCCGATCGATCCCGCCTGAGCGTCTCCGCCTTGCTCTTGCTTCGCCCGCGGCGATAGTCCTTGCCGGAAAGCGCGGAGGACGTTCGCATGACCGAGCCGGGCAAGGCCGCGGTCCCAGGGGGCGACCAGGACTGGGAGGCGTTGGTTCCGCTGGACGCGCTCGCCGGCTGGATGGACGTGCGCGGCCTGGGCGCCGGGCCGATCGAGCGTCCGAGACTGCTGGCCGGCGGCACGCAGAACATCCTCTTACGCTTCGACCGCGGCGGCCGCGCCTACCTGTTGCGCCGCCCGCCCAAGCACCTGCGCGGCAACTCCAACGAGACCATGCGGCGCGAGGCGCGTGTGCTGGCGGCGCTCGCCGGGACCGACGTCCGCCATCCGGGGCTGATCGCCGCCTGCCCGGAGGAGGACGTGATCGGCGCGGCCTTCTATCTGATGGAGCCGGTCGAGGGCTTCACGCCACGCGACGAGATGCCAGCCTTGCACGCCGGCGATCCGAAGATCCGCCATCAGATGGGGCTCGAGATGGCCGACGCCATCGCCGCGCTCTCGAGGGTGGACCACGTCGCGCGCGGGCTCTCGGACCTTGGCCGCCCCGACGGTTTCCTAGAGCGTCAGGTTCCCCGCTGGCGCGCCCAGCTGGAGAGCTATCACGAGCACCCCGGCTGGCCGGGCCTTGCGGGCCTCCCTGGCGTGGACGCGATCGGGCGCTGGCTCGACGACAACCGGCCGAGGGACTACCGCCCCGGCCTGATCCACGGCGACTTCCACTTCGGCAACGTGCTGTTCCGCTACGACTCCGGCGCCATCGCCGCGATGGTCGACTGGGAGCTGGTGACCGTCGGCGAGCCGAGGGTCGACCTCGGCGTCCTGCTATCTAACTGGGCTGAGGATGGCGCCGAGACCGGGCCGGTCATGCCCTGGTCCGGCTTCCCGACCCGCGCGGCGTTCATCGCCCGCTACGCCGAGATGAGCGGCCGCGACGTCTCGGCCGCCGATTGGTACGAGGTGCTGGCCTGCTACAAGATCGGCTGCATCCTGGAAGGCACCTACGCCCGCGCCTGCGCCGGCCGCGCGCCGAAACCCACCGGCGATGCCCTCCACGCCCGCACCTTGGGCCTCTTCGAGCGAGCGTTGAGCAAGATCGCCGGCGCGTAGCGACGGCGGCTCAGAATTCGACCGCCAAGCGCGCCAAGGACGCCAAGGGTGCAGCGGCAACCGTCGCGCCTCGTCTTGGCGCACCTTGGCGATCTTGGCGTCCTTGGCGGTCAGATAGGGCGGTCCCGCTTTCGCGGGCTCGCAAGGTTAGAGCGTCGGGTCCGGGGCGATCTGAACGATCATCTTGCCGAAGTTGTCGCCGCGCAGCATCTCGGCGAACGAGGCGGGGATGCTCTCAAGACCCTGGCGGATGTCCTCGCGGTACTTGAGCTTTCCGGCCGCGACCGCTGGCCCGACTTCCGCCAGCATCTGGTCGTGATGGCCGATATAGTCGCCAACGAAGAGGCCCTGCACCTTCACGCCGCGATCGCGAAAGATGGCCTCGCCCTTCTTCATCAGCTCGGCGCGGGCGTCGGTCCCCGCCGGGTCGCCGTAGAAGGCGATCAGCCCGCAGATGGTCATCCGCGCGCCAGTGTTGAACAGCGGTAGCACCGCGTCGAACACCGCGCCCCCGACGTTCTCGAAATAGACGTCGACGCCGGCCGGACATGCCGCCTTCAGCTCGGCGGCCATCGTGGGCGAGAGGTGCGAGACGCAGGCGTCGAAGCCGAGCTCGTCGACGACGAACCGGCACTTGGCCGCCTTGCCGGCGATGCCGACCACCCGCAGGCCGCGAAGCTTGGCCAGCTGGCCCGCGATCTGGCCGACCCCGCCGGACGCGGCCGAGACCACCGCCGTCTCGCCGGCCTTCGGCTCGCATTGCAGCCCCATGCCGGCGTAGGCGGTCAGCCCCAGCATGCCGAGCACGCCCACCGCCTGCGAGATTCTTCCCTGCGCCGGATCGAGCTTGCGCGGGACCATGTAAGCGGGCCGCTCGACCCCTTCGCCCATCAGGCCGTACTCGGCCCAGCCATTGGTGTTGAACACCAGATCGCCGGCCTTAAAGCCGTCCATGCGGCTCTCGACCACCTGCGCGACGGTGCGCGCGTGGCAGGGGGCGCCGAGCGGCTCGACCCCGCGCTTCTTGTAGCCCCACTGGTAGGGGTCGAGAGAGACGTAGAGGGTCCGGGTCAGCGCCTGGCCCGGACCGGGGTCGGGCGTCGGACCCTCGCGCAGCACGAAGCTATCGGCCTCCGGCCAGCCGCCCAGCGGCTTGCCCGACAGCGTCCAGTATCGGTTCATTGGCGCCTCCCGCGCTCATTCGCCCCGCTCTCTACGGTCCGGCGCGAGGGGTTGGCAATCGAACCGGCGTGGGCGAAGGAGCCTGATGAGCTTCCGCCAGCGCGACTTCGACCCGGCGATCGACAAGACCGCCGCGCTCTCCTTCATCGATGGCTCTCAGGCCTTCGAGCATGCGATCGAGTCGGATCGCCGGCTGGATTCCGCCGTCGCTGGCGAGTGGTATGCCGTTCTCCTCGATCGGGTGGCTAAGGGCAGCGGCCGGATCTTCATCGCCGAGCAGGAGGCACGCCCGATCGGCTGGGGAATCTTCCTCGTCGAGAACGCCCCGCTCTACGTCGTCGAGGAGAAGCGGCGCGAGGGCTTCATCATCGAGCTCTACGTCGTCGACGCGATGCGGGGACAGGGTGTCGGTCAGGCGCTGATCGCGGCCTGCGAGGACGAAGCGCGTCGGCTGGGCCTGCAGCGCATCATGATCGGCGTGCTGGCCGGCAACCGGCGCGCCGCCGAAATCTACCAACGCGCCGGTTATGCCCCCTATCAGCTGGAACTCGCCAAGTCCCTCTAGCGGCCGCCGCGCGCGGTACTGTATGACAGTTATGTGACATATACCGTCCTGCACGGCGCGGCTGACAGCCCCTCGGAGCACGCCGCCGACACCCTCGGCGCCGCCGCCCGTATCGCCGTCGCCTTCGTGCGCGAAGACCGCCGCCACGTCCGCGTGCGCTGTCCTGACGGCGCGGTGATGGATTTCCAGGCCTTCCAGGAAGCCGTCTTCCAGGGCGACCTGAAGGACTAGGCCGTCACCGTCTCGCGCATCGCCGCCTCGAAGGCCTCGTCGCTGATCGGGTTGCGGCAGAGGATCAGGCTGCAGGGCACGTGTTCGCTGAGGTAGGCGCCGGTCGCGCCTGACCACCAGCGCGCCAGCAGACTCTGCTTGCGGTGGCCGACGACCACCAGGTCCGCCTGGATCTCACGCGCGACGGCGCCGATGGTCGGCGCAGGCTCGCCCACCACCAGCCGCGCGACGGGATCGAAGCCGAAGGACTTGAGCCGCTCGACGCCGCGCTGCAGCTGTTCCCTGTAAGCCTCGGCCATCTTGGGGACGACGCCGCCCTGGGCGCCCTCGACCATGAGAACGCCGCCGGTCTCGGGCACGACTGAGAGCAGGAACACCTGCGCGCCGCAGGCCTTGGCGATCAGCGCCCCCTCGCGCAGCGCGATCGCGCCCTCGCGCGAGCCGTCGTAGGCAAGCAAAATCCGCTTGTACATGGCGATCGCCTCCTGCCTTCAGATCTCACCCTAACGCATGGAGCCGGCAAGGGGCGCCCACTCACCGAGCCAGCAGGTTGCCGTGGCCCAGGCAGACGCCGAGCACAGGAACCTGGCCGGTCGGGCAGATCCCGTTGCCTCAGAGATCGAGGTCCAGCCCGAACTCGGCTTTCGCCATCGCCATGTACTCGGCGTCGGTGAAGGCGCCCATCGCCACCATCTCCTCGTCGGTCTTGCTCCGCCGCCAGGCGATGAAGGGCTCGGCGTCGGGGCCGACCGGGTGGCGCAGGAGGTCTGTCTCGCCCTTGGCGATCGCGACGATCCGTACGGCGACGATGTCGGGCGGCACTGGGTGCTCGAGGGACGAGTTGAACAGCGCCATCAGCCGCCGGCCTTGGGGGTAAGGGCTGTTCTCGATCAGGGGTGGAACCTTGCCGAAGATGGCGGTCGCGATCACGCCTGGCTCGATCAGGGCGACGCGCACGTTGAATGCCTTCATCTCCTGGGCCAGACACTCGGTCATCGCCTCGACCGCCCACTTCGACGCCGCGTACGCCGACTGCGGCGCGTTGGCGATCCGCCCTGCGACCGAAGAGACGTTGATGATGCAGCCGCTCCGTCGCGCTCGCATGCCCGGCAACACCGCCTTGGTGCAGCGATGCACGCCGAAGAAGTTGGTCTCCATCACCTCCCGAAACTCGTCCAGCGGCATCTCCTCGACCGCGCCGACGCCCCCGCCGACGCCAGCGTTGTTGACCAAGAGGTCGACCCGGCCCTCGGCCCTCAGCACCCCGGCGATCGCCTCGTCGACCGAAGCGTCGTCGTCGACGTCGATGCGGATCGGAACGATGCGGACGTTCTCGTTCGATGCGACGCTCTTCAGCGGCTCGGCGGCGCCCAGGTTGCGCATGCCGGCGTAGACGACGAAGCCCGCGCGCGCCAGCGCGACGGCCGAAGCCTGGCCGATGCCGGTGCTGGTCCCGGTAATAATGGCGATTGGCATGAATTCCCCCTGGCGGCGTCGACGGCCGCGGTCCACCCGACCGGCCCACAGCCGGATAGTCAAGCTTGTTTACGGTTCGCCGGCAGGGCGCTGCCGGCCACTCAGAGCATCGGCCCGCCGCCATCGACCCGCAGCACCTGGCCTGTCGTGTAGCCGCCGCGCATCAAATAGAGGTAGGCCTCGGCGACCTCCGCCGGCTCGCCGATGCGCGCGATCGGCTGGCGCGCGGTCATCCGCTCGAACGACGCCGCGCGCGTCTCCTCGGGGATGGAGTCCCAGACGCCGGTGCGGATGCCAGCCGGGCAGACGCAATTGACGCGCAGCGGCGCGAGATCGACCGATAGCCCCAGCACCAGATGCTCGATCGAGCCGGCCATGGCGGTCGAGAGCGGCGTGCCCTTGCGCGGCCGGTGCGCGATCGTGCCGTTGGTCAGCGTGATCGAGCCCTCCGGCGATATGTGCCCCAGGGCGTGCTTGATGGCCCTGACCGCACCCCAGTAGCGGACGTCCTGCAGACCCTTGGCCGCCTCGAGGTCGGTCTCGGCCAGCGCTGTGGGCGTGCGCAGGTTGCTCCAGTCGCCGGCGGTGAACACCAGATGGTCGAAGGCGCCGACGCCCGCGAAGAAGGCCTCGACGTTGCCTTCGTCGCGCACGTTGACAGCCCGCCCGCTCGCCGCCTGGCCGAGCTTGCCGACCGCGCCATCGACGTTCGCCTGCTGGCTCGACCCCACCACCACCGACGCGCCATCGCCGATCGCGGTCTCCGCGACCGCAAACCCGATCCCCGACGTGCCGCCGATCACGACGACGCGCTTGCCTTCAAGACCCATCACCTGCCTCCTCGTTCGCGGGATCGATACTAGCGCGCCTTCTTCCTATTGCGGGAGGAGGCGCCGCCTGACGCCGACGGATCAGCGGGCGCGCGCCTCTCTCGGATGTCTCGCCCGCCGCACGACGCCGCCGAGCGTTAAGACAAATCCTTCACCGACTTAAGTAGTTCCCGTCAATGGGTTGTGGAAAAACATAAGAGGGACAAGGGTTCGCCGTAGCGAACTTAATAGCTTTTTGCTCGATCGATGTGTATCGTGGCGGACATGTCAGTATTCTCGATGCGATTCCACTGGAAGCCGGGAGAGGCAGAACCTCCTCGGGCCGGTCCGTTCGCGCTTGAGGCAAGCGAACAGGCCGATGCGCTCACGGAAGCCGACCAGCGTTGGCAAACGCAGCCGTATCGCCAGCGACCAAGAGGCTATCGGGTCTTTCGGAACGATGGTGGCGGGCTCATCTGTCGGCACGAGCCGCCACAGTGACCGGCGTCAGTGTCAGCTGGGTCGCGTCTGAGTCGGCCAAGGCGCCATCGCCACCCAAGCCGCAGGCTCCAACTGCGCCATGGAGCCTGCGCGGCATCCCCGACATGGCGTCTGGCATGAAACGCGAGTCGATCCGGTTCTTTGATCGCGCCGCCGACCAATGCGCATGGCCGACCGGTCCCGTCGATGAGCCGGGTCAGATGGACATGGCCATATGCGGCGCACCGACGAACGGGGCCTGCTACTGCTCGGCCCACGTCAAGATGAGCCGCGATGGCGTGAAACGGGCGCGGCCATCTGTCCCGCCCGACGCGAACGTGAAGACGTCGGCGTAGGCGCACCGCCGGCAATCCCTGACCTTGGCAAAGGCTCGGCGAGGCCGTAGCGCTGGGGGATGACCAGCCTCCCGCAACCGGGACGTCCGCCCGCGGGGGCGCCGGGCCGACGCCAGGCGGCGTTTGTCTTCATCTTCATTTCCGCCATCACCACGGCCATGTCGTTCGGGCTGATGATCCCGATCCTGCCGAACCTCTTGAAGCAGTTCACCGGCGGCGACACGGCGCGAGCGACTGACTGGAACGTCCTCTTCTCCACCGTGGGCGGGCTGATGAGCTTCTTCGCCGGACCGGTGCTGGGGATGCTCTCCGACCGGTTCGGCCGACGGCCCGTGCTCCTGGTGTCGCTGGCGGGACTGGGGGCGGACTTCCTGTTCATGGCGTTTGCGCCCAGCCTGCTCTGGCTGCTGGCCGGGCGGATGATCAGCGGGGCGACCTCGGGCGCCTTCTCCACCGCCAACGCCTACGTCGCGGACGTGGCTCGGCCCGAGGATCGGGCGCGGCTGTTCGGTCTGATCGGCAGCGCCTTCTCGTTCGGCTTCGTGGCCGGACCGGCGCTCGGCGGCCTTTTGGGCGAGATCAGCCTGCGGGCGCCCTTCGTGGCCGCCGCGGCCCTGACCCTGGCCAACGCCCTCTACGGCTACTTCATCGTTCCGGAATCCCTTCCGCCCGAGCGGCGGACCGCGCGTTTCGAGCTCAGGAAGGCCAACCCGCTGGGGTCGCTGACCCTGCTGCGCTCGCACCGCGACCTCTTCGGCCTGGCGGGAATCTTCTTCTTAAACCAGCTGGCCCAGATGATCTGGCCGGCCATCTTCGTGCTCTACACCGGCTATCGCTACCACTGGTCGCCGCTCACCGTCGGAATCTATATGATGGCGGGCGGTCTGGTCGGCGTCGGCGTGCAGAGCTTCCTCGTCGGGCCTTGCGTGAGGCGGTTCGGCGAGCGCGGGACACTCCTGATCGGCCTCAGCTTCGCAACCTTGGCCTTCGCCTACTACGCGTGGGCGCCGACAGGCCTATTCTATCTTCTGTGCATGCCGTTCAGCTCGCTCTCCGGCCTGATCACGCCGGGCCTGCAGGGGCTGATGACGCGCTACGTCGGGCCGAGCGAGCAGGGCCAGCTGCAGGGGGCGAACCAGTCCATGGGCGGCATCGCCTCGCTGGTCGGGCCGAGCGTCTTCGGCTTCTCCTTCGCCTGGGCGGTGAGGAACCCGCAGTTCCACGCACCCGGCGTCTCGCTCGCTATCGCCGCGGCGATCACGGGGCTCTGCCTGCTGCTCAGCTTCCGCACGCCGAGGGTGTCGCCGATGGGGCGGCAGCCGCTGCATGGGACCTGAGGGGGGAAAGAGCGCGAAGGCCCCCCCAAAATGACCGCTATTGGGGGTTAGCGGACACTCAGGCCCGGCTTGCGAGTGGCCGAGGACAGGTCATGCAGTTCATCGAAGGCGCGCGTCAGATGTGCATCCAGCCCCGGCGCCGGATCGTCGATCCACGCGCTCGCGGCGTAACCGAAGGCCGCTATTCCCACCTGGGCGGCGAGCGTTGCCGCCCCGTCCTCAAGGCCGCGACGGCGTAACGCTGCAGACAAGGCGCTGACCAAACCCGCCGTCTTCGTCCGCATACGTTCTTGCAGCGCGGGCGTCTGCGCGATGACGGCCTGTCGGGGCCCGGAGAACGACCGGTTACCCTCGAGCACCCGCTCGACCGAGCGGAAGGCAAGGAGGAGAGCGCCCATCGGGTTCAGGTCTTCGGGCGCCGCCAGGACGGCTTCGCTCAAGGCGGCGCGGAAGGCGTCTTCGCCGTCGAACAGGGCCTCCCGCTTGTCCGGGAAGTGCCGAAAGAAGGTCCGTTCGGTGAGGCCCGCCCTGGCGGCGATTTCGGCCGTCGTCGTCGCTTCGTAGCCGCGCTCGCGGAACAGCTCCAGGGCGGCCTGCTGAAGGCGGCGGCGCGCATCTTCTCCACTCCGCGGCATGCGCCCAACCTACACCTATTGTCAGTGACTGTCTCTACACCTATGTGTCAGTTACTGACGCAACGAGCGCGCGTGGGGCCAGACATGACCGACGGACGAGATAGTGGCGCTGCCATGAGGACGATCCGCTTCCGCCAGTATGGCGAACCGGCCGACGTGCTGCGCCTGGAGGACGCCGCCATTCCAAGCCCCCATGCCGGTCACATCCGCGTGCGGGTGCATGCGTGCGGGCTCAACCCCGCGGATTGGGCCTTGTGCAGGGGCCTGTTCGCCGCCGACCTCCCGCGAGGTGTCGGCCTTGATGTGTCCGGAACGGTGGACGCCATCGGCGACGGCGTGACCCGCGTCCACGTCGGAGACCGCGTCCTAGGCCCCGCCGATTTCGTCGCCTATCCGAGCGCCGGGGCGTCGGACTACGCGATCCTGGGCGTCTGGACCGAGGCTCCGGCCGGTCTCGACCTCGTCGAAGCCGCCACGCTGCCGATGGCGGTCGAGACCGCCTACCGGGCCGTCGACCTGCTCGGCGTGGCGGCCGAGCACACGCTGCTGGTCTACGGCGCCGGAACGATGATCGGGTTAGCCGCCGTCCAGATGGCGCGCATGCGCGGGGCGCGGGTGATCGCGACCGCGGGCGAGACCTTTGCCGCAGACCTCCGTGCGTTGGGCGCCGAGGTCGCGCCCTATGGGGACGCCTTGGTCGAGCGGTTGCTTGAGATCTGCGGCGGCGCCCCGAATCTGATCTTGGACGCCGGTCCGGTCAGCGGCGTGCTGCCTGACCTTGTGCGGATTGCGGGCGGCGACGCCCACCGCGTCCTCACCATCAGCAACCATGGCCCTGCCGCCGACGAGCTGGGCGTTCGCCACAGCTTCAGCGCCCTGCGCTACGACGTGCTCGGCGACTTCGCAAAGCTCGCCGCGGAGGGCCGGTTCAAGGTTCCGATCGGGCGTACATTCCGGCTCGACGACTGGCGCGAGGCGCTCGAGCTCAGCCTGAGCGGCCACGCCCACGGCAAACTCATGCTCCTGCCGGGCGGTCCGGCTGGTGAACGGCAAGGAAGATTTCGATGAGGGTGTTCCTGACTGGGGCGACCGGCTTTGTCGGCACGGCGGTGGCGCGCGAGTTGATCGGCGCCGGACACACGGTGCTGGGGGTCGCCCGCAGCGGGCAGGCCGCGAGGACCCTAGCGAGCCGAGGTGTCGACCCGCACAGGGGCGACCTGACGGAGCCCGAAAGCTTCATTGCCGGCGCGCGGGCGTGCGATGCCGTGATCCAGTGCGCCTTCATCCACGACTTCTCCCGCTTCGCCGAAAATATCGAGATCGAGAAGGAGACGGTCGCGGCGATGCTGGATGCGCTGGAGGGCTCCGGAAAGCCGTTCATCGCCACCTCCGGCGTGGCGATGCTGGCGCCCGGCCGCACCGCCACCGAGGAAGACCAGCCGCCACGCCAGGGCCGCGGCGAGACTGAGGCGCTGGTGCGCGAGGCCGCTGGCCGCGGCCTCCGCACCGCCGTTGTCCGCCTGCCCCCGATCACGCACGACAGCGGCGACGGCGGCTTCCTGCCGATGCTCGTCAACATCGCGCGGGAGAAGGGCGTGGCCGCCTACGTCGGCGACGGCGCCAACCGGTGGCCAGCCGGACACCGTCTCGACGCAGCGCATCTCTACCGCCTTGCGCTGGAGACCGGCGAGCCCGGCGCGGCCTACCACGCCGTCGGCGACGAAGGCGTGCCGACGCGCGAGATCGCCGGCGCCATCGGCCGGCGACTTGGGCTGCCGACGGCCAGCCTGGGCGCCGAAGAAGCGGTGAACCATTTCGGCTGGCTCGGCATGTTCGCCGGTATCGATATGCCCGCCTCCAGCCGCCTTACCCAGCAACGCCTGGGTTGGCGGCTGACGCATGCTCGCCTTATCGAGGACATCGACGGCGCCGCCGCCCTCGCCGGCGGGTCGTAAGCGGGCGCTTCCGGGCAACCTCCACAGTCAAGTTCTGCCGATCAATTGTGCGGTCAGCGGAAGATCGCCGATGTGATCATAGGCCGCCGGAGGCTTGCGCCACCCGCGTCACTCCATCGCGAAGACCTTGAGCGCGGTCTTGCCGAGGATGAGCTGGGCGTTCTTGACCGTCGTGGCGTCGAACACGGCCTGGATGGCGCTGCGGGTGTAGCCGAACGTGCTCTCCTGGTGTGGATAGTCGGATGACCACATCACCCGGTCGGCGCCGATGCGGTGCAACAGCTCCAGGCCCGCCGGGTCGGTCATGAAGGTCGCGTAGCAGTGGTTGAACCAGTACCAGCTCGGCGGATGCTTGAGCTTGGGGTTCATCACAGTCGGGAACGAGTTCCAGATCATGTCGGCGTCGTGCACCATCGAGGCGACCCAACTGATGCCGCCCTCGACGAACACCACGCGCAGCTTGGGGAAGCGGTCGAACACGCCGCCGAAGGTCAGCGGGCCCCAGATCTGGCGGAAGCCCTGCATTTGCGTCAGCACGAAGGTGCCGGCCGCGCCCGGCGCGGCGGTCGGGACGGCCTCGCCGATGTGGAAACAGAGCGGGATGCCGCTCTCGGCGATCGCGTCCCACATCGGGTCGAGCTTGGGGTCCGAGTATTGGATGACGTCGCCGTTCACGTCCTCGCCCGGCTTGATCGGGACCATCAGGCAGCGCGCGCCCAGCTCGGCGCAGCGGTCGACCGAGGCCTTGACCGCCTCCATGTCCCAGTAGCTCGGCACCATGACCGGGAACAGCCGGCCCTTGCCGCTCTTGCAGACCTCGGCGATGTGCTCGTTGTAGGCGCCGAACGTCTCGGCGCGGTTCATCATCTTGCCGAACATGTAGAGGCCGAACAGGCGCTGCGGGAAGATCAGCTCCTTCTCGACCCCTTCGACGTCCAGGTCCGCGAGCCTGGCCTCGACGCTGGTGAAGCCGGGCGTGCACTCGAGCGAGGTGCAGAGCGCCTTGGCGATGTGCGGCGGGGTCATGGGCTTGCCGGCGATGGTGAGCTGCCAGCCGCCGTCCTCGAACAGCATCCGCGGCGCCTGGTCCTTCATGTGCGCGGGGAAGCGGTCGACCCAGAGGTCGCTCTCCAGCATGTGGCTGTCGGCCGAGACGATGCGCGTGCCGCGCGGCCAGGGTCTCGTCGCGGCCTGCGCCACCCGCTGGGGCGAGAGCGCGATCCCGACCATCTCGGGAATCTCGAGCACGAAGCCGTCGTCGGCCATCGTCATCTCCCTCTGTTCTTACCGCGCATCTTACTGCCCGACTTTCTTACGCCAGGCCGCAGATCTCCCCCGCCTTGGCGTCGGTGTAGGCGCCCTTGGCCCAGGCGATCTCGCCGTTGACCACCACCGTATCGACGCCGACCGAACCACGCACGTAGCGCATGCCGTCGCCCGGCATGTCGAACACCGCATGCTCTTCGCCGCGATCGATGGCGTCCGGGTCGAACACCACGATGTCGGCGGCGAAGCCTTCCTTCAACGTTCCACGGTCCTTGATCCGCCAGATCTCGGCGGTCTCCGAGGTGATCTTCTTGACCGCCTGTTCCAGTGTCATCGCATGCGCCTTGCGCACGAACTCGCTGAACAGATATCCGGTGTCGCCGTAGGTCGCGAACGCGGCGATGTGAGCCCCGCCGTCGCTCGCGCCGATATGCACGTGCGGGCTGGCCAGCATCGGGCCGATGCGGCCGGTGTCCTCGTGGCCGCGGTTGGCGGCGATGAAGGCCACTTCCAGGCCATGCCCGAGTGAGAGCGTGATCAGCGCCCGTGCCGGCGTTTCGCCGCGCGCCTTGGCGATCTCGCCCAGCGTCTGGCCGGCGAGCTCGGCCGGGAGCGCGTCGCCACCACGCGCGACCAGCGACCCGAAGATCGCCTGGCCGCCGTCGGGCCCGGCGTCGGCGATCAGGCGCTCGACCGTCTCGGCGTCGCGCAACGCAGCCAACCGCTCGGGCAGCGGCTGGCGCAGGGTTCGCATCCAGCTCGGCAGGCGGGCGAAGAACAGGCTCGGCCTGAGCAGCGAGAAGCTGATGTCGATCGGCCGCGTCTGCATCTGCGGCCACACCCGCGCGCCGCGGGCGAACTGCTCTTCGACGCGGGCGAGCTGGCGGGGCGCCGCGTTCGGCGCGAAGCGGCTGTCGAACACCGGCGAGAAGGTGGTCGGAATACGGTGCTTCAGCGACAGCTCGGCCAGCTGGTCGATGCGGGCGATGGTGATGTCGGCGTCGTAGAACTCCGGCACGATCTGCAGCATGCGGCCGAACTCGCCGAGCACGGCCGAGAGCGCATCGAGTTCCGCGAAGTCGGCGAAGCGGCTGGGCACCGGCCTGGCCTTCTCGTCGACGTCGACGAAGCTGGTGGAGAGGCCCACGGCGCCAGCCTTCAGGCACTCGCGCAGCAGGTCCTGCATCGCCCTGACCTCTTCCGGCCGTGCGGCGCGCTGGTTCGCATCGGGACCCATGACCCAGAGGCGGATCACGCTGTGGCCGACCAGGGGCGCGACGTTGATGGCGAGGCCCTTCTCGAGCGCCGCGCGGTAACCGGCGAAGTCCTCCCAGGTCCACTCGAAGGCGTCCGTGAATGCGGCCGGCGGCAGCTCCTCGATCTGCTGGAACATGCCGACCAGGGCTTTGCGATCCTTCGCCTTCAGCGGCGCGAGCGAGAGCGAGCAATTGCCGGGGACGACTGAGGTGATCCCGTGCTCCAGCGCCGGCTTCGCGGCCCCATCCCACAAGAGCTGGACGTCGAAATGGGTGTGCGGGTCGATGAAGCCGGGCGCGACAACCTGCCCCCTGGCGTCGATCACATGCTTGGCCTCGCCGAGATCAGCGCCGACCGCGGCGATGCGGCCGTCCTTGACCGCGACGTCGGCGGCGAATGCCGGCGCCCCTGTCCCGTCGACCACGCGGCCGCCTTTGATCAGCAGGTCATACATTCGAAAGTCCCTTTGAAACCTGGCGCCAGGAGCGCCCGATCAGGCCCTGGAGATCGGCCGCGCCGCAGGCGCGCATGACGGAAAAGCCGGTGTCGGGGTCCAGGACCACCTGGCCGACGACGCCGTTCTCGTAGCGGATGGAGAGCGCCAGCTCGGCCACGCCATCGTGACCGGCGGCGATCTCGGCGCGCTCGATGACCGCCTCGGCGGCCTCGGCCTTGAGCTGGCGGACGGGCGCGGTCACGCGGCCCGCGGCGGCTCGACGAAGACCACGTCGGAGCCCAGGAGGAGCCCGCGCGGCCGGCGCATGGCGAAGATGTGCAGGTTCCAGCCCTGAATACGCTCGACGGCGGTCGTGACCGGCTCGCCCGGCAGCGCGCGGGCGGCCAGCGCCTCGACGGTTTCGTCGGGCAGCGGGGTCACGAACCGGCGCTGGGGCGTGAGTGGCATCGAGGCCTCGGGGAGAAGAAATGGAACGCGTTTCGAAAATCGCAGGAAAGGGCGCCGCGGGCAATGGCCGAAGCGCCGCTCTCAGCGCCGCAGCCAGCTGGCGCTTGCAGCGACGCCGGCCAGCAGCAGGATCACGGCCGTGAACGCCCAGGGCAGGCTGGTCGCGCGCGCCAGCAGCCCGATCGCGGCGGGGCCGACCAGCATGCCGGCGTAGCCCATGCTCGTCATCGCCGGCACGGCCAGGCTCTCGGCCATGGCGGTCTGCTTGCCCGCCGCGGTGTAAAGCACCGGCACTGTGTTCGAGCAGCCGATCCCAACCATCGCATAGCCGATCAGCGCCGCCGGCCAGCCGGGGACCAGGTTGGCGACCGCGAACCCCGCCGCGGCGAAGAGCGCGCCCAGCAGCATCACCCGCCAGCCGCCCAGGCGGTGCACGAAGAGGTCGCCGGTCAGCCGGCCGGAGGTCATCGCCGCGGCGAAGGCGGCGAACCCCAGGCCGGCGTAGGCGCGCGGCATCGCGCGCACCGAGCTTAGAAACACCGCGCTCCAGTCGGCGACGGACCCCTCGACCAGGAAGAGGACGAAGGCCAGCGCGCCCAGGAACCACACGACGCCGCGCGGAAACGCGAACGCCGGCCCCTCGCGCCCGGCGCCCACGGCCAGGAGGCCGGGGATGGCGCTCAAGCCAAGCACGAGGCAGGCGGCGCCGGCGACCAAGCCGGCGGCGAGGGGCTGGGCGCCCAACGCAAAAAGGGCGGTCGTGCCGGCCGCGCCGGCGATGCCGCCGATCGAGTAGAAGCCGTGGAAGCCAGACATCAGCGGCGTTCCCGCTTCGCGCTCGACGGTGATCGACTGGATGTTGATCGTGACGTCCAGCGCGCCGACGCCGGCGCCGAATGCGAACAGGACGGCGACCAGCTGAGGCAGGCTCGGCACGGATGCGAGCAGCGGCAGGCAAAGGCCGGTGAGTGCGCTCGCGGCGGCGATCACGCGCCGGCAGCCGAACCGCCCTGCCAGCGCGCCGGCGATCGGCATGGTGGCGATCGCGCCGACGCCGGCGGCCAGCAGCACGAGCCCCAGCATCCCATCGTCGAGCCCGACGCGCGCCTTCGCGAACGGAATGAGCGGCGCCCAGGCCGCCGCCGCGAACCCCGGCATGAAGAACCCCAGCCGCGTCGCGAGGCGATAACGGAACGCTCCGGCATCGGGGGCGATCGCTGCGGCCATCAGACGTGTATGGCCGAGGCCGGCCGCGAAGGAAACGCGGGCGCCGCTACTTCGCCACCCGCACCCAGTGCAGTTCGCCGACGTTGTCGGCCCAGGCGCGGCTGGGGGTGGCGGCGTTGCGAACGGCAGCCTTGTCGACCGGCGTGCACTCGCCGTTGTCGACTTTCAGGCCGGGCAGCGGGTGCTGGGTGACGGCCGTCTGCGTCGTCTGCGGCGGCGGCGGAGGCCCACACTGGATCGGCCACATCTGGGCGGCGGTGATGCGGCCGTCATCGTCGAACCGTGTCGGTTTGACCGCGACGAAGTAGAAGAAGCCGAGTTGGCCGAGCCCGGCTTCCGGGATGTGCAGGTCGACCTGCATCACGAGCGGATCGCCGGCCGCCAGCACATAGGGCAGCGCGACCTTCTTCGGGCCACTTGCGGCCTTGTTGTCCGACGTGGCCGTCACCGCGGTCGGGTCCACCGTCGCCATAATCGCGTCTGCATGGATCTCAGAGCCGTTGGCGCACTTGGGCCAGGAGTCGAGTGGCGCGCTCTCTTTGAAGTCGCATCCGGGATCGGGCGAGGCCCACAAGCCCGGCTTGAACGGCGGCGCGCCGGCCGCGTCCGTCGCCTGGAACACCGGCGTTTGCGAGACGACGAGATTGCAGCCGCCGAGCATCAGCGCCACGGCGATGAGGATGAGCGTGTGCGCAGGTTTCAAGGGTCCGACCCCCTCGGCGGAAACCGAGATTAGCGTAGGTTCTCTTCAGATGCGCGCGGCATGCGAGGGGAGAAGGGCTCCAGCGCGCGCTTTGAGCCCGCCATCGCTACTGTGACCGGCGCGCCGCCTCGATCGGCGCGATGGCCTCCAGAACGTCGCCGCGCACGAAGTGCAGGCGGTCGTAGCGGTCGACGGTCGGATCGCAATGCGGCGCCGTCAGCTCCACCCGCTGGCCGAGCGCAACCGCCGCGCCCTCGGGGCGCATCAGTCCGCCGTGCTCGTCGCCGAAGAAGAAGTAGCCGTCCTTCGCGAACGGCCCGGTCGCCGGCCGGGGCGGCGAGGCGTCGGTGGCGAAGGCCTTCAGGCCCGCGTCCACCGTCACCCAGCGCGCCGTGTTGGCGCTGATCACCTGCGCCTGCACGAAGAGGCTCGACTGGAACGCGCCGTCCTCGTCGGCGGCCAGGGCGTCGACGTACTGGTTGTCCATGAAGATGTAGGAGCCGGGCTGCAGCTCGTTCAGGACGCCAAGCGCGCGGTCGGCGGCGTTGGTGCCAGTGCCGCCGCCGGTGACCGTCGCGCAGTCGTGGCCGTGGCCGCGCAGCGCCTGCACGACGGCGCTCAACCGCGCCATGCCGTCCCTGGCCGCCTCCATCCGCTTGTCGGCGCCGACGGCGTGCTGCCATTGCCCGCCATACCCCTGCACGCCGCGCAAGCTGAGCTGCGGAGCGCCGGCGATCGCCGCGGCGAGCGCCAGCGCGTGATCGACGTCGGCGACGCCCGTGCGCCGCGTCCCGACGTCGAAGTCGACCTGCACCGTCATGCTCACGCCCGCGGCTGCGGCGGCTGCCGCCAGGACCGCGACGCCCACGGGGTCGTCGACGCTGACTGCCAGGCGTGCGCCGCGTTTGGCGAGCGCAGCGGCGCGCTCGGCGACAGGCGCCGAGGCGATCGGGGAGGTGACGAGGATGTCCTCGATGCCGGCCTCGGCCAGCGCCTCGGCTTCGCCCAGCTTGGCGCAGCAGATGCCGACCGCGCCCGCCTCGATCTGCCGCCGGGCGATGAAGGCTGACTTGTGGGTCTTCGCGTGCGGGCGGAGCGCAACGCCGGCGTCCTTCGCGCGCGCGGCCATCTTGGCGAGGTTGGCCTCGAAGGCGTCCAGGTCGACGATCAGCGCTGGCGTCGGCAGGTTCCAGCGCGACCCCGGCTGGCCGATCAGGCTCTCAGCATAGGCATCGGCCGGCGTGGTCATGCGGGATCGGGCTCCTGGGCGGCCAAGCTAGCCGAGCGCCGCGCCCTCCGCCATCGCCTGATGGTTCGGTGTGTTCTAAGCCACGCGAGGTTCGGCTAGAGTCGCGCCGTTTTTCAGAGTCCAGAGGATTTCACAGATGGCCGATTTTGGCGGCGCTGAGCTCGACGCCTTCCGTAGCGAAGCGCGAACCTGGCTCGAGGAGAACTTTCCCCCCGCGCTGCAGAAGGACCCCGCCGCCCAGATGGCGGCCATGATGGGCGGGCCGGAGACAGCGGACGTGAAGGTCTGGCGCGAGCGCGTCGGCGCCAAGGGCTGGGGCACGCCCACCTGGCCGAAGGCGTACGGCGGCGGCGGGCTCTCTCGGCCCGAGGCGCGCGTGCTGGCCGAGGAGATGGGCAAGCTCGGCGCCCGCAACCCCATCGGCGGCATGGGCGTGATGATGTTCGGCCCGACCCTGCTCGAGGTCGGGACCGAGGAGCAGAAACGCCGCCACATCCCGCCGATCGTCAAAGGCGAGCTCCGCTGGTGTCAGGGCTACTCGGAGCCCGGCTCGGGCTCCGATCTCGCGTCCTTGCAGACGAAGTGCGAGGACAAGGGCGACCACTGGCTGATCAACGGCCAGAAGATCTGGACTTCGGGCGCCAACCTCGCCGACTGGTGCTTCTGCCTGGTCCGCACCGATCCGTCGAAGAAGCACGAGGGCATCAGCTTCGTGCTCATCGACATGAAGACGCCGGGCGTCGAGACGAGGCCGATCCGGCTGATCAACGGCACGAGCCCGTTCTGCGAGACCTTCTTCACCGACGTGAAGGTCCCGAAGGAGAACATGATGGGGCCGCTGAACGGCGGCTGGTCCATCGCCAAGCGCCTCCTGCAATTCGAGCGCGACAACATCTCGACGGGTCTGGGCGGCGGCGGGGGCGGCGGCCTGGGCGGCGCGCCGGTGGGCGTCGTCGACCTCGCGCGTCGCTACGTGGGCTTGAGCGACGACGGCCGCCTGGCGGACGCCGACTTGCGCAGGCGCATCATCGACCATGCAATGGAGGCGCGCGCCTTCCAGCTCACCGTGCGTCGCGCGGCCGAGGAGGCGAAGTCGAACCAGGGTCCGAGCGCGGCGACCTCGATCATGAAGTACGCCGGCGCCAAGATCGCCCAAGACCGCACCGAGCTCTCCATCGAGGCCATGGGCGCCAAGGGTCTCGGGTGGGAAGGCGAAGGGTTCGGCGCCGACGAGCTTGCGGCCACGCGCGGCTGGCTGCGCGCCAAGGCCAACTCCATCGAAGGCGGCACCTCGGAGATTAACCTGAACGTCGTCTCCAAGCGGGTGCTGGGATTGCCGGATCCGAAGTAGGAACGCTGATGAGCCCGAACTCCAAGCCCAAGAGCGCTAAACCGGCGACCTACGCGGCGCCCACCCCCATGGTGAGCCGCCAGAAGCGCGGAAAGACCCTCACGGCCGCCGAGAAGGCGGCGTTCCTGGCCTCGCGGCCGGATCTCAAGCCGCGCGCCTAAGGTCCTTGCCCCACACGCCCCGCTCCAACGGGGATGACGAGTTGGACTAGCTCGGCTCCAACGACCCTACGATCGAGGCGCGTTGGGAGAGTTCGATCCAGTTCCCGTCCGGGTCGCGGATCATAGAGATGCGTGCGGTTTGGCCAAGGGTGACGGGGGCGCGGCCCTCCTTTGCCCCATGGGCGAGAGCGTAGGCGTGCTCCTCGTCGACCTTGAAGATCTGGAATGTGATGTAGCGCCAGCCATAGCCGCCGATCAGGGCGTCGGACGGGGCGTCCTTGTCCTCGTCGACCAGGATGATGCTGTCGCCGACGCGAAACGCCGCGCCTGCGCCTTCGACCGCCTCTTCCTTCAGTCCCAGCGCCTCGGTGTAGAACCGGCGGTGGGCGGCGAGGTCGCGGACGCCGAGCCTGACGCCGATCTTCTCGACGCCGAGCGTTCCCGGCGGGACGAGCGTCACTTGGTTGCCCTCCGGGTCGTGCAGCGTCTTCGGCGCGGACAGGCCCTCGCGCGCGATCAGCAGCTCCTTGTAGCCGGTCGGCGGGTTCGCCGGCGGCGGGTTGAGCGAGTTGTTGATCTTCAGCACCGAGCCATAGAGGTCGTGCCGGTGCTGGCGCGTGCCCGGGCCGAGCGGCAGCACATGGTCGAACACCGCGCCCGCCTCGTCCTGCCAGAAGCGGAGCGCCGGCTCCGTGTCGCGGACGTAGAGCCCGACGTCGAGATGCGGCTTGGCGAGGTTCACGCTGGAGCGGTCGCCAGCCGGATCAGCTCGATGACGTAGCCGTCCGGGTCCTTGCCCATGCCGATGATGGCGCCTCCCATCGTCGCCATCGCCTCAGCCTCGCGCGTGACCTCCTGGCCCGCGGCGCGGATCGCCTCCGNGCGCGCCTTGGCGTCGGCGACGTAGAAGACCAGCTTGACCGGGTTGTCCTTATAGTTTCGCGTTGAACCATCTGTGTAGTGCATGAGCACGACGGCGTTGCGCCCTTCGTGCGCGACGATGATCTCTTCCATATGGGGCAGCTTGAAAGTCTGGGTCTTTTGCATGCCGAGCACGCGGCAATAGAAGTCGAGCGAGCGGTCGAGGTCGGCCACGCCGATGCCGACGGCGCTGAGGTAGTCCGGTGAACGGGCCATCAATGGCTTCCTTGCTCGCTGATGCGTTTCCACTCGTCCGGGCGGACCGGCTGCACCGAAAGCCGCGAGCTCTTCACCAGCACCATCTGGGCAAGCGCCGGGTCGGCCTTGATCTCGGCCAGGGTCACCGGCCGTTTGAGCCGGTGATCGGCCTTCAGGTCGACGGCGACGAACTTGCCGGTCGCGTCTGTGGGGTCAGGGTAGGCCGCGCGGACGACCTCGCTCACGCCCACCACCGCCTTTTCGTCGCCCGAGTGGTAGTAGAACACCTTGTCGCCCGGCTGCATGGCGTTCAGGTGCGCGCGGGCCTGGAAGTTGCGCACGCCCGTCCAGGCGTCGGCGGCGCCCGCTTTCACGTGGGCGTCCCAGGACCAGGTCTCCGGTTCGGATTTTACCAGCCAGTCGGCCATGGCCGCACACTTAGCGGCAGCGCGGCGCGCGCGACAAGTCGGTTCGGCTTCGTTGCCGCTGGGTCAGGCGGTCGCTAACGTGGCGCCATTCCCTTTCAGGACATTGGAGAGCGCTATCATGAGCGGACGATTGCAAGGCAAGGTCGCCATCATCACCGGCGCGAGCCGGGGCCTCGGCGAATATTGCGCCGTTGGGTATGCCCGCGAGGGCGCGAAGGTGGTGACCGCCGCGCGCACCGAGGTCGAGAGCGATCCCCGGCTGCCCGGCACCATCTATCACGCGGCCAAGCTGGTCGAAGAGGCGGGCGGCGAGGCGCTGCCGGTTGTCTGCAACGTCGCCGACATGGACTCGGTCGAGGCGATGGTCGCCAAAACGCTGGATCATTGGGGTCGCATCGACATCCTGATGACCAACGCCGCGGTGCAGCCTCAAGGGCTGATCTCGACGATCAAGGTCAAGTCCTGGGAGCTCGAGTTCAACATCAACGTCCACGGGCCGTTCCGCTGCGTGCGGGCCGTGTTGCCGGCGATGCAGGTGCAGAAGAGCGGGAACATCATCAACATCTCATCGGTCGCGGCGTTCGGCGGCTCCCACTACGGCGCGACCAAGCGGGCGATCGAGGCGATGACCATCGGGCTCGCGCGCGAGCTCAAGGACGACGGCATCGCCGTGAACGCGCTGCGACCCGTCGGAGGCATCGACACGCCTGGGCTGCTGTTCGGGCGCCCCGCGTCGCGGCCCGCGGGCTTCGTCGCCGCCGACCGGCCGGCGCGGCCGAAGCCGGATAGCTACGTCGAGGCGGCGGTGCTGCTCGCGTTGCAGACGCCCGACACCTTCACCGGCCAAGTCTACAACGACGCCCAGCTGATCGAGCGCCTTGCGAGCGACGCCGACAAGCGGAAGTACCGCGAGATGAACCCGGAGAACTGGGTCAACGCGATGACGGCCTGACGACCCTCGCCCCGCCGAATGGCGGGGAGAGGGTAGGGTGAGGGGCCAGCGGTTCCGCTTGGCGCGGCGGCCCAAGCTGAAACTCAGCGCCCCCCTCACCCCAACCCTCTCCCCCGCGAGGGGGGAGAGGGAGAGTGCTCACGCCAGCAGTGCGTGGGCGATCCGTTCCCGCGTGTACGGCAGCTCGCGGATCCTCGCGCCCAGCGCGTGGGCGACGGCGTTGCCGATTGCGGCGAGCGCTGGGCCACCGGAGACCTCGCCGGTCCCGGCCGAGGGCTCGTGCTGCTGCATGATCAGCTCGACCTCGACCGGCGGAATCTCGTCGAAGCGCAGGATCGGGTAGTCGGCCCAGCTGGTTGTCACGACGCCGCGGCCGTCGAGGCGCGCCTGCTCCTTCAGCGCCCAGCTGGCGGCCATGATCATGCCGCCCTCGAGCTGGTTCGTCGCCCCGTCCGGATTGATCACCTGTCCGCAGTCGGTGACGCACCACAGGTGGTCGAGCTTCACCTCGGTCTCGACGCTGACGGCCGCCGCCGCCGCGACATAGGCGCCGCGCCCGCGATAACGGCAGTAAGAAAGTCCAAGCCCCTTACCCGACCCCGCGGGTCCGCGCCGGTCCCAACCCGCCATGTCAGCCAGCCGCGTCAGCACCGCAACCGCGCGCGGGTCGGAGATCATGCCTAGTCGAAACGCCAGCGGGTCCTGGCCGGCCAGTTCGGCCAGCTCGTCGATGAAGCATTCGCCGGCATAGGTGTTCACCGGCCCGCCCAGGCCGCGCAGCGAAGAGGTGCGCACGGGCGCGCTCACCGCATGCTCCGTGAACCGACGGTCCTGGATGTCGTAAGACGGGATCGCGTTCAGCACCCCGCCCGAAAACCGCATCCCGCCGGGACCGGTCGGCGGGGTCATCGGCGGCGGCGCCTCGAGGCCGAGCGCGACCTCGGCCAGGCAGCGGCCGCGGCCGCCGGTGTGCGACCCGCTCCAGATCTCGGCGGTGTAGTCGACCAGACGGCCGCTGGCGTCGAGCTCGGCCGCCAGGTCGATGCGCATGGCCGTGCCCAGCGGCTCGTGGCCGAACTCGTCCTCGCGACGCCACTGCACGCGGATCGGCTTGCCCGGTCGGCGCACCGCGATCACGGCCGCGTCGATCGCGGCGTCGTCGGAGCCGTTATGACCATAGGTGCCAGCGCCCTGGCGGTGCAGCACGTGGATGGCGTCGGGGGAGAGCTTGCACACCCGCGCCAGCATCATGCGTAGCGGATAGACGCCCTGGGCGTGGGTCCAGACCGTGAGCTTGCCGTCTTTCATTTCGGCCACGCCGCACGAAGGGCCCATCGAGCCGTGGGCGATGTAGGGCCGACCGTAGGAGGCGCTGAGCCGCCTGCGGTTGGAGTCGGCCGGGGCCGGGGCGCCCGAGGGGTAGGCTTCGGACGGCAGCGTCTTCAGCGACTCCGTCTCCGAGAGCGCGGGCGAGAGCTCGCGCGCGCCCTCCCATTGCGCCAAGCCCTCGGCGGAGGCGATCGCCGCGACGGCGGCGGGCTCGCTCTGCGACATGAAGGCGACGAACTGGCCGTCCCGCACGATGTCGATCTCGCTGCCGGCTGCGCGGCGCACGGCCGCCTCGTCGAGGCCGGTGAGCTTCGCCGCCGGCCCTGGCTGGCGGAGCACCCGCGCGTGCAGCATGCCGGGCAGGACGAGGTCCTGCAGGAAGGCCGCGCCGAACAGCTTCGGCGGCAGGTCGATGCGCGGCTCAGACGTCCCCACCAGCTTGTGCCGATCCGGCGATTTTGCCTTCACCTCCTCGCTCGGCGCGCGGTCGAGATCGACCTCGCCGGCCAGCGCCCAGTAGTCCAGCCCGGTCCTGGCGCCCGCGCGCGTAAAGGCGCCGTCGTCGATGTCGAGCTCGTCCGCTTCGCAGCCAAGGCGCTTCGCCGCGGCTTGCGCAAACAGCGCCCGCGCCTCGGCGCAGGCCGCGCGGATCGAGGCGCCGGACATCTCGGTGCTCATCGAGCCCACGGTCAGGCCTTCGTCTGGCGATGCGCCGGTCTCCAGGTTGACCACGTCGAGTCGTTCGAACGCCACGTCGAGCTCCTCCGCGGCGATCTGGGCGAGGCCCGTCAGCATGCCCTGGCCGTACTCGGTCTTGCCGACGGCGATGCGAACCCGTCCGGCGGTCGGGAATGAGACCCAGCGGTCCAGGCTCGGGTTGTTCTGCAGCGTTTGTGGGATCACGCCGCCACTCCTTCGCGTATCCGTTCGGCCGCCAAGAGGACGGCGTCCATGATGCGGTTGTGCGCTCCGCAACGGCACAGGTGCCATGAGAGCGCGGCCGCGACCTCGGCGCGGGTGGGGGAAGGGTTCGCATCCAGCAGCGCCTTCGCCCCGACCAGGATGCCGGACAGGCAATAGCCGCACTGGCCGGCCTGCTTGTCGAGGAAGGCCTGCTGCAGTGGGTGTGGGTTTTCGGGCGTCCCCATCCCCTCGACCGTGGTGATCGCGCGGCCCTCGAGCGTTCCGACCTCGACGGCGCACGACGGCTTGTCGTCGCCGTCGATGATGACCGAGCACGCCCCGCACTGCTCGGCGCCGCATCCGTAGCGGGCGCCTTTCAGGTCGAGGTGGTTGCGCAGGGCATCCAACAGGGTGGTGGCGTCGTCGGCGGTGAACGATCGCGGCCGCCCGTTCACCGTCAGTGTGATCTCGCGAAGCATGCAAATACCGGCCAGGGCTGGCGTCAGCGCCTGGACACCATACCTTAGGCCCGGGCTGCGGCGTCAATGGCGCGCCCTCCCAGACTTCTCCCAGAGGGAGAAGGAGGGGCCCGCGCCGCTGCAAGCGGCGTGGGAGGATGAGGGGTTACAGCGTTGCAGGCTAGCCCGAGAGGCCGTAACCCCTCACCCTCCCGTTCGCTTCGCTCCGGGCCCCTCCCTCTCCCTTTGGGAGGGGTTTGTTTCTCCCGTTCACCTCGAAGGCTGATTGATGACCGACCTCTTCGCGCCGATGACCCTGACGCGCGGGCCCGCATGGAAGAACCGCTTCATGATGGCCCCGCTGACCAACCTGCAGAGTCACCCGGACGGGACGCTCTCCGACGACGAGTTCAACTGGCTGACCTATCGCGCCGAGGGCGGGTTCGGCCTCGTCATGACCTGCGCCGCTCACGTGCAGCGGATCGGCCAAGGGTTCCCCGGCCAGCTCGGCATCTTCGGCGACGAGCACCTGCCGGGGCTCACGCGCTTGGCCGGGCGCATCAAGACCTTCGGCGCCGTTGCATCGGCGCAGCTGCATCACGCCGGCCTGCGCTCGCCCAAGGAGCTCACCGGCGAGGCGCCGGTCGGGCCGTCGGAGGACGCCGACACCGGAACGCGCGCGCTCTCGACCGCCGAGGTCGAGCAGCTGACCGAGGACTTCATCGCCGCCGCCATCCGCGCCGAGACGGCCGGCTTCGACGGGGTCGAGCTGCACGGGGCGCATGGCTACATCCTCTGCGCGTTCATGAGTCCCGAGACCAACCGGCGCGATGACCGCTACGGTGGAAGCGCCGAGAACCGCGCGCGCATCCTGTTCGACATCATCAAGGGCGTGCGCGAACGCACCCGGCGGGATTTCCAGCTCGGCGTGCGTATCTCGCCCGAGCGGTTCGGCTTGCGTTTCGCCGAGCAGCGCGCGCTCGCCGAGCGCCTGCTCGCGTCAGGCGACCTCGACTTCCTCGATATGTCGCTCTGGGACTGCTTCAAGCCGCCGGTCCAGGGGGCGTTCGCCGCCCGCCCGCTGATCGACTGGTTCACCGACCTTCCGCGCGGCGCAACCCGGCTTGGGGCGGCCGGCAAATTGATGAGCGGCGCCGATTGCCGCAGCCTCGTCGAGCACGGCGCCGACTTCGTCATCCTCGGCCGCGCGGCGGTGCTGCACCACGACTTCCCCCAGCGCGTCGCGGCCGACCCGGACTTCCACACGACCCCGCTCCCCGTCACCCGCGCCTACCTGCGCGGCGAGCACCTTGGCCCGGCGATGGTCGAGTACATGAACAACTGGCGCGGGTTCGTGGCGCAGGAAGAAACCGAGGCGGCGACGGCGTAGATCGAACTTCTCCCTCCTGGAGACGTTCGACAGTTACGGCCTAAGCACCTTGCAGCTGTGGTCCATCAGGTCTTCGGCCGTGCCCTGGTCGAGGGTCACGGGGTCGGCGCGGTCGCTGAGCAACACGAAACCCGGCCGCCCATCGCGAAACCTCGCGCCGATCACCGCCAGCGTTTCGCGCGCCATGTCGGCGCGCGCGCCCGGCTGTTCGGCGAGCAGCTTGAACGGATTGCGGTCACCGAGATCCTCGCCTTCCAGCCGCATCGCCTCGTACCGGCGGCCGGCCAGCGGCGCATAGAGCATCGCCCAACGCCGCCCGATGCGATCCTGGTTCGCCGCCAGAGCGTCACGCACGTCCACCCGCACGCAGTCGACGTGGATGTGCAGCTGCTGTTGGCTGCGGCCGTAAAGCGAGTTGATGGCGAGCGCGAGGTCCCCGCGCGGCACGGCGTGGCCGACGCGCGCCTCGAACAGCGGCCGCGAGTCCCAGGCGTCCTCGAAGTAGTTCGGCGCATCGGGGGCGAGCAGCTCAGGCGCCTCGATACCGGTGACGCGATCGGTCGGGATGAGCAGCAGCTGGGTGTCGCCGCGGATGTCCTTGAGCACCGCGTACCCCTTGGCGAGATCGACGCGCGTGCAGGGCGCGGGATTGCCACTCACCTTCATGTCCGTCGCGCAGAGGGTGTGGACGATGCGCCAGAGCGCGTTCGGGTCGCCCGATTCGGCCGCCAGCGGCGCAGCGAACCAGAGGACGAGCGCGGCGAGAGCCGCGATCGCCCCTCCGGCAACGACCTCACCTAGCGATATGCGCCTGGCCCCTGCCATCACCGGACTGCCACAAACCTCGCCTAAGACCTTTCCCTAGCGTGTCGCTTATCGCCTGACGACAATCTTGTTAGCGTCGTCAGGTGGACGATCGAGCGGCCGTCGGGGCGGTTTCAATGCGGGGTGGGTGGTGAGCGACAACGCGGCGCTGACGGCGCTCGACGAGCAACAGTTCAAGGGCTTCCACTGGCAGGCGACGCTGACCACGGGGCTAGGCGTCTTCTGCGACGGCTACGACCTCTCGTCGCTGGCGCTGGTGCTGACGCTCGTCCTTCACTCCTTCGGCCAGGCCAGCCTGACCGGCGTCCAATCCGCGCTTCTGTCAGCGTCCGCGCTTGTCGGCGCCGCCTCCGGCGCGCTGCTGTTCGGGGTGCTGGGGCAGGCGGGACGCAAGCGCTTCTACGGCGTCGACGTGCTCATCCTTGGCGTTGCCGCCATCGCTCAGGCGTTCGCGCCAAACGTGGCCTGGCTGATCGGTCTTCGCTTCGCGCTCGGCGTCGGCGTCGGCGCCGACTATGTGCTCTCGCCGGTGATCATGGCCGAGCACTCGAACCGCGCCGACCGCGGCCGCGCGCTGGGCCTCGGCTTCGGCACCATGTGGCCGGTCGGAGCGCTGGCCGCGGTCCTGCTCAAGTTCCTGCTCGGCTGGCTGCACGTGCCGGACGACCTGCAGTGGCGGCTGGTTCTGGCCGGCGGCGCCATACCGGCGCTCGGCGTCCTCTATTTCCGGCGGAAGATGCCGGAGACGGTGCGCTTCCTGGCCAAGATGACCGGCGAGAAGGAAGAAGCCGAGCGGGTGATCCACCAGGTCGCCGGCGTCCAGCATGCCGCGCCCGCGCGCGACGAGCGCAGCTTCTGGGCGGTGTTCGCGCAGCACTGGCGGCCGATCTTCGCCTCGGCGCTGCTCTGGATGCTCTACGACCTGGTCGTCTACGTCTTCATCCTGTTTGGGCCGAACATCATAGCCAAAAGCCTGGGCATGGACCCGGCGGTGTTCGCCTTCCTGACCTCGGTCCTCTTCATCCTGCCAGCGTCCTTCATCGGCTCTCTCTTCGTCATCGACCGGTTCGGGCGAAAGCCGTTGCAGGGCTGGGGCTTCCTCGGCGGCGCGGTGCTGCTGGTCGTCTTCGCACTGATGCAGCACCAGCTCCTGGCCATGCCGGCCATCGCGTTCGGGGTCTACGGACTGCTCAACATCTTCATGACCGGCCCTGGGCTGGTCTCCGGCGCCGGCATCCTGGGCGTCGAGCTCGCGCCGACCCGCGTGCGCAGCGTCGCCCAGAGCATCACCGTCGCCGGCGGCCGCATCGGGGCGGCGATCAGCGGCTTTGCCTTTCCGCTGCTGTTCCGCCCGATCGGTCATGGCGGCGTCGGCCAGATGGGCGCCTACATCGTGATCGCGGCGCTCTCGGTCGCGGGCGCGGTCGGCACCTGGCTGCTGGTCCCCGAAACCGGCAAGATCTCGCTTGAAGCGCTGAACAAGGAACACGAGCCCGCCCCGGCGGCGGCGGCCGGCTAGGCGCCCGCTTCCAGGTAGCGGAACTCGACCAGGAACACCCGCTCGCCGCGGCCATGCCGGGCGACGCTCAAGAGGTCCTCGAGGTCGGCGAAGCCGCCGCGGTGGGCCAGGTCTTCGGTGACATCGGCGAGGTCGATCTCGACCAGCCGCGTGACCTCGATCTCGCCGGGCGGGAGGGGGTAGCGCGCGCCGATCCTCACGCGGGGCGTTTGCCAGATTCGCACCGAGCAGGTGACCTCGCCGCGGCGGATCGGCTCGCGCAGGCGCTTGGTGAAGGTCATGGGACCGAGCCAAGCGGATCGGAGGCTCTGGCGCAAGATGGCCTATCGGTTCTAGAGCACGGCGGACGCGCCAATGGAGCCTCTGCCCATGACCACCAAGCGGATCGCCGTCATCGGCCTTGGCCAGCGGATCGCGCACGTGTTGGCGGCGACGGAGGAGATGGGCTGGGATCTGCGGGTCGACGGCTATTGCGACCCCGCGCCGGTCGGCATGCCGATCATGCAGGCGGCGAACATCCTGCCCGGGCGGCCGTTTCCGACGCCGAAGGCGCTGCTCGACGACGGGCCGTACGACCTGGTCATGATCGGGACGCCCAACCACCTGCACCTGACGCACCTGAAGGCCGCCTTCGCGGCCGGCTATCCGATCTTCTCCGAAAAGCCGATCGTCCGCACCGAGGCGGAGACCGTTGAGCTGGCGCGGCTGATCACGGCCAAGGGCGCGCCGCCGCTCTACATCGGCCTCGTCATGCGCTCGATGCCGATCGTCAAGGAGGTGATCAGCCGAGTCGATGCAGGCGAGCTCGGGCCGCTGATCTCGATGGACGCGACCGAGCACCTGCCGCCCGAGCACGGCGCCTACCTCGCCCGCAACTGGCGGCGCAAGGGCGAATGGGGCGGCTCGTTCATGCTGGACAAGGTCTGCCACGACTTCGACATCTTCGGCCGCCTGGCGGGGGCGCGGCCAGCGAAGGTGGCGAGCTTCGGCGGGCGGCGCATCTTCACGCCGGAGCGCGCCGACGCGCCCCGCGCCTACGAGGACGGCTCGCCCGCTTACGCCATGCGCGACGCCGGCTGGGCGGGCTCGAACGACGCCTTCCAGTCCGACATGGACCTCGCCGACCACCAGGTGGCGCTGGTCGAGTACGACAGCGGCTTTCGCCTGTCGTTCCATTCCAACAGCCACGTCGCGCTCTCCGAGCGACGCTGGTACCTGGCCGGCGCCGAGGGAACGCTGATCGCCGACCTGGTGCGCAACCGGCTGATGGTCCGCCGCGCGCTGAACCGCGCCAAGCCCGAGCGCATCGACTACGGCGGCCTGACCGCCGACGCCCACAACGGTGCCGACCAGGCGATGGCGCTCGACCTCCTGGCCGCCCTCGAAGGCCGCGCGGCGTTCCCGGTGACGCCTTGGGACTCCATGGTCGCTGGCCTGACCGTCATGGCCATCGACCGCGCCATGGACGAGGGCCAGGTCGTCGACTGCGCCCCGATGTGGGCCGCCTTCGACGCGGCCAAGCTGTCACAGGTCTCAGCTTAGATCGCCGCATGACCCCACCGCTTCTGATCGCCGGCGCCACCGGCTACGGTATCTGGCCGGAGAACACGCTGGAGGGCGCGCGGCGCTGCCTCGCTGGGCCGTTCGACGGTTTCGAGATCGATGTCCAGCTTACAGCTGACGACGTCGTGATCGCCCACCACGACCGTAGCCTGCGCCCCGATCAGACTCGCCTCGGCGAAGAATGGATCGCAAGCCCGCCGGCGCCGCTGAGGGCCATGCCGCTGGCCGAGATCCGCCGCTACGACGTCGGCCGCTCCCGGCCCCGGTCCGAGGTCGATCTGCGTTATCCGGGGCGCGAGCATATGGATGGGGTCGTCGTTCCCACCCTGCCGGAGCTCCTCGGAGCGCTTGCCGCGGCGCCCGGCGCCTGATCTACGTCGAGATCAAGACCAAGCCCGACGATCCGCCCGACGCGCCCGCGCCTGCGGCGATCGTGGACGCGGTCTTGCGCGACCTCGCCGCCGCCTCGTGGCTCGACCGATCGAAGATCATCGCCTTCGACTGGCGCGTGCTTCGCCTCGCGCGCGACCGCGTTCCGGGCATCGAGACTGCGCACCTGACGATCCAGCACGCGCGCGACGCCGCCGAGGCAACGGCCCGTTCGCCTTGGTTCGACGGCTGCGACGCCGGCGAATCCGACCTCGCGGCGGTCAAGGCGCACGGCGGCGTTGAATGGTCGCCGCACTTCACGGACGTCACGCCCGAACGCATGGACGAAGCGCGCGCGCTCGGCCTCCGCGTCGGTCCCTGGGGCCTGTCCAAGGCCGCCGACATACAGCGGATGGCCGACCTCGGCGTTTTCAGTTCGACTGTCTCCGGCGCCGAACTGCCGGCCTAGGCCTTAAACAGCGCACCGCGCGCTGCGCCCGGATCGCGCGCCGGCGCAGCGCCGGGAACCATGGCCGCAGCGCCTTGCCTGACCCGCTCGCGACTCAGTGCAGGCATGATGCATATGCATCATGCGGATACCGCTGGCCCCTGAACGATACACCGTAAACAAACCGGAATCCGTCGCTCGGCCGATGTTGATTGGATGCGCCCCAAATTGGGGACAGGCACGACTTTCGTCCGAGGAGCCGCGGCCGGCCGAGCCTTGCCGAAGGCATGCTTGTCCCCAATTCGCCTCGCGGCGAGCCCTCGCCCGCTTGACAACGCCCGCCTCGCATTGACTTACCTTTGATCAGTTGAGCGGCGGCGAGAAGACCGCCTGGCGCATGTCGAGGAGACGGTGATGGCGGGGTTGTGCGAGGGACGGGTGGCGATCGTCACCGGCGGCGGGCGCGGCATCGGCCGCGAATACTGCCTGATGCTGGCGGAGGAGGGCGCGAAGGTCGTGGTCAACGACCTGGGCGGTGCGCGCGACGGCGTCGGCGCGGACCAGGGTCCGGCGCACGAGGTGGTCGCCGAGATCAAGGCCAAGGGCGGGGAGGCGGTGGCCAACGGCGCCGACGTCTCGGACTGGGATCAAGCCAAGGGCATGATCGACCAGGCGGTGCAGACGTTCGGCAAGCTCGATGTCTTGATCAGCAACGCCGGCATCCTGCGCGACCGCATGCTGGTCAACATGACCGAGCAAGAGTGGGACGCGGTGATCAAGGTGCACCTGAAGGGCACGTTCGCGCCCGCGCACCACGCAGCCGCCTACTGGCGCGACCGCAACAAGACGACCGGCGAGTTGGTCGGCGGGCGCATCATCAACACCTCGTCGGTCTCCGGCATCTACGGCAACGTCGGCCAGACCAACTATGGCGCGGCCAAGATGGGCATCGCCGCCTTCACCATCATCGCCTCGCGCGAGCTGCGCCGCTACGGCGTGACGGTCAACTGCATCGCGCCGGGCGCGCTCACGCGCCTGACCGAGGATTTGGGCGGGCCGATCACGGAGGAGCGGCGCGAGTCGGGCGACCCGAAGTGGGTGGCGCCGATCGCCGTCTGGCTGGCCAGCGAGCATTCGGGCGAGATCTCAGGGCGAGTGTTCGAGGCGAGCGGAGGAACCCTCGCAATCGCCGAGGGCTGGCACCGTGGCCCGACCGCCAAGCCGACCAAGAACCCGCACGAGATCGGTGCCCTCGTCGCCGAGATGATGAAGACCGCACGCAAGAACGCCGGTATGAACGGCCAGGACCTGGACTGATGGTCTACCTCCCCGACCACGCGGCGACGACGCCCGACAAGCCGGCGATAATCTCGGCTGACACCAGCGACGTCGTTACCTTCCGTAAACTGAATGATCGCTCCAACCAGCTCGCGCAGCTACTCTATGCGCGAGGCCTCAGGCGTGGCGACCACCTGGCCGTGCTCATGGAGAACAACCTCCGCTTCTTCGACCCGGTCTGGGCCGCCCATCGCTCCGGCCTCTACCTCACAACGGTCAACCGCTACCTGCCGCCCGACGAAGCCGCCTACATCATCAACGACTGCGGCGCGTCGGCGATCGTGATCTCCTACGCCAAACGCGAGACGGCGGAGGGGCTGAACGACCTGATCCCCAGCTGCAAGATCCGCCTTATGGTCGGCGGGACCATCCCCGGCTGGGAGTCCTACGAAGACGCGATTGCGTCGGCGCCGGCCAAGCCGTTGGCGGAGGAATGGATCGGCGAGACCATGCTGTACAGCTCGGGCACCACTGGGCGGCCGAAGGGCATCCTCCGGCCTCTGCCGCAGATGACGGCCGCCGAAGGTTTCGCCCAGCGCGGCATGGGCAACGTCTACGGCTATGGGCCGGACACGGTCTATCTGTCGCCGGCGCCGCTCTATCACGCGGCCCCGCTGGCGTTCTGCACGAACGTGCTCGCGCACGGCGGCACGGTCGTGATGATGGAGCGCTTCGACGCCGAGCAGGCGCTGCAGATGATCGAGAAATACCGCGTGACCCATAGCCAGTGGGTGCCAACCATGTTCGTCCGTATGCTGAAGCTGCCGGATGACGTTCGGGCCAAGTACGATCTCTCGTCGCACCGTATCGCCGTCCATGCCGCCGCGCCGTGCCCGGTCGAGGTCAAGCAGCGAATGATCGAGTGGTGGGGACCGATCCTGTTCGAGTACTACGCCGGCACCGAGGGCACCGGCGCCACCTTCATCACCAGCGAGGATTGGCTGAAGCATCCGGGCTCGGTCGGATGTGCGGGCATGGGCTCGATCCTGCACGTCTGCGACGAGGAGGGGAACGACGTGCCGCCCGGCGAGGCGGGCTTGATCTACTTCGAGCGCGAACGGCCGACGTTCGAGTACCACAACGATCCGGAAAAGACGCGCCAGGCGCGGCATCCGCAACACCCGAACTGGAATGCACTGGGCGACGTCGGCTACCTCGACGAGGAGGGCTACCTCTATCTCACCGACCGCAAGGCGTTCATGATCATCTCCGGCGGCGTCAACATCTATCCGCAGCAGATCGAGGACGCCCTGATCACCCATCCGAAGGTCGGCGACGTGGCGGTGTTCGGCATCCCCGATGCGGAAATGGGCGAGGCGGTGAAGGCGGTGATCGAGCCAGCGCCCGGGCTCGATCCCAGCGATGAGTTGGCCGCCGAACTGATGGAGTTCGCCCGCTCCCGGCTCGCGCACTACATGGCGCCGCGCACGATCGACTTCATCGAGGAGATGCCGCGGCTGCCGACCGGCAAGCTCTACAAGCGCGTGCTCCGCGATGCCTACTGGCAGGACCGGAAGATCTAGCGCCGCAGCGCCTCGCCGCGCGGGCGGTTCAAATGCGCCTCATGCTTGCACCGTTGCCTGCGGGACGCTGTAGTAATCCACGAGGATCGCGCTCGCGGAAAGGGACGGCATGGCGTTCTCGATCAAGGTCAATGGCCGGGCGCGCTCGGTCGACGTCGAGCCGGACATGCCGCTGCTGTGGGTCCTGCGCGACGAGCTCGACCTGAAGGGCCCGAAATTCGGTTGCGGGGCGGGCTTCTGCGGCGCCTGCACCGTGCACATGGACGGCGAGCCGATCCGTTCCTGCGTGACGCCGGTCTCCGCCGTCGGGACCGCGGCGATCACGACTGTTGAAGGCATTGGCGACGATCCCGTCGGCCGCCGCGTGCAGCAGGCCTGGCTGGCGCTCGACGTTGCGCAGTGCGGCTATTGCCAGGGCGGCCAGATCCTGGCCGCGACCGCGCTCCTGAAAGCGACCCCGAAGCCGACCGACGCCGACATCGACGCGGCGATGCGCGGCAACCTCTGCCGCTGTGCGACCTACGTGCGTATCCGCGCCGCCATCAAAGCCGCCGCCGACCTGCCGACGACCGACACGAGGGTGGCATGAGCCTGGAGCCGTCACGCCGCGCATTCCTGAAGGCCAGCGCCGCCGGCGGCGGCATGCTGCTGATGTTCGGCATCGGTGAGGCGGCCGCGCAGGCGCCGCCGGCGCTGAACGCCTACGTGCAGATCGCGCCTGACGGGCTGGTCACCATCATGGCCAAGAACCCGGAGATCGGTCAGGGCGTGAAGACGGCGCTGCCGATGCTGATTGCCGAGGAGCTGGACGTCGACTGGAAGGACGTGCGCACCGAGCAGGCGATCAGCGACCCTGCCGCGTTCGGACGCCAGTTCGCCGGCGGCAGCACCGCAACGCCGATGAACTACGAACCGCTCCGCCGCGTCGGCGCCGCCGCGCGGCAGATGCTGATCGCCGCGGCGGCGAACCAGTGGGGCGTGCCCGCGGCGGAGTGCTCGACGATGAGCGGTGTCATCGAGCACAAGGCGTCGGGCCGGCGCCTGCGCTATGGCCAGATCGCCGCCAAGGCCGCGGCGCTGCCCGCGCCGGATCCCGACAGCCTGACCCTGAAGGACGCCAGCGCCTTCCGCATCATCGGCAAGCCTCAGATGGGGGTCGATGCGCCGAAAATCGTGACCGGTCAGCCGCTGTTCGGCATCGATGTGACGCGGCCCGGCATGCTGTACGCCGTCTTCGAGAAGTGCCCGGTGTTCGGCGGAACGGTGAGTGGCGCGAACCTTGACGACGTTCGGTCACAGCCGGCCGTCAAGGGCGCGTTCATCGTCAAGGGGGTCGACGGCGCGCCGAGCCTGTCGGAAGGCGTCGCCATCGTTGCCGACAGCTGGTGGCGGGCCAATCAGGCGCGCAGGCGGCTGAAGGTCGACTGGGACGAAGGCCCGACCGTCGGAGACAGTTCCGACTCCTTCGCCGTCCAGGCCAGGACGCTGTTCGGTCAGCCACCGCAGCTCAGCATCCGCACGGAGGGCGACGTCGACGCCGCCTTCGCCTCCGCCGCGCGGGTGATCGAGGCCGACTACGCCTATCCGTTCGTCGCCCATGCGAGCCTGGAGCCGCAGAATTGCACGGCCGAAGTGCGCGGCGGAAAGGTCGAGATCTGGGCGCCGACGCAGAATCCCGAGACCGGCCGTCCGCAGGTGGCCAAGGCGCTTGGCGTCGATCCGTCCGACATCACCATCCACCTGGTGCGCTGCGGCGGCGGGTTCGGGCGCCGGCTGCAAGTCGACTACATGGTCGAGGCGGCGCTGATCGCCAAGCTGGCCGGCGCGCCGGTCAAGCTGGTCTGGAACCGGACCGACGACCTCACCCACGACTTCTATCGCCCGGGTGGGTTCCATCGCTTCAAGGCGGGTCTCGCGGCCGACGGCAAGCTCGTCGCCTTCTCCGACCACTTCGTCAGCTTCGGCCACGGCGAGCGCTACGTCGGCTCGGGCAACATGGACGCCACCGAGTTCCCGGCCAGCTTCGTCGACAATCTGAGCTATGGCGCCTCGCTCATCCCGACGGGGGTTCCGACCGGGCCCCTGCGCGCGCCGCGCAGCAACGCGCTGGCCTTCGCCTTCCAGTCGTTCCTCGATGAGGCGGCGCATGCCGCGGGCCAGGATCCGCTAGCCTTTCAGCTCGCGCTGTTGACCCGCGAAGGCGCGCGCCCACCCGGGCCTAAGGGCGGCTTCAGCGCCGAGCGGATGAAGGGGGTGCTCCAGCATGTGGCCGAGATGACGGCCTGGGGCAAAGGGCCGCCGCTGCCGGCGGGCAGGGGTCGTGGACTCGCCTGCTATTTCAGTCACCTCGGGTACTTCGCCGAGGTCGTCGAGGCGAGCGTCGCGTCGGACGGGCAGGTTGGCGTGCACAAGATCTGGATCGCCGCCGACGTGGGGCGCCAGATCATCAATCCGTCCGGGGCGGAGACCCAGGCGCAGGGGGCGGCGATCGACGGCGTCAGCGTGGCGCTTGGCCAGGCGATCACGATCGTCAAGGGCCGTGTCGCCCAGACCAACTTTGGCGACTACCCTTTGCTTTCGATCGATCGCGCGCCGGACGTCGACGTCTCGTTCCTGATCACCGACCACGCGCCGACCGGCCTGGGCGAGCCGGCCCTGCCGCTCGCCGCGCCGGCGCTCTGCAACGCCATCTTCGCAGCCTGCGGCAAGCGCGTGCGCAGCCTGCCGATCGATCCGAGCTTGCTTAAATCGACTTAACCACTAACGCGAAAATACTGAACCTCTTCGGTAGAGCGGAAAAAAGACCCTCGCGACTTACGAGCTCTTAAGAACGCCGGCCGTACCTTCCGCAGAGGAATGTCGGGACCAGGCATGGCTTCGCAGCCTGAGGATCACCCTCCAGCGAGCTTACCCGTCGGCCTTCACGCCGCCGAGTTCGCCGCCGCACGCCCGGTGTTCGAGCGCGCCATACGCGTGATCGAAGCCATGTTCGGCCACGTCGCCGCCGACGTGGTGATGCTGGTCGACGACACCGTCTGGCGTGCGAGCCTGGTCAGGCAGATCGTCACCGACCGCGCTCCCGGCGCCGAGCTGGTGCGCGCCGGAGGCTCGGTGGTGTGGATCGCCGACGCGCGCGAGGAACGTCTCTGGCGCGACAACCCGATGGTCACCGGCCCGCCCTACGTGCGCTTCTTCGCCGGCGCGCCGATTGCACTTGCCAGTGGCGTGCGCATCGGATCGTTGCAGGCGCACGGTCCTGAACCTCAGCCCTTCGACGAACGAGCCGCCCGGGCGCTGGCGGACCTGGCCGCCTTCGTCGCAGACGAGTGCGCGCGTATTCTGCTGCAGCGCGACCTGGTTCGCGCCGAGGGCGAAGCGCGCTCGGCGCGCGAGACGATGGCGGCGTTCGTCGAGGCTTCGCCGGCCTCGATCGTGATGACGGATGCCGAGTTTCGAGTCATTCGCTCGAGTCCGAGCTGGCGCGCCGACATGAGGCTTGAGGGCGTCGATGTTGTCGGCCGGTCGCTCCAGGACCTGTTTCCAGGCGCCATGGATCGGGGGTGGGGTGAGGCCTGCGCGACGGCGCTCGCCGGGGAGATCTGGAGCACCGACCGCGCCAGCATCCGCGTGGCCGACGGCTCGCAGCTCTGGCTGCAGGTCAAGATCGCCCCGTGGCGCGACGGCGACGGGGAGGTCGGCGGCGTGCTGATCCTGCCGCACAACATCACCGAGGTCGTAGAGAGCCTGGAGCAGGCGAGCCGCAGCGAGCAGCGGCTCAATCTCGCCGCGTCGCTCGCCGACCTTCACGTCTGGGAGGTGGACTACCGCGCTCACACCCTGCTCAAGGTCGGGGCTCACGACAGCTTCTTTGAACGGCCCGTCACCTACCAAGACGTTGCCGCGGACGTCTGGTGCACAGTCCACCCCGACGATCTCCCGCGCTGCAAGGCTGCTTGGGACCATCATATCGAGACAGGGTTGCCTTACGGGGTCGAGCACCGGGTCAAGCGGAGCGATGGGCGCGAGGTCTGGGCGTTCAGCACCTCGGAGTACTTCATGGACGATGACGGCCGGCCGCTTCGTCTCATCGGCGCCATGCAGAACATCACCGCCCGGCGCGCCGCCGAGGCCGAGATCCAACGGGCTCGCGACGAGGCTGAAGCGGCCAACCGGGCGAAGAGCGAGTTCCTCGCCAACATGAGCCACGAGATTCGCACGCCGTTGAACGGCGTGATGGGCGTGGCGGGCGCGCTCACCCGCACCGAGCTCGCCGACGAGCAGCGCGAGATGGTCGGGCTGATCGAAACCTCGGCTCATACGCTCGAGGCGCTGTTGTCGGACGTGCTGGATCTCGCGCGCATCGAGTCCGGCCGGCTGGAGCTGCACGCCGAATCGTTCGAGCTGGCCAACGCCCTCCGGCAAACCGCCGCCCTGTTCGCGTCGCCGGCTCGCGCAAAGGGCCTGGCTTTCGAGGCCAGGATCGCGCCGGCGGCGCATGCCAAGGTCAAGGGCGACGTCACGCGGTTACGTCAGATCGTCACCAATCTGCTCTCGAACGCGATCAAGTTCACCGCCGCCGGGTCGGTGGCGCTGGACGTCGAGGCGGCGCGCGACGGCGATGGCCTCGCCCTCCTGATCACGGTCAGCGACACGGGGATCGGTTTCGACGAGGAGGCCAGGGCGCGGCTTTTCCATCGCTTCGAGCAAGCCGACGGCAGCATCACCCGCCGCTATGGCGGCACGGGCCTTGGTCTGTCGATCTCCCGCTCCTTGGCGGAGGCGATGGGTGGGGTGCTCGACGCCCATTCCAGCGTTGGCGAGGGCTCGACCTTCGGGCTCTCGCTGAGCCTGCCGCTGGCCGAGCACGAGACACCGGCCTTGGAGCCCGCGTACACGCCTCAGCCCGCGTCCGACGGTCGTCGCCGCCGGGTTCTGCTCGCCGAAGATCACGCGACCAACCGCCGCGTCGTGCAGTTGATCCTTGAGGGCCTCGATGTCGAGCTGACCTGCGTCGAGGACGGCGCTCAGGCGATCGAGGCGGAAGCGGAAGGCGACTTCGACCTGATCCTGATGGACATGCAGATGCCGGTGATGGACGGCCTTGCAGCCACCCGCGCCATCCGTGAGCGCGAGGTGAGCGCCGGAGCGCACCGGACGCCCATTCTCTCGCTAACGGCCAATGCGATGCCCGAACATACCCAAGCCTCGCTGGCCGCCGGCGCGGATGGCCATCTGACGAAGCCGATCGCCGCGGACAAGCTCATCGCCGCCGTGCTCGCCGTGACCGCGCCGGCAGACCCAACCGAGGCCGAGGCGCTTTCGGCCGCTCTCGGCTAGCTTCGCGCCACGCGGCGGCGGGGCTCGGCTTCGATCACCTCGGCGGTCGTCCCACGAGAGCGATGGTCCTTGGCGATCTCCTGCACCAAGCGGAGCACTGCTTTGCGCAGCGTCGGCGGCGCGGCCGCATACGCCGCGAGCAGATCGGGCGCGCCAGCTTCGCGCAGGTGCGCCGTGTCCTGCCGGAAGAGGGGGCTTGGGATGCTCGCGTCGTCCAGGTCGCCGACCAGGTCGATGACCCGGCAGTCCAGCGCGTGGGCGATGTCGACCAACCGGGAGAAGCTCACCCGGTTGAATCCCCGCTCGTACTTCTGAATTTGCTGGAACGTGAGACCGATCGCGTCGGCGAGGGCGGTCTGCGATACGTTCAGCGCCTTGCGGCGCTGGCGGATACGCAACCCTAGGGCGACGTCGAGGCGGTTAGGCGAGTGAGCCTGGTCACGATCTTTCATCATGGGACACCCTTTTCTTGCGTTCGATCCAGAGCGGTCGCTTACAGTGTCAATCAAATGTTCGTTGCGCTGCTGGGACGGGCAAGTCAAGGGCTTGACGCCCTGCACTTGCGTTCGATCTCTGCATGCGGGGGTAGCGCCCGGGGCCCGCGCCGGGGCTGCCCTAACGGAACGCTGGCCATCGAGAACCGATCGGCGCGCGCGCCGTGGCGACGAAGCCGGTTTGATTGCGCTTGCGATCCCCTATAAGGCGCTTCTTCAAGTCGTTCCGCGCGCGCGAGGGGTGTAATGTCGGTCACTCGAGACAATGTTCTGGATGTCATTGCCCAGGAATCGCTGGTCGAGCGATCGGCCCTGACATCAGACGCCACGCTGGAATCGCTTGGGATTCAGTCGCTTGATATCATCAGCATCGTCTTCGCGCTCGAGGACAAGTTCGGCATTGTGCTCGAGCAGTCAGAATTCGAAGGCGTGACGACGGTGGATCAGCTCGTGGACATCATCGTCAACAAGGCCAACGCGACGGACACGGCGTCGGCGGGCCAGGCGGCGCCCGCAGCGAAAACATGACCTCTCGAGTCGCGGTGACCGGCCTGGGCTGCGTTTCGGCCCTCGGCCAAACCGTTGCGACCAACTGGACGCGGGTGAAGGCCGGCGAGTGCGGCATAACATCGCTGGCGCAGGCCCACCCCGACGTCGAGCGCCTGGTCAAGAACGGCCCGGCGGCGCAGATCGATTCGCTCGATACCAGCGCGGTCGAGGCCTACGCCGGCCGCAAGGTGACCGCGCAGCTCGACCCCGTGGCGGCCTTCGCGTTGGTCGCGACCCACGAAGCGCTTTTGGACGGCGGCCTGGTCGGCGCTCCGGAGCTCGCCGAGGCCGCGATCGTCTATGGTGGGGCGAGCGGCGGCAACGCCACCCTCGAGGAGGGCTATCTCCGCATCCTGACCAAGGGCCAGGCGACCGTGCACCCGCTCACCGTGCCGAAGACGATGAGCAGTGCAGCGGTCAGTCAGCTGTCGATGCTCTTCGGGGTCCGGGGCGTCGCGTTCGCCATCTCCAGCGCCTGCGCCTCATCGGCGCACGCCATTGCCGAGGCGGCGCACATGGTCCGTGCCGGCCGGACGAAGATCGCCATCGCCGGCGGCGCCGACGCCAGCCTGAACTTCGGGTCCTGGTACGCCTGGCTTGCACTGCAGGCGATGGCGCCGGACACCTGCCGGCCGTTCTCGATCGACCGCAAAGGCATGGTGCTGGGCGAGGGCGCTGCGACCGTCGTGCTCGAGGATCTCGAGCACGCCCGCGCCCGCGGCGCGACCATCTACGCCGAGCTGATCGGTATGGGCGGCTCCTCGGACGCCGGCCACCTGACCGCGCCCAGCGCCGAGGGCGCCGGCAAGGCCGTGCGCGCGGCCTACGCGGATGCGGGACTGGCGGTCGACACACCGGTTCTGGTCAGCGCGCATGGGACCGGCACGCCGTTGAACGACAAGACAGAGACCGAGGTGATGCGCGGCGTGCTGGGCGGTGATCTGGCGCGTCATCGCGTGATCGCGACCAAGTCGGCGCACGGGCACTTGCTGGGCGCCGGCGGCGCCATCGAGTTCGTCCTGGGCGTGCTGGCGTTGAAGGAGGCCGTCGCGCCGCCGATCCTGAACTATCTCGGCCTCGATCCGGAGTGCGACCTGCCGCTGGCGCTCGGCGCATGCCAGCCGTTCGAGGCCGATGCGCTGGTCTCCAATTCCTTCGCCTTCGGCGGCCTGAACTCGGTGCTGATCGCCAAACGGGTCTGATCCGCCGCCAAATCAGGCGCCCGCTGGTCGCGAAAAAGCGCCGGCGCATGAATCGACAGCGGGACCGTCGATAGACATCGACTCTTTACGCGAGGCTGTCGCAGGCTGGCCTTGCACGAATCGCGTGGAGAGCCAGATGCTCGATCCCCTGTCGGCCGTCGCCATCGGCGCCTGCGTGCTCGCGGCGAGCCTGTTCCTGGCGCGGCTCATTCCCGACCACTACGACGACGCTTCCTTGCGGCGCGCGCCGGCCCGCAAGCGCTAGGCGCTCAGGGCGGACGGACGGAGCGCGGCGCGGCTGAACAGTAGCTGGCGTGCCGCCTGCAGAGCGCGGTCGATCGCGGCGCGGCGATAGTCCCACATCGGATCTGCTTCGGGCCGGACGATCGCCATGGCGGCGTTGGCTTCGAAGAAGAGCAGTTCGCCGTGCTCGCTCAGCCCGAAGTCGACGCCGGCGTAGTCCAGGCCCATCTGGTCGCCGATGGCGGCGAGCGCACTGGTCGCGGCCGCGCCCAGCACACCGGGCATGTCGGAGAGAAAGCGGGCTTCCTCCGCCCGCAGGTCCGGCCGGTCGGCCATCGCGGATGAGAAGTAATGCACCTTCCAGTCGCACGCCGCGGCCATGTGCAGCGGATAGAGCCGGCCGTCGATCACCATCACCCGATACTTGCGCGCGAGGCCGTCGCGGCTGACGCCAGTCAGCGGCTCGATCGCGAGCAGCTCTTCGCCGGGCAAGGCGCCTAGAGCCGCCCGCAACTCGTCGCGGGTCTCGACGCGAACGAAGTGACGGCCGGTGTGAAAGCCCGGCGAGCGCAGCAGGATCGGAAAGCCGAGTCCCTCCGCCGCCAGCGCGCGGGACGCATCGTCACGGATCAACGCCAGGCGCGGCAGCCGCGCGATGCGAGGCGCGATCGCCCCCTGGATCCCGGCCATCCGCGTCGCGTTCGCCTTGCGGGTCGTCGCCGACACCGCTCGCGGCCGATTGATCAGCGGCGCCTGGGTGCGCGTCAGGACCCGCTCCGCGCCAGCCAGGGCCTCGCCGCAGAGATCGGCGTCGCCGACGGCGTTGAACACCAGATCGTGGGCCGGCAGGACCGGCGCACAAGACTCGAACTCCGCATAGAGGGCCGAGACTTCGAACAGCCGGTCGTCGAGGATCTGGCCGGTCGGGATATTGCCGCCGCGCGCCGAGACCAGCAGCAGAATGCGCAGCGGCTCGCCCTCGCCCCGGAAGGGTTTGGTCAGGATGGCGCGGCCCTCGAACCCTCGCCGCCAATGGGACTCGGCCTCGGCATCGCGGCCCTGGGCGATCATGAGCATGGCAAGACCCTGGTGCGCCTCAGCGCAGTCCGGCTCGAGCCGCAACGCCTGGCGATAGCAGCGCTCAGCCTCGTCGAAGATTTCGTCCTCCAAGAGGAGGTTCGCCAGGTTGACCTGCGCCGGCGCCCGCTCGGGATGGCGGTCGGCGGCCTCGCGGTAGGCGGTCAGCGCCGCTGCGCGATGGCCGTGTTTGAGCGCCAGACCGCCGAGGTTGGTCAGGGCGCCGAAGTGGGTGGGATCGCGTCGCAGCGTCGCGACATAAGCGTCCTGCGCGGCTTCGTCGAAGCCGAGCGCGGCGAGCAGAGCCGCCCGCTCGAACAGGGCGAGCGGATGGTCGGGCTGAGTCTTAAGCGTCGCCTCCGCCGCTGCGAGCGCGGCTTGATAGGCGCGGTGCCGGTCGATCGCGGGAGACGACGTTGTGGCCGGGCCGTCAGGCGATGGTCTAGGCCGCTTCTTCCTGACCCTCTTGCGGATCGCGCAGCACGTAGCCGCGGCCCCAGACGGTCTCGATGTGGTGCTTGCCGTGGGTGGCGGCGGCCAGCTTCTTGCGCAGCTTGCAGATGAAGACGTCGATGATCTTCAGCTCTGGCTCGTCCATGCCGCCATAGAGATGGTTCAGGAACATCTCCTTGGTGAGCGTCGTCCCTTTGCGCAGGGAGAGCAGCTCGAGCATCTGGTATTCCTTGCCGGTCAGATGCACCCGCGCGCCGTTCACCTCGACCGTCTTGGCGTCAAGGTTGACGGTGATGTCGCCGGTCTTGATCACCGACTGGGCGTGGCCCTTCGAGCGGCGGACCACGGCGTGGATGCGGGCGACCAGCTCGTCCTTGTGGAAGGGCTTGGTCATGTAGTCGTCGGCGCCGCCGGAGAAGGTCTTTACCTTGGTGTCGATCTCGGATGTGCCGGACAGGATCATGACCGGCGTATTGATCTTCGCCACGCGCAGGGTGCGAAGCACCTCCATGCCATTCATATCGGGCAGATTGAGGTCGAGGAGAATGAGGTCGTAGTCGTAGATCTTGCCCAGATCCACCCCCTCTTCTCCGAGGTCGGTGGTATAGACGTTGAAGCCTTCCGATTTGAGCATCAGCTCGATGCTCTGCGCGGTGGCGCTATCGTCCTCGATCAACAAGACGCGCATTCAGCCCCTCCCCGCGCGCAGGCGGCATCTATTCACGGAAACACGGTTCCCGCCCGGAAAGCGTACCCATGAATTAAGGTCTTAAGGACCTTTAAACTTGGTTAATTGTGAACCTTCTGAAAACGAATCTAGGGTGATTTGGATTCGCGTCGCAAGCGTGTCCGTTAACTATTTTTCGCGTTGGATTCGTTGGGAATCTGCGAAGGTCCTCGCGAAGTTCACAGCAATTTAAGCGTCGCAAGGGCAGGGTCGCGCACGGACTCGTTTCCGTTGGAGAGTCAAGGATTGCGCAATCTCCTCGCCGCGGTCGAGCGTATCGATCCCCTGACCGTCTCGGGCCGCGTGGCCGCCGTGAACGGGCTTCTGATCGAGGCGCGAGGCGGTCTGACGCGGCTCGCGATCGGCGCGCGCGCGGAGATCGAGCGCAGGGCCGCGCCGCCTCTTCCGGCCGAGGTGGTCGGCTTCCGCGAGGACCGCGCGCTCCTGATGCCGTTCGGTCCGGTCGAGGGGGTTGCGCCGGGCGCGGAGATCCGCATTGCCGCGGAGGGCGCGTCGGTGCGCCCGACCATGGCGTGGCGCGGGCGCGTCATCGACGCCTTCGGTGAGCCGATCGACGGCAAAGGCCCGCTGCCCCAGGGGCCCGCCGCCTACCCCTTGCGCGCGCCGCCGCCGCCCGCGCACGCGCGCGGCCGCGTCGGAGACCGGCTGGATCTTGGCGTCCGCGCCATGAATGCGTTCGCGACCTGCTGCAAAGGTCAGCGTCTCGGCGTTTTCGCCGGCTCCGGCGTCGGCAAGTCTGTGCTGCTCTCGATGCTGGCGCGGGAGGCGGACTGCGACGCGGTGGTCGTCGGCCTCATCGGCGAGCGCGGCCGCGAGGTGCGCGAGTTCATCGAGGAGACGCTGGGCGAGGAGGGGCTGAAGCGCGCCGTACTGGTGGTGGCAACGTCCGACGAGCCGGCGCTCAAGCGCCGTCAGGCCGCCTACATGACGATGGCGGTCGCCGAATACCTCCGCGACCAGGACCAGGACGTCCTTTGTCTGATGGACTCCGTCACCCGCTTCGCCATGGCGCAGCGGGAGATCGGCCTGGCCGCCGGCGAGCCGCCGACGAGCAAGGGCTACACGCCGACCGTGTTCGGTGAGCTGCCCAAGCTGCTCGAGCGGGCGGGACCCGGACCGATCCGCCCCGACGGCAGCGAGGCGGGCGCCATCACCGGGCTCTTCACCGTGCTCGTCGATGGAGACGACCACAACGAGCCGATTGCCGACGCCGTGCGCGGTATCCTCGACGGCCACATCGTCATGGAGCGCGCGATCGCCGAGCGCGGCCGCTTCCCCGCCATCAACGTGCTGAAATCGATCAGCCGCACCATGCCGGGCTGCCAGCGCCCGTTCGAGCGCGAGATCGTGACCAAGGCGCGGCAGACGCTGGCGGCCTACGCCGACATGGAGGAACTGATCCGCATCGGCGCCTACCGCGTGGGGTCGGACGCTCTGGTCGACCGCGCGATCCGGCTCAACCCCGCGCTGGAGTCCTTCCTCGCCCAGGACAAGGACGAAGCGACCACCCTCGACGACGGGTTCCAGCGCCTGGACGCCATCATGGCCGGTGACGCGGCATGATCCGCCTCCGCGCTTCGCGCTTCTGCGCGGCAGGCCCGCCCTCGCGCATTGTCGCGGCGGACTTGTCGCGCCGTAGCTCCTCTCGGAGCGTAGGCGGATGAGTTGGCAGGACTCGCTCATCCGCATCTCCAATCACGAGATCGAGGGCTTGCAGAAGCGACTGGCCGAGGTCGTCGGGCGGCGCGTCGATGCGGAGATGCGGCTCGTCATCCTGGAAGCCGAGGCCGAGGTGGAGATCGGCCGCGCCGAACAGGACGCCCAGGCCGGCTGGTACCGGGCCGGCTTCCTGCAGGCGGTGCGCGCGCGTCGCGCGACCTTGCAGGGCGAGATCGGCGGCTTGATCGCCGAGGAGGCTGGCGCGCGCGATGCGCTGCAGGAGGCGTTCGAGGCGCTGAAGAAATTCGAGCACGTGGCCGAGCTCAGCCGCGTCGCCGCCGCCAAGGTCGAGGCCCGGCGCGAGGCGGTGATCCTGGACGATCTCGGCCGGCGCAAGAGGATGTCGTGAGCGCGGCCCGGCCCGGCCCGGCGCGGCGCGGCGTGCTCGCAGGCCTGGTCGCGGCGGGCCTGGCGGCGTGCGGGCCGACCTCGCGGAGCCAGCCGGCGATCGCCGAAGTCGCGCTCAAGTCGGTCGCCCGATTCCCGGTCGGCTGCGCGGTCACCATCGAGCACCTGGCCGATCCGGCCTACCTCGCCGTCCTCACCGAGCAGTTCTCCCAGCTCACGCCGGAGTGGGAGATGAAGATGGAGTACATCCTAAGCGACGACGGCTCGCTGCGCTTCGACGCACCCGATCAGATCGCCGCCTTCGCCGGCACCCACGGCATGAGCCTCTTTGGTCACAATCTGGTCTGGTATTCGCAGAGCCCGGCCGCCTTCGAGCGCCTCGATGGGCAGGCGGACGCCTTCGCCAGAGCCTACGACGATTACATCGGCGCCGTTTGCGGCCGCTATCGCGGGCAGGCGGTGGGCTGGGATGTGGTCAACGAGCCGGTGGCAGAGGACGGCGAGGGTCTGCGGAGCAGTCTCTGGAGCCGCAACCTCGGCGCCACCGACTATATGCGCCGTGCGTTCGACCGGGCGCATGCGGCCGCGCCCGAGGCCGTGCTGTTCGTCAACGACTACAATCTGGAGAGCCTGCCCAAGAAGCGCGCGACCTTCCTCAACCTCGCCGAGGCCCTGCTCAAGACCGGCGCGCCGCTCGGCGGTCTTGGAACGCAGTGCCACCTGGCCGCCGACCTCGAGCCCGGCGCGCTGACCACCGCGATCACGGAGCTGGCCAGGACGGGCCTGCCGATCCATGTGTCCGAGCTCGACATCTCGCTCAACCGCGCGCGGGGGATGTTCACCTCCCGCGACGAACTCATCGACCGCCAGTCGCGGCTCGCCGACGAGATCGGCGAGGCCTTCGCGCGGCTGCCTGCCGCACAGCGGTTCTCGCTGACCGCGTGGGGCTTGCGCGATGGCGATTCCTGGCTCCGTTCGCGGCAGGAGAACCCGTCGCCGCCATGGGACGCGCCGCTGTTCTTCGACGACGACGGCCGCCCAAAGCCGCTGCTCGCCGCCTTGGAGCACGGGTTAGGCGGCAGCTAGCCCTCCGACTGGCACGTGGCTTCCATGTCGCGGAAGTGCGTTTCGGCCGCCGATGCGGCTGGATCGGTCGGCGGATCCTGGCCTGGTGGTCCGAGTTCGGTGGTCTCCACGCGCGCGCCAGCCTCCAAGGTGCGGTGAACCGGACACTTGTCGGCGATCTCGTAGAGTCGGGCGCGCTGCTCGGCGTCAAGCGGGCCGTCGAAGCCGATCGCGCGGTGGAAGGTGTCGGGCGGCGTCTGGCCGGCCAGCTTCTCGTGGCGGACGGCGACGCGGACCCGCTGCAGCGGCCAGTCCTTGCGCCCCGCATACAGGCGCGTCGTCATCGCGGTGCAGGCGCCGAGCCCTGCGGCCACCAGCTCGTACGGCGTAGGACCCGAACCCAGCCCGCCGACGTCGACCGGCTCGTCGGCGAGGAAGCCGCTGCCGCGCACGCTGACCTCGACCTGGAACGCCCCGGCGCCCGTCTCCTCGATCTTGACCGCGTCATCGGCGCTCGCGGCCGCGGCGTCGGGCGCGCTCCCCACGTAGCGCGCGGCCCAGGCGGCAATGACGGCGGCGGCGTAGTCGGCGTCTGCTGGCTTGGTGAGCAGGTGATCGGCGGTGTCGAGCGAGACGAAGCTCTTCGGATGCCGCGCGGCCAGGAAGATGGCCGAGGCGTTGTCGATCCCGACGATCGCGTCCAGCGGCGAATGCATGATGAGCAGCGCGCGACCGAGATGGCCGATACGCTGGCCGAGCGCCTGCATCCGCACGTCGTCGACGAACGCCTTGCCGAGCATGAATGGCCGCCCGCCGATGCTGACTTCGGCGCGGCCCTCCGCCTCGATGGTCTTCACGCGATCGCCGAGCAGGCGAAGCACGTGCGACGGCTCCGACGGCGCGCCGATGCTTACCACCGCCTTCGCCGAGGCGATGTCGCCGGCCGCCGCCAGCACCGCCGTCCCGCCGAGGCTGTGGCCGATCAGGAGCGCGGGCGCGACGCCGCGCTCGGCCATGCGGCCGGCGGCCGCGATCAGGTCGGCGACGTTGGAAGAAAAGCCGGTCGCGGCGAAGTCGCCCTCGCTGTCGCCCAAGCCGGTGAAATCGAAGCGAAGCACGCCGACGCCGATCTCGGCGAGCGCGCGGCTGATGCGGACCGCGGCCTTGGATGTCTTGTCGCAGGTGAAGCAGTGGGCGAAGAGGGCGAAGGCCCGCGCCGCGCCATCGGGCCGGTCGAGCCGGCCCGAGAGCTTGAGCCCTTGGGCGTTCTGGAACTCGAACGGCTCGGACCGCATGCTCGCCCCCCTCGATGGCCTCGCCCTTTAGGCGCGCTGACGCCAGTAGACGTAGCTGTACGCCGTGATGAAGCCTTCGCTCTCGTACAAATCGACGGCTGGCCCGTTCGCCGCTTCCACCTGCAGGAAGGCGGTGTGCGCTCCATTGTCCTGCGCCCAGGCCAACAGCGAGTGCAATACGCGGCGGGCGAGGCCGCGCCGCTGCGCCCAGGAGGCGGTGCGCATCAGGAAGATCATGGCGAGCTCATCGGTCGCGACGCTCGCGCCCACAGCGGCCGGCCGCCCGTCGGCGCCCAGCATCGCGAATGCGCGCGGCGCGGGCGCGCGCGAGCTCACGTCACGCCGCTCGACGAAGTCCGCGGCGCTCGGGGCGGCTTCGCGCATCGGCTGAAAGAAGGCGTCGCTCGGATGGGCGTCGATGGCGACGTCCGCGTCGGCGCGTTCGGCTGCCAGCGCCCGCGTCATCACCAGGGTGCGTGTGTCGGGGGCATAGCCGCGGGCGGCGAGGGCTGGGGCGAGCTCCGCCGGCGCCGCCCAGCCGTCCGCCAAACGGAACCAGGCGGGCCGCGCGCGCTCGGCGTACCAGGCTTCCACGCGGTCGATCGCGATGGCGAGCGCGATTTCGCCCGTCCAGCCGATTGCCCAGGTCGAGTTGACCCGGCCCGACTGGCCGTCTGTGGCCTGCAACACTCAGCCGAACGCCGGCTGGCGCTCGCGGGCTGGCCAAGCGAGGAGCGCGGCGCGATCGAGTCGCTCGATGTCAGAGGCGGCCGCCTGGGTCAGGCGGGCTTGTCGCCGCGCGCGGCTTCCTCCTGTCGGCGCAGCGCGCGCAGATCCTCGGCGATGCGGAACACCGCGATGTAGAACTCGCAGGTCCCGCGCCAGATCAGCGCCAGCGCCGCGACAATCAGAAGGCCGCCGACCACCACCGGCACGCCGATGAGGAGGCTGGTCCAGTCCCGCGCGACGATGCCGCGGATGGCGAAACCGACGCCGGCGCCGAGCGCCGAGAAGCCAAACAGCGCCACGACGCCAAGGCCGGCCCAATAGATCAGGTGCACGACCGGTCCGGTCTGCAGCTTTTCGAAGGTGAGGATGTCCCAGATCAACGAGTTCGCCGTTGAGCGGCTTCGGGTGATCGTTGGGCGCATGATGGTCCTGGAGCTTGCAGTGGGCGCCGGGGCTGCCGGAGGACCCCGGCCCGGTTCGCTAGCAGTGTCCAGGCCGTCCTGCAACGCAAAGCCGCCGCGCGGGCGCGTCAGTGGCTCGCCCCCATCGACATGCCTGCGATGTTCGGCTTCGGCGAAAGCCAGACCGCCAAGGCGGCGACGACGAACACGATGCTGGTCAGGAAGAACATCTGATCGGTCGCCAACATCACCGCCTGGCTCTGCGTCAGGTTGTCGATCTGCCCGAGCGCCTGGGCCGAAGTCATGCCGCCGTGCATCAGAGTCTGCTGCACTCTGGCCGGATCGTTCAGCGCGCCAGCCATGTTGGCGTGGTTGCGGGCTCCGGCATTCTCCCAGAGGGTCGTGATGATCGAGGTCGAAAAAGCGGCCGACGTCGTGCGGAGGAAGTTGGAGAGCCCCGCGGCCGACGCCATCTCCTGCGGCAAGACTGCGGACAGCGCGATCTGGGTCGTGGGGATGAAGAAGAAGGGCATCGCCAGGCCTTGGGCAAGGAAGGTGAGCGCGATGGTCCAATAGTTGGCGTTGCTGGCGAAGCCGGTGCGGATGAGCGCGACGGCGCCCAGCCACAGCACCCCGAAGCTCACCAAGGCGCGACTGTCGAAACGCCGCATCAGCAACGGGACGATCGGGGAGAACACAACGGCCAGGACGCCGCCAAGCGCCGTCGTGTAGCCCGCCCAGCTGGCGGTGTATCCCATGTTCGTTTGCAGCCAGAGCGGCACCAGCACGATCGAGGAAAAGAAGGCCCCGAATGTCAGCGCGATGGTGATCACCGCACTGGTGAACCCCCTGTGGCGAAAGACGCGCAGGTCGACGATCGGCTGCGGATCGGTCAACTCCCAGATGAGGAAAGCGACGAATCCGACCACCGCAACGACGGCCAGGCCGACGATGAACGGCGAGCCGAACCAGTCGAGCTCGCGGCCCTTGTCGAGCGTGATCTGCATGGCGCCGACGAAAACGACGAGCAGGGCTAGGCCGGCAAAGTCGATGCGTCGCGCTTCGGTCGGCGTGTCGCGGCTGGCCAGCATGCGCCAGGCGAAGAAGCCGCAGACCGCCGCCACCGGCACGTTGATGTAGAAGACCCAGGGCCAGCCGACGGTGTCGCAAAGGGTGCCGCCCAGGATCGGCCCAGCGATCGGCGCCACCACCGTCGTCATCGACCAAAGGCCCATGGCCTGACCGCGCTGCTGCACGGGGAAGACCCGCATCATCAGCGTCTGCGACATCGGCATGATCGGGCCGCCGCACACACCTTGCATCACCCGGAACGCGACGAGGAAGCCCAGAGACGGTGCCATCCCGCACAGCGCCGAGAAAATCCCGAACCCGATCATTCCGAACACGAACACCTTCACCGCCCCGAACCGCCCGGCGAGCCAGCCGGTCAGCGGCACGACGATCGCTTCGGCGACCGAGTAGGAGGTGATCACCCAGGTGCCCTGGCTGGGCGAGACCGCCATGCCGCCCGCGATGTTCGGCACCGAGACGTTGGCGATGGTCATGTCGAGCACAACCATGAAATTGCCGACCGCCAGCAGGAAGCCCGCCAGCATGAGCGCGCCGCCCCTGAGCGGCGGCGGATCGGCGAAAGAGGGCGCGGACTGGGACATGCCTGCCTGCCGAAAGGCTATCGGTTTGTATCGATGTCGACCTTCATCGAAAGGCCAACGCGCAAGGGGTGGCGCCTGAGCTCGTCGGGATCGAGCGCGATCTTGACCGGCAGCCGCTGGACGACCTTGATCCAGTTGCCGGTGGCGTTCTGCGCCGGGATCACTGCGAACGCCGAGCCAGTCCCGCCGGCCAGGCCCACCACCCGGCCGTGGAACGTCACGCCGCCCCCGTAGAGGTCGCTGGTCAGCACGGCCGGTTGGCCGAGCCGCACGTGGCGCAGCTGTTCTTCCTTGAAGTTGGCGTCGACGTAGGCGTCCTGGATCGGCGCCACTGTCATGAGCAGTGCGCCGGAATCGACCCGTTGGCCGATCTGGACGCTGTTCTTGGCGATCACCCCGTCGATCGGCGCGCGGATCACGGTGCGGTCCAGATCGAGCTTCGCCTGGTCGAGCTTGGCCTGGGCCAGCGCGACCGCCGGGTTGTCGGCGACGCCGGCGCCGGCGACCAGCGCCTCGGCGCCGCGGGCCTGGCCGATGGCCGCCTTCTGGTCGGCTTCGGCTTCGGCGACGGCGGACTGCGCGGCCGCCACCGCATCGCGCGTCTCGTTAAACCGGTTCTGGGCGGCGGTGATCTCATCGCCTGAGACGGCGCCGGCCGCGGCAAGCGCCTCGCGCCGGCCGAGGTCGGTGCGCGCACGGTCGAAGTCGGACTGGGCGCTTGCGAGTTGAGCACGGGCGTGCGTGACGTCCGCGACTTTGGCCTCCGTCATGGCGGCCTGGGTGTCGCGGCTGGCGAAGTAGCCTTCGACCTGCCGCTCGGCCTGGCCGAGTTGGGCCT
>JGI12269J14319_10000112_pt1 | contig 70044 bp, 52 predicted proteins | sample PeaSoiSIISIP2007_FD_14319 | JGI IMG/M metagenome (IMG submission 14319)
CCGCGGCTCGTGAAAGGCGCCGCGGAGGTTTTTGGAGCCGCCATGGAAATCAATCGGAGAATCGAACGATCCGGGACGCCGCGCGAACGGCGCGCGCCCGCTGCCTCCGATTCGATTTCAAGGCCGGGTTCTATGCCGTCTTCTGTTTCACCCTCGAACACCACCTCCATTACATCCTCAATTTCCGCGACGACATCTCGGGGGGCAAAAGGGCCCGTGGACTGACGACGTGGGACCTCAATCACCGTGCGGGGCCGGCTCCTCTGGAGCGGGTCCCGCGACCTTCCTTCCAGTAGAACGTACTTCAGTCTGTTGGGTTTCCGTTCGGAAACAGCAAACGTGGGAGAGACTGATGAATTCTTGGGACGCCTCGTAGTCCAGCAGGTCAGCGGCTAAAGCCTCGCCCATTCTGCATAATTCACGGCACGGCTTTTATCCCTGTCACTCGCGTCGTGGGATTCCCAACGAAAACCCGACAGGCTGAAGCCTGTCCTACTAAAACGTGAGATCAATGAGGAAGAGGATTTGCCCGATGAAGACCAATGCCACGGCGCTGACGAGCGCAAGCGCGCCGCGCGGCCTCCGGGGCTTCNCCCGCCGGTAGACCGGATCGGAGAGTTGCGGGTCGCGCCCTGAAATCTCTCCGCGCCAGATGTCGAGAAGCTCACGAAGCCAGTCTGCCGCCTGCGCGCGGTACGTCCACAGCAGTCCCAGGCCCAGAAGGGCCATGGTCTCTCCAACGGCGCCGAGCAGACCTACATGACGCATCGATATCAGCCACTCCTTACAGAAATGCGGGTAAACAAAACTCCGCGCCGCTATTCGTCTTCGTGGATGGTTTTCAAGCGAACGATTTCAAATTCCTTGACCCCAGCGGGTGTTTGCACTTTGACTTCATCGCCGACGTTTCGTCCGAGAAGCGCTTTACCGATCGGGGAGGTGGTCGAGATCAGTCCCAGCGTGACGTCCGCTTCCTCGGTGCTGACCAGTTTGTATTCGATCTCGACGGATTTCTTGGTATCCAGCACCCAGACGCGCGAACCGTAGCCGGCGCGGTCGGCGGGAATATTGTTCAGGTTCAGCATGCCGAGGTCGCCCAGGCGCTTCTTCAATTGGCCGAGGCGCGCCGAAACATAGCCCTGGCGCTCCTTGGCATACTTGAACTCGGCGTTTTCGGAGAGATCTCCGTGGGCGCGGGCCTTCATAAGCTCTTTCGGCAGCTCCACGCTCATCTCATGCTCGAGCGTCGTGATTTCGTCCTGCAATTTCTTCTTAACTTTCGCCAGTGCGTCCGTCATTAGTCGTTTTCTGCAATCAGGGTTTTGTGGCTCTCCTGCCGGTGAGTCACATTCCAGAGTCTCACTCTGAGGCGTATCTGGGAGTCACGTACCCATTGCTGGATGTGGCGGAGAGGGGGTGAACTCGAACCCACCGGGCTTAATGGGAAAACGCAGCCAGATCAACTTCCCACACTCCCCAGCCGCATAATACTACGAATTTGGGATACCCGGAATCTGTTCCGCAAGATGGCAAGCGACAAAGCTCTCCCCGATGCGGCGCAAGACCGGTTCCTCTTGCGCACACCGCTCGATAGCATAGGGGCATCGCGTCCGAAACACGCAACCGGACGGCGGCGCAATCGGAGACGGAAGCTCCCCGCCGAGAGGCTTTGCCGGATTAGCCCGCGCGCGCTTCGGGTCCGCGGGCGGAATAGCCTGGATCAGCGCTTGCGTGTAGGGATGGCGGGGCGCGCGATAGATTTCGTCCCACGGAGCCAGTTCCATCACCTTGCCGAGGTAGAGCACCATCACGCGATGGCTGACGTGGCGCACCGATGCCAGGTCGTGCGCGATAAAGAGCAGCGACACGCCAAATTTCGCCTGCAAATCCGCGAGCAAATTCACGATCTGCGCCTTAATGGAAACATCCAGCGCCGAAACCGGCTCGTCGCACACGACGACCTCGGGTTGCAAGATCAAGGCGCGGGCAATGCCGATTCTCTGTGCCTGCCCTCCTGAAAACTCGTGCGGGTACCGGTTGATCTGCTCCGGCAACAGGCCAACGTGCTGCATCATTTCGACGACCTTCGCTTGCCGCTCCTCCTGGGTCATCCGGGGGAAGAAGGAGCGCAGAGGTTCGCCGATGATCTGCCCTACGTTCATGCGAGGGTCGAGGGAAGCTAGCGGATCTTGAAAGATAATCTGGAGGTGGCGGCGCTGTTCGCGCATTTTTTCGGAAGCGAGACGGGCCAAATCTTGCCCCGCGAAGCGCACTTCACCGGAAGTGACGTGGACTAATCCCAAAACTGCCCGTGCAAGCGTGGATTTTCCGCAGCCCGACTCGCCCACGATTCCCAGCGTCTCACTTCGGTCCAGGTCGAAACTTACCCCATCGACGGCGCGCAAGACCTTCCGGTGGCCAAACCAACCGTCGCCGGAAACGTCAAAGTAAACGCACAAATTGCGAATCGAAAGAATAGGTTCACTCATGCGGACAGTTCCGCCGCCGTTCCGAGCGGGCCCTCGTAGAAACACGCCTTGGCGTGGTTTGGCGAAACAGTTTCAAGTGGAGGCACACTCTTGTCGCAGATATCCAGGCGATAAGGACACCGGGGGGCAAACGCGCAGCCGGGAGGCAAGTGCAGCGGATTCGGCGGATTGCCGGAGATGGCCGTCAGGCGCGCGGGGCGGACCTTTGTGAATTGCGGAATCGAGCGTTCGAGCGCCTCCGTGTAAGGATGGCGGCAGTTGTAGAAAATATCGTCCACCGATCCTCGCTCCACTATTTTTCCCGCGTACATCACGTTCACCCTGTCACCTAGTTCTGCGATCACGCCCAGGTCGTGCGTCACCAGGATGATCGCTGTGCCAAACTGTTCGCGGATCTCGCGCAAAAGAGAAAGCACCTGGGCCTGTACAGTGACGTCCAGCGCGGTGGTCGGCTCATCCGCGATCAGGATTTCGGGCCGGCAGATCAGGGCCATGGCGATGGCCACGCGCTGCCTCATTCCACCGGAAAGCTCGTGCGGATATTGCCGCATGCGCCGCTCCGGTTCGGTAATGTGCACGGCTTTCAGCATTTCGATGGCTTGCGCGGCAGCTGCGGCGCGATCCACGCCTTTGTGAACGCGCACCGGCTCCGTCAATTGCAGCCCGATGGAAAGGTATGGATTCAGCGAGGTCATGGGATCCTGGAAGACGAGCCCTATGCCCGAACCGCGGATTTCGTTCAGGCGTTTTTCGGGAGCGGTCAACAGTTCCTCGCCCTTAAATTTCGCGCTTCCCGTCACGCTCGCATTCCGGGCGACGAGACCGAGCATGCTCAAGAGCATCTGGCTTTTGCCGGAGCCGGATTCCCCAACGATCGCCAGCGTCTCGCCCGCAGCCAGATCCAGATCCACTTCTGAAACGGCGCGTACAATGCCTTCCCTCGTGGCGAAATCCACACTCAGCTTGCGCGCCTGGAGAAGTGGGGCGTCGGTCATCTCAACGCTCTTTCGGATCGAGCACGTCGCGCAGCCCGTCGCCCAAATAGTTTAAGCAGTACACGATCGACGCTAGGAAAACAGCCGGAATGAACAGCAGGTAAGGAAAGGATTGCAATTCGCTCGCGCCGTCGGAAACCAGGACACCCAGCGAAGTCATGGGCGCTTGCACGCCGAGGCCAAGAAAACTCAGAAAGGCCTCGAAGAGAATCACCGAGGGCACGGTGAGCGTCGCATAAATGATGACGATGCCCAGGAGATTGGGGACAAGATGCCGCGTGACGATCGTCGGCCCGCGAACTCCCGACGCGCGCGCGGCTTCGATGAACTCCTTGTTTCGCAGCGAGAGCGTCTGGCCGCGCACGATGCGGGCAATGTCCAGCCACGATACCGCGCCAATCGCCACAAAAATAAGCAGCAGATTTCTGCCGAACATGACGACCAGCACGATGACGAAGGGAATAAACGGCACCGAGTACAGAATGTCCACGATGCGCATCATGAAGGCGTCCACACGCCCGCCGACGAATCCCGCCGCCGCTCCCCACAAAACGCCAATGACCACGCTGACGATGCTGGCCACCAACCCGATCAGCAAGGAGACGCGGCATCCCCACATCACGCGGACCAGGAGATCCCGGCCCAAATCGTCCGTCCCGAAAATATGCCCGCCGTGAAAAGTGGGAGGCGCATTCAAAAGAGCCCACTGGGGCGTGTAATAGTTGTAAGGAGAAATCCACGGAACCACAATCGAAGCCAGCACGATCACGCCGAGCACGACGCCGCTGGCAATTGCGGTCCGGTTATATAACAAGCGGGAGAATGCGTCCTGCCAAAGACTGCGGCCTGCGGGCGCGGCGGAAATGTTCAGAGCATCGGTGGCGGCGGCCATTAGTAGCGCACCCTTGGATCGAGCACGGAATAACTCAAGTCCGCCAAGAGGTTGAAAATCACGATCAGCAAGCCGTACAGGATCGTCACGCCAAGCACGAGCGTGTAATCCCTGTTGAGCGCTCCGTCGACAAAGGCCCGGCCGATCCCCGGAAGTCCGAAGATCGTTTCGATCACGATCGATCCGGTGATCACGCCGACGACGGCCGGGCCCAGAAAGGAAACCAGCGGCATCAGGGCCGGCTTCAGCGCGTGGCGCAAGATCACCAGGTATTGCGGCACGCCTTTGGCCCGGGCCATCAGAATGAATGGGCTGTTCAGAACCTCGACCATGCTGCCGCGCATCAGGCGCGCCACGTAGGCAATATACGGAGCCGCCAACGCCGCGGCCGGCAGAATCACATTCTTTGGAGCACCTGTTCCCCAGCCGCCCGCCGGCACCCAATGAAAAGTCACGGCGAAAACAAGAATCAAAATCGGCGCAACCACGAAAACAGGCACGGAAATACCTATCATCGATAATCCCATTGGCAGGTGGTCCCACCCCGTGTCACGCCGAAGCGCGGCCATGATTCCGATCGGCAGGCCGATGAGGAGCGCACCGGCGAGGGCGCAGCCTCCAATGACGATATCAATCGGAAAACCTTGGCGGATGATTTCGTTCACGGTGGTGTCGCGGTATTGATAGGACGGGCCGAAATCACCCTGGAGGATGCCGACGAGGTAGCGAAGATATTGTTTGTACAACGGCTCATCGAGGTGATACTTGCGTTCGATGTTTGCCTTGATCTCAGGAGGAATTTTTTTCTGCGAATCGAAGGGGCCACCGGGAGCGGCGTGCAACAACATAAAGGACAGCGTGATGATGACGAGTACGGTGGGAATCGCGCCCAGCAGCCGTGAGATCGTGTACCGCAGCAAGTCAACTCTCCTGGTGGGCCAGAATATACATGTAGCGCGACAAGTTGCGATCCGTGATATTCGTTTGCCAACCCTTTACGTAGGGTTTGATCAGGTGCGGATTCACATAGAAATACACCGGCAGGAACGGTGCGTCCTCATTGAGAATTTCTTCAGCCTTGTGAAATAAAGCCCCGCGCTCGGGGCCGCCGTTAATCTTGCTGGCTTGCTCCACCAGCGCGTCAAACTGCGGATTGGAATAATCCCCGTAATTCATTCCAAACCCGGTCTGAAACAGTTGCAGAAACGTGTAAGGATCGGGATAGTCGCCGGACCAGGCAGCCCAATAGAAAAGAGGCTGCTTGAGCTGAAGGGATTGCAACATCACCTTCCACTCGACATTGTAGATCTGGACCTTCGCACCCAAATTCATGAGCCACATGGCCGAAAGTGCTTCCATGAAGCGGCGCGTTCCCGGCCCCCCGCTCGCATACGTGATCACGGTCTCGAGCGGATGGGAGTCCGAGTACCCTGCTTCCTGATAGAGCTTCCGCGCCACCGCGTGACGCTCGTCGGCGGAAAGTTTTGCCCAGTCGGGAACGGCGTCGTCGAATCCCTCAAGCGGCGGCATCATGTTGTAGGCGGGGATTCCGACGCCGTGTTCGACGTATTTCATAAGAATTTCGCGATCCAAAGCCATGTTCAGGGCCAAGCGCAGCTTGGGGTTTCCTTGGAAGGGAGGCTTGGCGAGATTGTAGCCGAACATTGCCGTGGCATAACTTGTAGAGAGCACGACCTGATCGCCCATGGTGCGCTGTAGCCGCTCCGTCTCCGATGTGTTGAATCGATTGGTGAAGTCGAGATTGCCGGCCAAATATTGACTTGTGGTCGCGTCATTGTCGCCGACGGTGTTGTAGATCACCCTAGTGAGCCGAACATGGCTGGCGTCCCAATAGTACGGATTCTTGTCGAGGGTAATGTGCCCGTTGATAACGCGTTCCGACAGGAGAAAGGGGCCGTTCGAAATCATATGTCCCGGCTGCGTCCAGGCGTCACCCCACTGCTTCACCGCCGGTTCGTAAAGTGGGTACAAATACGCGTTGGTCAGCAGCGCCAGGAGGTAAGGCGTGGGCGCGTGCAGGTGGACCACTAGCATGCGCGGTCCGGCGGATTCAACCCCCAACTTGCTTGGAGGCACTTTGCCCGCGGCGGCATCCATCGCATTCTCGATCGGTGTGAGGGCCTGGGAGTATTCAGAACCTGTCGCGGGATCCACTTGGCGGCGCCAGGCGTAAACGAAGTCGTCAGCCGTGACTGGCTGGCCGTTGGACCACTTGGCGTTACCGCGCAGTTGAAACGTCCAGATTTTTCCGTCTGCGCTCGTTTCCCAGGAAGCAGCGACGCCGGGAACCGTGTGTCCCGCTTCGTCCAAGGTCACCAGTCCTTCGAATAGGTCATCGCAAACGCGCTGGCCCACCACGTCGGTCATGAGAGAAGGATCAAGGGAGCGCGGGTCGGCTTCCAGATGACGATTCAAGATTTGCTCGGCAGCCAAATCGGATGTGACTTGAATCGCACGGGAGATTGTGGATGGTTGCTTCTGATTGCCGCACGCAAGGAAGCAAAAGGGAATCGCAATCAGGACAGCCAAACACCAGCGCCTGCGAAGATCGCGCCTGCGAATCTGCGCGCAAATTCGCATCGGTAATATCCATGAACCGTCGTTCCAGAATCTCATTCGCAGCCGTCTTAATTTCACCGAGATACACCGATCGTCTTTCATTATGGCAGAAGGAAAACACCGCCTCCAGCATGATCCGGCGCGATCGGTGGATTACGTGTCTTGAACCTACACGCCCTCTTATTTGACTTGGAAGAATTCTGGGGGAGTGGGATTCGAACTCCTCGCTTGCATTTACAACACGCAACTTGCGGGATGGGGCGTCTCAATGAGAGTACGAACTACTTGGGCTGCGCTGATACAGCCGTCCCATTTCGAATTGAATCCGTGGCATTGGCTACAACAACCTCGCCGGGCTGCAAGCCACCAAAGACCTCGGTCTTCCCATTCACCGTCACGCCAGTCTTGACGTCAACCCATTCCGCCTTTCCTTGATTCACGCGAATTACGAATGTGCGTTGCTGGTCCGACGTCACGGCCGACGAGGGCACGAACAACGTGGCATAAGAACGATGGATGGGCCATTCCACACTTGCAAATGTTCCCGGCGTGACTTGAGCATCGGCGTTGCGCAAATCGAGCTCCACCTGCATGGTTCGCGTGTTTTGATTGATGTCGTGCGATATGCGCGCGATGGGAGCGCGATAGGTGCGTCCCGGATATGCTGGCACGTTGAAAGCGACCTGCTGGCCCTCTTGGACTCCCGCGACGTACGCCTCCGGCACGGGAACGACCACTCGCAAGCGGCTAACGCTTTCGATTTGGACGATTGACTGTGTCCCGGACTGCCCCGAAGCGGGGCCGACGAGGGCTCCTGGATGCAGGTTTCGCTGGACGACCACGCCGTCGAACGGCGCGCGGATTTCCAGGTAGGACTCTAATTGAGCGATGCTGCGCAAGCTTTCGCGCGCCGCCTGCACATTATTGGAAGCGGCCTCCAGTTGCGCATTGTCGGCTGCGGCCGTTTGTTCAGCTACTTGAAGATCATTTCCAGCGACAACTCCGGGCGTCTGTGCAGCCGCCGCCAAATGCAGGTACGTTCCGTGGTCGGAGGCGAACTTCGCCTGTGTGGCGGCGAGTTGCGCCTCGGCGGTATGCAGGCCGGCTTCCGCTTGGCTATGCTGCGCGACGAGTTCCGGAGCCGAAAGGCGGGCGATGACTTCGCCGGCTTTCACGTGCGATCCGCGGTCCACGAGGATCGTCTCGATAAATCCGGTTACCTTCGGATATAGGTCCACAGCCTCGTACGGCGTGATCTGCGCAGGAAGACTCAGAGTCGTATCCAGCTTCTGAGATTCGACCGTCGCTGTGGCGACCTGCTGAGGAGATGCTGCACCGGCTGCTTCATTAGTCTGCGACTGCTCGACGGCGGAACTACTACAGCCGATGAGCGTGAGGCTGAAGATACAGGCTAAGAAATGCGATCTCATCACGAAGGCTCCAATGCTGCCGCATGCGGGCTATTCGGGTCCTCAGGATCGAGCGAAGCCGAAATTAGAGAAGCGCGTTTTTGCACGAGTCCGAAAACAGTCGGCAGGACAAGCAGCGTTGCCGCGGTGGCGCAGATCAAACCGCCAATGACGGCCCGGCCAAGCGGCGCGGTTTCTTCGCTCCCGCGCCCAATCGCGAGCGCCATCGGGATCATTCCTGTGATCATCGCAAGGCTAGTCATCAGCACGGGGCGGAGGCGCTCGCCGGCGGCATTTCGCGCTGCGGTGTTCGCATCCGCGCCGTTCTTCCTGTTCTTTTCGGCGAACGTCACAAACAGAATCGCGTTTGCAACGGCAACGCCGATTGCCATGATGGCGCCCATGAAGCTTTCGAGGTTCAAGCTCGTCCCGGTGATTAACAGCATGAGGATGACGCCCGCAAGCACGGCGGGAACGGTGGATAGCACGATCAGCGAAAGCCGGATGGATTCAAAATTCGCTGCGAGCAACAGCAGGATCACGAAGACGGCAAGCGCGAGTCCAACGCTCAAGTTGCCGAATATCTGCCGCATAGCGCTAACCTGGCCTCGCACCTGTGCGCTTACCCCACGCGGCGGGCTGCCTGCGCGGGCGATCGCATGGTCGATGTCAGAGCCCGCCAGAGCCAGGTCGCTCTTGGCAAGATTGGCGGAAAGGCCAATCATCCAAAGTCCGTTCTGACGGTCCAGCTCCCCCGGCTCGTTCCCGGCGCGCACGGAAGCCACTTGGTTGATGAGCGGATCCGCTCCGGTTGCGCTCGCGACTGGGATGGTCTCGATGTCCTTAATGGAGGTCATTTGCGCCTGCGGTATCTCCACTTGCACCTGGTAGCTGACGCCGGACGCCGGATCGCGCCAGTAATTGGGCGATACGAACCGGCTTGAAGCCGTTGCCGACACCACCGCCTGCCCAACTTGATCCGCCGTGACGCCAAGCTGTCCCGCCAACACGCGGTTTATGCGGACATCCACGGATGGGTAGTGGAGCGGCTCCTCGTATCCGAGATCGCGCAGTTCGCTGATCTTCGCAAGCTCTTGCTTGACTCGTTCCGCGTAACTCAATACGTCGTTGTATTGTGGCCCGGTGGCTGCCACCTCGATGACTGACGGCGTACCAAAATTCAGCGTCTGGCTGATGAGGTCTCCAGGGTCGAAGGAGAAGTGCGATCCTGGGAATTGCTGCGGCAATGTGTTGCGGAGTTTCTCTTCCAAATCGCGAAGAGAAATGGACGCGCCGGGACGAAGCCCCACGTTCATGACGGCTTCGTGAGGCCCAGCGGTCCAGAGAAAGATTGCGTTGATTGGATACGAGGAACCTTGCGTTCCCACGTAACTGAGAGTCAAGGCAATATTGCCGGGTCCCGCTTCGCGGTGAATGGTATCGAGCACGCGTTGCGCCATCGCCTCCGTTACCGAGACACGCGTGCCGTCGGGAGCATCGAAGCGCAGCCGAAATTGATCCGCCGCCGCGGAAGGGAAAATTTCTCGCGAGATCCTTGGACCGACCAAGAGCAGAAAGACGATCACCACTGCCGCGTAACCGCCTAGAAGCAGAGCTGGAAGCGCCATGAAACGGTCCAACCACTGATAAAACTTTTTCCGAAAGCGGTCGAAACTAGTCTCCGCGGAACTTTCTCCGTGGACTTTGTCCGCCTTGAGAAGCCAGTTGGAAAGCACCGGCACCAGAGAGCTGGAAAGCAGGTACGACGCTCCCATCGAAAATCCGACTGCAAGTGAGAGCGGAACAAAAAGCGATCGGGCCGGGCCGACCATGAAGAAGGACGGCAAGAAGACAGCGAGGACACATAGCATCGCGAGCAATCGCGGGATCGCGACTTCCCGGCTTGCTTCCAAGACCGCGCGGGCCTTGGCTTCGCCTTGGGCCAGATGCACATGAATGTTTTCAAGAAGTACCGTCCCCTCGTCCACGAGCACTCCTACGGCAAGGGCAAGCCCGCCAAGGGTCATGATGTTAATGGTTTGTCCCATTACCCACAGGGCCACCACCGCGATGAGCAGCGCAAACGGGATGGTGATCACGACGACCAGCGAACTGCGCCAGTCGCGCAAAAAGAAAAACAGAGTAAGGCCCGTGAGAATCGCGCCAAGTAGACCTTCGCGCAGGACCGAAAGCAACGCGTCGCGAACGTATTGGGATTGGTCCAATTCGTACGTAATCGTGATGTCTTCGGGAACGAGAGATTGAAATCGGGCCAGGCTCGCGCGAACTTCGTTCACCACGGTAATTGTCGAAGCATCGGGGCGCTTCGTCACCGGTATGTAGACGGTTCGTTTGTCGTTCAGCAGCGCGTAGCCCGCGGGAATGTCCGAGGAATCGGAAACCGTTCCAACATCCCGCAGGTAGACCGATGGTCCCGAGCCGGTGCGTAATGGGATGTCGAGCAAATCGGTGATTTGCTCGACGGTTGAATCCGTGGTGACGATTGTCTGGTAATTTCCAACATTCGCATTTCCCGCCGGTTCGATACTGTTTCCTGCCACCAAGGACTGCACGACACTTTGTGGAGACAAACCGTAGGCATGTAATTTTCCCGGATCAACGCTGACGACAATGGTTCGCTGGTTGCCTCCAAAAGGTGGCGGCGATGAAACTCCCGGCAGCGTTGCAAAAACAGGCCGCACGCGGTTCAAAGCAAGGTCTTGGATTTCACCGAGCGTGCGCGATTTGCTGGAAAAAACGAGATAGCCGACCGGCAGCGTGCCTGCGTCGTAACGAAACACAAACGGAGAAACGGTGCCGGGAGGCATGAAAGCGCGAGCGCGGTTTACGTAGGAAATCGTCTGCGCCAGCGCCTCGCTCATGTCCGTCCCCGCATGGAAGGTAAGTCTGAGCAGCGCGATGCCCTGGATCGACTTCGCCTCCACACTCTCGATCCCATTGATGTACAGGAAGTGGTACTCGTAGTAGTAGGAGAGGAAGCCTTCCATCTGCTGCGGGCTCATGCCGCCATAGGGCTGGGCCACATAAATCACGGGCAGATTCAAGTCCGGGAAAATGTCGATACGTGTGCGAAGCAGCGCAAGAATGGAGGAAAGAGCCAGAGCGAGAACGATGACGATCACAGTAATCGGTCTGCGCAACGCTGCCCGAATCAGCCACATGACTAATGTCCCCCTGGCGGCGAGCTTCGCAAAAGCTGCAGGAAATCCTGCAAGTTACCTTGCGCGTTTGCGACTGCAAAAAATCCACCCCATACATTCAGCCGGGCAATCGAATCCTCCATTTCAGCCTGGGCAAGAAGATTCTCCGCATCGGCCACTTCCACGAGCGTCGCCAAACCGGATTGATATCGCGCACGCGACTGTGTTTCGGATTGCCGAGCCGCCGCCAATTCGGTGGGAGTTTCCTGAGCGACGAGTTGAGCGGCCTTCAGTTGGTCGCGCGCCGCTTGAATCTGGCCCGACAGGTCTTGAATCGTTTGGTCATAACGGGCTTTTTGCGACCGCTCGTTGGCTTTCGAAATTTGCTTCTGTGCGCTCAGTGCTTTGAAACCAAAGACATCCGGGAACATAACGGTTATCCCCGTCACCCAATTCTCGCGTGCCGGCGCAAGGCCATTCCAGTTACCGAGTATTGTTCCGTTGTTCGGAACCTCACTGCCGCGACCGAACACCTCTCCCTGAAGGTATAGGCGAGGATAATCAGTCCGCTGCAAGACTCTCTCTTCCGTTTGAATCTGCCGCACATCAGCCATCTGATCGCGCGCCAAAGGATGTTCTGAAGCAGAGGCATCGGGCAACGAACCGGCCGGTGAAAGATCGAGTAAGCGTCCCACATCTAATTTGATTTCAGTTCCTGCGGTCCCCATAAGCGCCGCGAGAGTATCCAGGGTCACGCGCTCCGCTTGCTGAGATTGGTACAACTGAATTTTCGCTCGAGCCAGTTCCGCATCGGCGCGCGAGCCATCCGCTCCAGCTCGCAGTTGGTTATCAACGAGGACACGAATGGATTTATGGAATTCCTGCCAGCGTTGGAGATTGGCCCGCGCCGCCATCACAGCCTGCTGGTTTGCCACGGCAAGCAAAAAATAATTTCCAACCGCAGCCGCGACCTGGAGCTGCGTAAGAGCCAGATCTGCTTGTGACTTAGCTTCGACGGACTGTGCTTGCCCGACCCTCGCCGAGCGCAATCCAAAGTCCAACGGCTCCCACGAAAAAAGTGCCGCGGCCTGACTGCCCCAGAAACTCTGTCCACTCGAAGGGCCAATCGGACCCTCAACCGTGGGAGTGATGGACGTCGGCAGCCAGATGCCCGGCACCTGGTTCTGAGTTGCGCGGCTGTCCTGATACACACCGTTCAACTGCGGGAGATAGCCTGTCCGGGCAACCGTGACCCCAGCCCGCGCCGCAGACACCCGTTCCAAAGATGCGCGAACGGCCGGGTAGTTTTGAAGCGCGTAGTCCACGGCTTGTTCCAGAGTGAATGATTTCTGCGCCGCCTGCTGATTCTGGGCCGCTGCTTTAGGGAGGAGCGGTGCGAATAAAGACAAGTATGCGGTGATGTAGGCGAGGCCTGTCCGGTGGACTGACACTCCTGAAACCTCCCTTGATTATCGACAGCCGTTATCGCAGGCCGATAATAGGAGACCAAGGAAGACCTGTCAATGGTGGAGCGGCTTTCTGGAGTCCATCCAATTGGAAGCACAGCACAAAGCAGGAGCGGACCGGACGGATCACGCAGATGGGCATGCTGAATAGGCCCGTTCTCGGTAGGCTAAAGGGTTGCGTTCCCAGCCCTGCGTTTTCTGTAGTTCGCGGCCTGGAGTGCTACTACTCTCGTTCGCGTTCGGGGAAGTTCTATCAATGGCTCAACCTCAAAAAGTTCGCCGAACAGTTCCCGGACCTGCTCTTTCGCGGCCTTCAATACCCTTTGACCGGCTGGAGTCGCCCGATACACGCGGCGAATTTTCCCGGCAAGGTTGTGCTCCTCGGAACGGAGCAGACCATTTTGTTCGAGTCCGTGGAGAACCGGGTACAACGTCCCCGGGCTGAGCTTATATCCGTGCCTCGCCAGCTCTTCGATCATGCCCAGGCCGAAGATTCCCTCTCTTGCTGCGTGGTGAAGGATATGAAGGCGGATAAGGCCCGAATACAGTTGCCTTGTGTCCATGATTTCTTGTTTGGCTGTAGTCATTATCGCATCCCGTTATCGAAAATCTCCTGAACAGCCTACTGGTGATTGCCCCGGAGGGTTGTAAGGATGTTGTAAAAAGACATTCCTGCTGTTTCAAGCACGATAAGGGAAGCCGGTTCATTCGTGAGCAGGGCAACCGTTTTTCTCACCTATGGAATGGGAGGGATTGCTTGGGGAATTTGCGCGCGCTCAAAGGAATTGCTTTTCTAAAGACGAAAAGCGAATACACGCACACGGCCCATTCCGACCTCGTAAACTATTCAGAATCAATGAGGAATCTGGCGGAAAGGGGAGATACGAATTTTTCCACCGCGTTGAAAACACGCAACTTGCGGAGAAGGAAGCTTTTCCGGCGCTCAAATGAAAATGGCGTCGCTGATCGCTTTCACCGTAGCCGAGGCGCATTCGAACCCCAGCGCCCTGTAACTTTCAAACTGCGCTTCGTCAAAGAACTGATCCATCGTCGATTGATGGGGGAAGGCCCTAAACAAATGCGCGTAGGCGAGGACATCTTGCGGCAGCTCCGGGCTAAGGGAGGGCTTAATGTAGATCAATTGACCTTCCGTCTTATCCGGGTAGGTAATCGTTCCCAGCGCGAACGGGCTTTTACTAATCTGCATCTCCACATTGCAGGGAAATACGAGTGTTGAGGTGGGGCAAATCTCCTCCAAACCATGCATGGTAATTTCGGTTCCGAAATCAACGCGGCATTTTTCAATCACGCTCGCCAGGTCGCCGCAGGCCCGCGATGGGTCCGCACCCGCGTCAGAGGCGATAATGAGGCGGCACCGGCGGCGAATCAGCTCATACACGCCTAAATTGTCAAAATGTCCGCCATCCGAAAGATAGACCTCTTTGCGGTCGTCCGTCGTATTCCCGGTCAATTCGTTAATCAAAGCTCGCCATGAAGACCGCGGATATCCGCTTTCCCAATCTTTCTTGTCCCTCGGATTGCCCATCCACCATCCCAAACGAACGCTGAAGATCGCCAACAGGAATGAGACCGCGCCGGTAGTGTAGTGACCCATATTGGGGCTGGCCGCCGCACCCGAGATAGCCATCGCCGTGCCGAGCCGGGCTCCCGGGTACACGGAATTATAGGAGCAGTTTTTCGTCAGCCGATACGATCCTGGCTTGGTCACTTCTGGATCGTTTGTGGGCTGTTTGTCCTGCGCTTTGAGGGAATCCGGCATCTTGCTGACGGATTCCTCCTCCGAGTAATCAAATCCCGAATACAGCGGCGTGAACGTGAAGGATCGCGCCTTCCTGGCCTGAAGGGCGAGCTCCTTGCCCTTCACCACGTTCAAGGTCGCATTCAGGATATGAAAAGGAACTCCGAGGTCGACGAGCGAGGCGAGAAATATATTGTCGTTCTCATCAAAACCTGTGAAGGGCTGGGGATGCCGGCCTTCGTGAGTTGCACCGAGGTAGCATCGCACCAGGCGGTTGCGGTAAGCATTGTGCAACGAAAACTCGTTGACATCGACGCGGTTTCCGAGGGCTAGCGAGACGGCAATCAGGCCGACGCAGATGGCGATCACTTCATACCAGCTCGTAGTGAATTCCATCCCACCGTGGGAAGCTGCGTGCGTCTCGACGGGTACTAGATAAAAGAGGGCGCAGGAAAGTGCAATTAACAAACCCGCTGCGAATATTGGCGGCGCTATTCGGGCAGCGAGATCCGGGATGGATGAATTTCCATTATCCTGCCCGCCCGGCGCAGGTCGCGGCCCGGTCTTGGTACCACGTGCATCGGCCAGCCCCTTCAACGTGGCACTGATCCACCCGGCAACACCTCCGGTAATTCCTAATGCACTGAGGGCGCCCTTGATGGGATGGTCGGCGCTTTTGAAAATATAGTCCTCCACCAAATCAAGCCAGATCGGAACGAAACGTGTGACCACCGAGAGCAAGAACCAGCCTGCCGCTATTCCCAGTACCTCGCCGCCGAGACGGGCCCACCATTCTCTGAGGCCATCCTGATAGGTTCTTCCGATCAAACCGATGTGAAAGACTCCCACCATCAGGACTGTAAGCGTGACTAGAGGGATCCCAAACGTGATGAGATACCAGATCCCGGTCGATTCTTCGCTCCGCCAGGTTGCCATGATCTGGAACAACAGGAGGACAGCCAGCCCTCCAATAACGCCGGAAGGGAATGCCCACACTGCGGGCGCCCAACGTAAGAAGGGCATGTCGGCATGATCTAGAATCGTGAAATAGGCCGCGACTCCCCATAAGATCGTGTAGATAACTGCAATCGCGAATACCAGCAGGATTTCACCTGTAACGCCATGCCTTGCCGTAAACCTGGCAAACGAGCCCTGCCATTCGATTTTCCACATGACGTAGGAAGTCAGGACGCTAAAAACGAATAGAGGCACGACAACCCATTGGATTACGGCGTCGGAGGAGTTAGGAGTCACGGAGTTCATGTTTCTCACGATAAGGCCCAACGCCATGACAAGGATGAAGCATCCGACGCCGGCGACGACCTTCACACCCAGTGGGCTCACCGGCTGACGAAACAGCAATCCCACCACCTGGGGAATTAGAAGGATCGCCAGAAGCAAGGAAACTAGAATCGCCTGATTCAGCAGCAGATTGCGAAGGTACGTAGCGACAAACGCCAGCGTGTCTCCACTGAGCATGCCCAGGCGAGGGGTCAGGTAGTTGCTATACTTGCGCAGGAAATGGATTTGGTGCGGTTCGGCGAGGTCGCCGATATTCTTTGGCGTACTATTAAGTATATCTTCAATGTGCCCGATCTGGTTCGCGCTGGAGTTGGGTTGGCGGCCTACGGAATAGGCCCACGAACTGAGCCATGACCCGATGTAGCCGCCTCCCGAGACGGTAGACAAGTAGTCGACTACGCGCAGCAAATTGTGTCTCGCCAGGGCCTGAATCACCCCGAGGTTGAAGGTCGCGCTGCGAATCCCGCCGCCCGAAAACGCCAGGCCGATGAGGTCTTTGTCAAGCGGCCGGGGTCCTGCAGGCGCCTGGCGCTTACGTCTCGACTCCTCCACAACAGCGAGCTCTCTGGGAAACACCTCCGCAAACGGGATGCTCTCGCCTTCCTTTGACGGGCTTCGCTTGAACATGAGGGTTCGCCTTCCCAGCCCCACTGTTGTGAAGGCTGCTATAGAACCATCTACGTTCCCTTGGGGGCAAATAAAGCAAGCCGCAACAGAAATAAGGCGACCGTCAAAAACGCGGCACACGGAGCGGTTCTGCGCTCGTTTCCATTGTTGGGCCGCCGAATCTCAATGACTTTTGCTTGCGGGATAAATGCCGGGTATGTTGCTCTCCGTGCCTCATCCGACCATCAACGCATATGAAATCGGTATTTCCGGATAAATCGCCTAAATGATCGGGGATTGTTAATTAATCGACAACTTAAGTCAACACATATTTGCATTCTACGGGTTGTTACAGTCTCTTGGCCCTGTTGATTTGTCCAGCGGGATCGCGAACGTTCCAAAAAGTGTCCGCGCCTCTCCAATTTCTCAGAGGGGCTTGCACTTGGGCCCACATCAATCCCGGAATATTGGAGAGCGAAGCGCGAAATTGTGGGTTAAAGTCATGGGCGGCCAAAGTGAGGACGATGAATCGAAACAACCCGTCCGGGGAATGGGAATGCAATTGGAGGTGGGCTTCGGTCCCGGCCGTGACTGGCCGGCAGGAATCATTGCCCTCGTGAATCTGCAGGGAAGTACGAGAGCGCAAGAAGTTCAAATATCAGGCGGCTTCAGGATAAGACCTAGAAATGGCGGAGAGGGGGGGATTCGAACCCCCGTCACCCTTTTGGGGTGAAACTGATTAGCAGTCAGCCCTGTTCGGCCACTCCAGCACCTCTCCGCGGTATCATTGGCCGAAAATGCAGTGCGGGGACTGCGGTTACCGCATCAAAGTATAGCACCGAGCCTCCCGCGGAACCTACCGCTACCGGCGAGACTGCGCGCGCGAGCCGCAGCTGCGTGCGGTCTTGCTCCGCCAAAAGAACGTAGTTTGAAACCGCGGGAAACGGCAGTACTCTTACATAACGGGACAACAAGAGCCGTATAAGATCACTACGGAGAGGAGGCGCTATGTACGTTATTACAGGAGCCACGGGGTATACCGGAAGCGTAGCAGCGGATAAGCTGCTTGATACAGGGGCCAAAGTACGCGTCATTGGCCGGGACGCCAAGCGGCTGGAACGATTCACGAAGAAAGGCGCGGAAGCCGTTGTAGCTGACGTGACCGACGCGGCAGCTCTCGAGAAAGCATTTTCCGGCGCGAGCGCCGTCTACGCCCTCATCCCGCCGAACGTCTCCGCGGCGGATGTTCGCGCGTACCAGGAACGGGTGACCGACTCCCTGGCCTCGGCCATACGGAAAAACGGCATCCCCTACGCGGTCGTTCTGAGCAGTACTGGGGGGGATAAATCGTATGGAACTGGGCCCGTCATGGGTTTGCACAGTCTTGAAAAAAAGCTCGAATCGATCAACGGACTCAATTTCCTATCCCTCCGCTGCGGCTACTTCATGGAAAACTTGCTCCCCCAGGTAGGCATTATTCAATCGCTCGGGTTCATGGCGGGTCCGGTCCGCGCAGACGTGCCGTTGCCGATGATCTATACGCGCGATATCGGCGAGGTTGCGGCCGAATCGCTCTTGAAACTGGATTTCGCTGGAATGCAGACGCGGGAGCTGCTCGGCGCGCGGCATGTGACCTACACGGAAGCGGCAAAAATCATCGGCGCCGCGATTGGGAAACCCGATCTGACCTACCGGCAGGTCCCGGCCACCGTCCTGAAGCCGGCCATGATGCAGATGGGCATGTCTTCCAACATGGTGGATTTGCTTCTGGAAATGTCCGACGCGCTGAACACGGGCCACATGAAATCAAATGAGCCGCGTTCGGCGAGGAACACCACGTCTACGACGCTGGAGACGTTTGTCGCCGAAGTGTTCGCCCCAGCATTCCGCGGGAAAGCTGCCAAGGCGTAGCCGAGGATAAAGCTTCCGCTTTCAGCCTCGGCTGTGGCGATCGTTGATACGCCCCCGCAGGCGCACACTTATCCCCTATCGGCGTTCCGCTCAAGACACTTGGCTGGAAAATTTCGCGTGTCCCTGATTTACTTGCTGGCCGCGGCTACTTTTGCGGCCGCTGTCGCGCCGGCTTTCTTACTCCGCCGGCGTGGCTTGGTGGGCCGTTCGGGCGCTTCGCCCACAAGCTCCATGGCCATGAGGCCGGTGACGAACTTCTTTAGGCCGACGCTGTCGAAATCAATCGTCGTGCGCTCGCCATCGGATTCCGCCACGATTCCGTATCCGTACTGCTCGTGCTTGATGCACTGCCCTTCGGAAAGAACCTGCACAACTGCCTCCTTGTTTGCTTCTGGCACCTGCGGAGCACTTGCTGCGAGGGAGCGAGTCCGTCCCGTTCGCCTAGGCGGGCGGGACGGACCCACGTTTGTCAGACTAGAGGCCGGTAACGTTCTCCGCCTGCAGGCCCTTCGGGCCCTTGCGGACCTCGAATTCAACCGCTTGCCCTTCGTTTAGAGATTTGTATCCGTCCATCTGAATTGCCGAAAAATGGACNAACACGTCCTCGCCGGACTGGCGCTGGATGAANCCGTAGCCTTTGCTGGCATTGAACCACTTCACTGTTCCTTGTTCTTTCACTTCTACTACCTCGCTTTAAAAGCTATTTGCGCTTCTCGTACCGACCGGCGCACCTCGCAGGGCGGGGAGCGGGGGCCTTGACTGCCTCTAGCCCGTACAAACAAACGGCTGCAAGAGTTAGACTTGCAGCCCCGTTGAACGAGTCAAAAGGAATCACAAGAGCAACAAACGCAAAACAATTTTACCAAAAAACAGCATTTATTGTCTAGATGGATCGTATCAAGAGAATACAGCCTTTTCCAGGAGTGTGGCACACACTAACCTACATTATTTTCATTATGTTACAGGATTTTTAGCGTACTTTAACATTTGTGATTGACTCTCCATATACGCTCGCTATTTACCTGTCCGCGTGCTGTTTTTCGCCGGGCCTCGTCAGGATGGGCCAATTGGGGTTACTCTTCTCCTGAGACGCCGCCCACCTGGGAGGAGCAGGACCCCAGCCATGCCTCGCCAGTCGCTGATCGATTACCTTCAGGAATACTCGAGACACGGCCCCAGCACCGCATTTGTGCAGCGCTCCGGCTACCGGACTTCGCGCTCGTCATACCGCGATGTCGCGGGGCTTGCAGCGCAATGCGCCCGGGAGTTTGAGCGGCTTGGAATTGCGCCCGGTGACCGGATCCTGCTGTGGGGTCGAAACTCCGTTGAATGGGTGGCTGCGTTTCTCGGATGCATTCTGCGCGGCGCGGTTGCTGTGCCGATGGATCAAGGGGCCATGGCGGAGTTCGCCGGCCGAGTGGCGCGGCAAGTGGACGCCAGGCTCCTGCTGGTGGACCGCGAGAATTTGCTGATTGGTGAACAGCGGCCCGCAATCCAGCTCGATGCCCTCCGGGAAGCCGTGGGCCAGCACCCCAGCGAACCTTACGCTCCTCCTCCTCTGACCCGCAGCTCGATCGCGCAGATTATCTTTACGTCGGGCGCAACGGCTGAGCCCAAAGGCGTCGTGATTTCGCACGGCAACATTCTCGCCAACCTCGAGCCGCTCGAAGCAGGCATGCAGCCTTACCTCAAGTGGGAACGCTTCGTCCACCCGCTGCGGTTTCTCGATCTCGTTCCCCTCAGCCACGTCTTCGGGCAATTCATGGGCGTGTGGATCCCTCCGCTGCTTGGAGGCTGCGTCTACTTTCAGGATTCGCTCAACCCGTCGGAAATTATTTCGACGATTCGGCACGAACGCGTGTCGGTTTTGGTTGCGGTGCCGCGCGTGCTCGAAGCGCTGCGGGGCAAGATCGAGCGCGATCTCGAGGCGGAAGGGGCGCTCGAAACCTTTCGCAAGGATTTTGACGCCGCGGAGAATGAAAAAATTCTCCGGCGCATGTGGCGATTTCGGAAGATTCACCGGCGGTTCGGCTGGAAATTCTGGGCCGTGATTTCCGGCGGCGCGACGCTCGACCCGGAAACGGAGCGATTCTGGGGCCGCACCGGATTCGCCGCAATTCAAGGCTACGGCCTGACGGAAACGACATCGCTGGTCAGCGTGAATCATCCGTTTCGGATCGGGCGCGGCTCGATTGGGAAAGTGCTCCAAGGCCGCGAAGTGAAATTGGATGAGAACGGCGAAATCCTCGTGCGCGGAGAAAATATCGCGGCGGGATATTGGGAGGACGGCGAGACTCTAGCCGTCGCGAAAAACGGCGAAGATGCGGGATGGTTTCGCACCGGAGACCTGGGCGCTCTCGACGCCCAAGGGAATTTGTATTTCAAGGGGCGCAAGAAAAACGTCATCGTCACGGCGGCGGGCATGAACGTCTATCCAGAGGACCTAGAAGCTTTGTTGCGGCGCGAACCGGAAGTGAAGGACTGCGTGGTGGTGGGACTCGAACGCGGGGGAAACGCCGAGCCCTGCGGCGTTCTGCTATTGAACGACGAGAAGCGGGTGAAACAGCCGCGCCACGCCGCGGGGATTGTCGCGCGCGTGAACGAATCCCTGGCGGAATATCAGAGGATGCGCACGTGGTTCCTGTGGCCCGAGGCGGATTTTCCGCGTACCTCCACCGGCAAACCGAAGCTCGCCGAGATTCGCGCGTCGGTCGAAGCGCAATGGGGGAATGGGGACGGCGCCGGGAACTGGCCGGCTACGACCGGCGGAATCGGGGAACTGATCGCGCGGGTCAAAGGAGGAAACAACGAAGTCGACCCGAACGCGAATCTCGACAGCGATCTGCGCTTGAGTTCGCTCGATCGCGTCGAACTATTGGGCGCGATCGAAGACCGCTACCAGGTGGACCTGAATGAAACGCGTTTCGCTTCGGCCAGGACTGTCGGCGAACTCGAGAGCCTGGTGCGCGTGGCGTCTCCCTTTCGATCTGAATTTGTGTTCCCGCGCTGGGCGCAGCGCTGGCCCGTGACGTGGATTCGCACATTCTTTTATTACCTGCTGACTTGGCCCGCGACTCACTTGATGGCTCACCCGCGCGTCTTCGGGCGCGAAAATCTCCGCGGCGTGAAGGGTCCCGTACTCGTGATTTCCAATCACGTGATCTATCTGGACGTGGGATTTGTAATGGCGGCTCTGCCGGTGCGGTTGCGCCATCGCCTTGCCGTTGCGATGGGCGGAGAACGTCTCGCGGAAATGCGCCGGCCGCCGCGCGAATGGTTTTTTCTGCGGCGCTGGCTGCACCGGATGAATTATTTTCTAGTTGTCTCCCTCTTCAACGTGTTTCCGTTGCCGAAAAAATCTGGGTTCCGCGAAAGCTTCCGCTTTGCCGGGGATTTGGCCGATCGCGGATGGAACATTCTTGTATTTCCCGAAGGCGATCTGACGCCGGACGGAAAATTGCAGCCATTCCGCGCCGGCATCGGCCTGCTCGCCAGCAATCTGAAACTTCCCGTCGTGCCGATGCGAGTCGACGGCGCGTATGAAATTCGCGAAGCGCGCAGCAAGTTCAATCGCCCCGGACGCGTTGGCGTCCACATCGGCAAACCCGTGGAATTTCCAGCGGGAACGGACCCGCAGGAGATCGCGCGAGTCCTCGAGCAGTGCGTCACGGAATTGGGCCAGGATCAGGAGAAGAAGGAAATTGCGAAGGCGCATGCGGCTGGCGAGTAGATTCGAGTAGCACAGACTTCAGTCTGTGGGGGTCCGTAAGCGAGCTGGGGTCGCGTGCCTGCCAAGATTGCGAACCTTTGATGAACTGATGGAAACCCACAGACTGAAGTCTGTGCTACTTCACTGCGAAGCCTCGGCGTTCGCACGGATCAGCTGCCAGCGCTTGGGGCGCTTCTTGGTGTCGAGAATTTTCTTGCGCAGGCGGATGGATTTCGGCGTGACTTCGACGAGCTCGTCGTCGGCGATGAACTCGATGGCTTGTTCGAGGCTCAACTGGCGGTGCGGGATCAGGCGGATGGCCTCATCGGCGCTCGACGCGCGCATGTTGGTCTGCTTTTTTTCCTTGGTGACGTTGACGTCCATGTCGGCGTCGCGCGAGTTTTCCCCGACGACCATGCCTTCGTAGACTTCCTCGCCCGGGCCGACGAACAGTTCGCCGCGCTCTTGCAGGTTCCACAACGCGAAAGCGGTGGTGTGGCCCGCGCGGTCGGCCGCGAGCGCGCCGGTCGGTCGCGAGGCCATTTCGCCGCCATATTCGGTCCAGCCCTCGAACAGCGTGTGCAACTGCGCGGTGCCGCGCGTGTCCGTGAGCAACTGGCCGCGCAATCCAATCAGGCCTCGCGAGGGAATCGTGAACTCCATGCGCACCCAGCCCGAGCCGTGATTCACCATTTTCCCAAGCTCGCCGCGGCGCCTGCCGAGCGATTCCATCACCACGCCGACGAACGATTCCGGGCAATCGACCACCAGCCGCTCGAGCGGCTCGAGTTTCTTGCCGTTTTCCTCGCGCACCACGATTTCCGGCTTGCCGACCATCAGCTCGTAGCCTTCGCGGCGCATCGTTTCGATCAGGATGGCGAGCTGCAATTCGCCGCGCGCGAAGACGCGAAACACGTCGGTGGTTTCCGAGTCGGTGATGCGCAGCGAGACGTTGGTGAGCAATTCCTTCTGCAGGCGCGCGCGCAAGTCGCGCGAAGTGACCCACTGGCCTTCGCGGCCGGCCAGCGGTCCCGTATTCACGGTGAAATTCATCGCCAGCGTCGGCTCGTCCACAACCAGGGGCTCGAGCGGCGCGGGATTTATGAGCTCCGTCAGGCTCTCTCCGATTTGAATTCCTTCGACGCCGGCGACGGCGACGAGGTCGCCGCAGGGAACTTCCTCCGCCTCGATGCGGTCGAGGCCGAAGAATGTGTAGAGCTTTGTGAGGCGCGTGGGAACGAGTTCTCCCGAGCGCTTAGAGATACCTACATCGGCGCCGCGGCGCAGCGTTCCGTTGAACACGCGCCCGATGGCGATGCGCCCGAGAAAATCGCTGTAGTCCAGATTCATGACCTGCGCTTGTAGAACGCCGTTCGGATCGCCCTTCGGCTCGGGAATCGCGGAAACGATGGTTTCAAAGAGCGGCTGAAGATTCGTCGAGCCGTCGTCCAGCTTCCGGTGCGCGACCCCCGTCTTCGCGTTCGTGTAGAGCACCGGGAAATCGAGCTGGTCCTCGGTGGCTTCGAGATCGATGAAAAGATCGTAGATTTCGTCAAGGACGACCGCGGTGCGGGCGTCGCTGCGGTCAATCTTGTTCAGCACGATGATGGGAAGAAGCTTGGCCTGGAGCGCCTTCTGCAAGACGTAGCGCGTCTGAGGCAAAGGGCCTTCGCTCGCGTCCACCAGGAGAAGGACGCCGTCCACCATTTTCAGCGCGCGTTCGACTTCTCCGCCAAAGTCGCTGTGGCCGGGAGTGTCCACGATATTGATTTTCGTGTCGTGATAAAACAGCGCCGTGTTCTTCGTCAGGATGGTGATGCCGCGCTCGCGCTCGAGATCGTTCGAGTCCATCACGCGCTTCATCACCACCTGATTGTCGCGGAACACGCCGCTCTGGTGGAGCATGGCGTCCACCAGCGTGGTTTTTCCGTGGTCCACGTGTGCGATGATGGCGATATTGCGAATCTGTGGCATGGAATCCTAGCTTTCTCTTCGATTGTCGTTTCGGCGCAGCGATGAAAACAGAAAAGGCTGCAAGTGCGAACTTGCAGCCCCCACGTTCGATTCCGAGAGGAATTACAAGTGCCTTCGACCCCCATAGAATACCACAGCCACGCCAGTCGGTGCGCGGGCCATTGACCGGTTAGTTCTACGTTGCTTATTCTCTAGATTGATCTGGGTTGCCTTTCCCGGCATGCTTGTCTTCGGAGGTATCCAATGAACTCCTTGCAAGGTTGGATTTTGATAGCATTGCTCCTCGCCGGTGTTACCTTTCTGCAGGAGACAAACAAGCTACTATCCACCATCGCTAAAACCTTACGCAGCGAGAAATCCTTCCCGCTGCATCAAAGCGTGGATCTTCTGCGCAGTGCTCTTGAAAAACAACGGGCGGAATGATAGGTTGGCGGCCATAAGGGAGCGGAAGAAACCGGCAGCAGGTGCGGTTGGCTGAAAAGGAGTCAGGCCATCGCTTAACGAGGCCCGGATTTGTTTCGTGCCCTTCAGTCGGTGCAAACGAACCGCGTAGGTGACAGGCCTCGTAAAAAAAGCTAGAGCGAAGGTGCCAAACCTGAGTTTGTCGGTTTCGCGACCCACGCATCCGAGCTGGAAAAATCCAGCTTGATGGCGTGGGTTTTTGTTTTTGTAGTGAATAAGTGGCGGCCAGACATCCTAGAATCAGCTGTAAAGCGCGGTCGCAAGTTGCGGGCCAAGATATATGTAATTCTTCTCGCTGCGAGGAACGGAGAGTACAAAATGGCTGATGATCCGAAGGATTCGGACATTCGGGATGTGATGAGGGAGGAAAAAAGCCGGGGCAAACGCCGCGTTGACGTGGAGGCTTTGCGTCGGCGAGAAGACCTTTTGAAAAAATTTCGCGAAGCCCTGACGTTGAGGACGGAACGTGAGTTTGTGGATGCTATCCGCGAGATGAAGCTTGCCGACGACCCTGAGAAATTGCGCGAGCTTTTGAAGATTTGGCGCGCTTCCTTTTAAGTTCGGCAATCTTCAAACCAAACGCCCGGATCATCCGCTCTTGTTCCTCGACAGGGTAGGATTTCAAGTGCTCCTCTGCGATCAGCGTAAGAGCGAGAGCGGCCTTTTCTTTCTTAGAAACTCTCTTTTTCATGGTCCCATTCTATGCCAGTTTCCTGACAATCAGCAAAACTATTTGGCTGTGAGGCGCTCCTGAGAGGGCATTCCCGGATTGTGCGAGAGCGATACTGCGCGCTCCCGCCGCGCCACGAGCAAAGAGGCAGCAGGGCCGGACGAGACCGTGAATTCAGTTTGGATTTACGCGAACATCGATTTGCTCGGAATAAGGAGTGACATGGTCCGACTCCGCTTTGGCATCCACCAATGACCCGCGCACGCTGAAATCCACGTGAAATCCCGGCAGTCTCAACGCGGTGACGGCGCGATGGTCGCCTTGCACCTCGATAGTCAACCCAGCGTTCCGGCAGGTCTCACAGGCCGATTGGGCAAAGACGTATAGATCCATGGATTGCTTCTCGCCAGTGACCACAAGCATATTGGCGTCCGTCTGAGTACGGATCAGCTTGAATTTATAGGTGCCGGCGGGGAGCATGGTTTTATTCCACTGAGTGGGATGGTTCAATGTGAATGAGCCGACCAGCATATCGTTGGCACGAACGGACGAAGATATGCCACCGATTGCGAGTAAGCCAATCGCAACGACAAGAGCTTTTGATAAGTACCGCATTTGCTTCCAGACCTCCTTCGGAACGCAGTGTTCCGTCTGATTTGACCGTTTCAATTTGAATTCGATCGGCCCACGATATTTGCAGGATCACAGGACGGCTGCCATGGTACGGATGTACCGAAGAGTCTAAAAAATGAACCTGTTTGAGCGGCCAAAGCGATCTAAAAGCTGGCTCGGGGCTCGAAGTGACGCCATCCAAACGACTTTGCGATGTTGAGGCTCTTCCTGGGGTGATTTGCGGGCCCGATCCGGCATTAGCACTTTGGCCACAAGTCCTGAGAAGTCTAATGACTGAGCAGTGTGCGAAGGAGGCTTTCAAGCTGACACGGAAGTCGTGAATGAGTGACGTGCGATTCCATTCTCAGGGTAGAATTTGAGCGGCTATGGAGAAACGAAACACTCGTCTATGCGGGGAATTAGCCGCCGTTGTGGCCTTGGCATTCTCGTTCGCCTGGGCGGCGCCGGCGCAGACGGACTGGCTCGCGCCTGACCCTGCGGTTATCGGCAAGTTCCAAGACGAAGAAACCCAGCATTCGCACATCATGGAGGTGGCGGGCTATCTCACGGACGTGTACGGACCGCGGCTGACCAATTCGCCGAATATCCGGGAGGCGGGCGAGTACGCCGTCAAGACGCTCGGCGCCTGGGGCCTCGCGAATGTGCACGAGGAGATGTGGGGGCCGTTCGGGCGCGGCTGGTCCAACGAAGTCTTTGAAGCGAGCGAAATTGCGCCGCGGCATTTTCCGCTGATCGCGTATCCCAAAGCGTGGACGCCGGGAACGAATGGACCCATCACCGCCGATGCGATCTACGCAAGAATCGAAAGAGAAGAAGACTTCGCCTTTTATCGCGGGAGGCTCAGAGGGATGTTTGTGCTAACCGCGCCCATGCGCGTGGTCGAAGCGCAGTTCGAGGCCCCGGCGCATCGCTTCACCGATCAGGAGTTGGCCGACCTCGCGCCGCCGCGCCCGCCCGAGCCTCCTCCCGACAAGGCCACGCGCGACCGTCTGCGCAAGCAACTGGAGTTCAACGATAAGCTGGTGAAATTTCTGACCGACGAAGGCGCCGTGGCGTGGCTGGAACCCGCGCCGCACGACGGCGGCACGATGACCGTGATGACCGGAGGCTCGCGCGATCCGAAGGCCGCGCCGGTGCTCCCGCGGGTCGCCGTGGATGTCGAGCACTACGGGCGCATCTTCCGCACGCTCGAGAAGAACATTCCGGTGACGCTGCGGATCAACATCGCGAACAAGTTTTACGACGACAATCCGGATTCGTTCAACATCGTCGCGGAAATCCCGGGCACGGACAAAGCCGATGAAGTGGTCATGCTCGGCGCGCACTTCGATTCCTGGGCGAGCGGCACAGGGGCGACGGACAACGCCGCCGGGTCCGCCGTGATCATGGAGGCGATGCGCATTCTGAAATCGTGCAACGCGAAGATGCGGCGCACCGTGCGTCTCGCTCTATGGACGGGCGAGGAAGAAGGGCTCCTCGGGTCGCGCGCCTACGTCATGGAACATCTCGCCGACCGAAATACGATGGACCTCAAGCCCGGCGACGCGAAGCTTTCGGCCTATTTCAACGTGGATAACGGCACTGGAAAAATTCGCGGAATTTATTTGCAGGACAACGAAGGTGTGCGGCCCATTTTTGAGAAGTGGATGGAGCCGTTCAAGGCCGAGGGAATGACCACGCTTTCGGCTCGGAGCGTCGGCGGCACCGATCACGTTTCATTCGATGAGGTCGGCCTGCCCGGCTTCCAATTCATTCAAGACCCGATCGAATACGAAACCCGCACTCACCACACGAACATGGATGTATACGAACGAATCCAGGCAGCGGACTTGAAGCAGATGGCCGCGATCGTTGCTTCGTTTGTCTACATGACGGCGAACGCGGATCAGCTTCTTCCACGCAAGCCTTTGGCGAAGCATTAGGATCTTTGTGGCGCAGGCTTCAGCCTGTGGGGTTTGGTACTTGCAAGGACGAACCCCCACAGGCTGATGCCTGCGCCACTTAAACCTACTTGTTGTTCTTGCTCAGGCGGCGGTAATACTCGGCAACCGATTCTTCGTAGCCTTGCGGCACGGTTTTCGTGTCGCCGCTGCGGACCTGGCCGGAATCTTTGTCGTCGAGCTGGCGGCGCAATTGCAGTTCCAGCTTGTCCACGTCGGCGAGCACCTGGGAATGGAGCTGCTCGACGAGCGCGGGGTTGCCGGGGAAGCGGCTCGGGTCGAGGCGTTCCATTTCTTGAATGAGTTCCTGAACTTGCTTGGCCGTTTCAGGGTCTTCGCGTACGGCCTGGCGAAGCTGATTCAAATCGCGCAGCGTGTCTTCATAGGCGCGCTGCGGGGGAACCGGAGAATTGTCGGGCTGAACCGGCGGCCCTCCGCGCGGTGTGTTGTTTCCAGTGTCCAGATTGCCGTACACCGTGCCGTAGGCTCCGCCGCCGTTGTTCGTGTTGCCGTAGGCTCCGCCGTTGTCGCCGCCGCCGATTCTTGCGCCGGGGCCGCCGTTGGGGCTCCAGGCGCCTTGATTGCTGCGGCCATACTGCTGGCTGCCATTCTGCCCCTGGCCACCCTGTTGCCCTTGTCCCTGCCCCTGTCCTTGCTGGCGTCCCTGGCCGTCGCGCGACAGACCGCCGAGCTGGTTGCGCAGCCGCTCCACGCGGTTCAGCGCCGTTTGAATCCCCTGCTGCGAATCGTTCCCTGGCTGCGGGGCTGCGCCCATGGCCTGCTGCGCGTCATGCACTTCTTTTTCGAGGCGCTGCATTCCGGCGGCGATTTCCGGCTCCATGCCATTCGCGTTGGGATCGATGCCGCGGCGCATCCAGTCCGCGCCGCGCTGAATGCGCGCGCGCAGATCGGACTGCTGCATGTCGCCGAGGGCTTCCCGCAGCTTGGTGGAAGCGCCGTTCTGATTGTTGGTGGCTAGTTCGCGCGCGGTGTCTTGCAGATTTTTTTCCAAGCCGCCCAAGTCGTTAGCGAGTTTCTCGCGGTCGTCGGCGAGCTTCCTGCGTTGCGCCGTTCCGGCCTGCGATCCCATGCCCTGCCCGAAGGATTGCTGAATGCGGCCGGCCTGGTCGCGCTCTTCCTGAGTGAGCCGGCTTGCCTCATCGGCGAGCGAATCAACCTTCGTCGCCGATTGCTGCTGGCGCATGCTGCCGAGCAGGTCGGTGGCTTCCTTTAAGCGGTCGGCGGCGCGGCGCGCTTCGGCTTCGCTTTGCTGCGGAGAGGTTGCGCGGCGCATGTCGTCGGTCGCCTGGCGCAGCCGGTCAAGCGATTGCTGTACGCGCGGGTCGCCTGACTTTCCTCCCGCTCCTGATTGTCCGGACGAGCCCGACTGGCCCGAGGAACCCGATGAGGAATTGCCCTGCGCGCCGCCCTGCTGCGAACCCGATTGCGAACCTGACCCGCTCTGGCCGTTGTTGCGCGCCATCTGCTCCATCTGGCGCTGCAGCTCTTCGGCCTGGCGGCGCAGCATTTCCTGCTGCCAGCGCTGCTCGGAGCTTTGCTGGTTGTTGCGCTGCTGCTGGGCCAACTCTTCCTGGCGGCGCGCGAGCTGATCGAGTTTTTGCAGCGCTTCGTCGATTTCTTTTTGCTGCTGGCTGGCCGAACCGCCCGCGGTCTGCGCCGTTTCGTACTGATTCTTTTCGGTGTCCAGTTCCAGATCGAACAGGCTCGCGAGGTCGCGCCCGGCGCCGCCGCCCGCTCCTCCTCCTCCGCCGGAGCTGCCGAACGCCACTTGAATCTGGCGGAAGGTGGCCTCGGCGCGCAGCAGGTTCTGGAGCGCTTTCTGTTCGCTCGGCAATGCGTCCTTCCACTTCTGTTGCTGCAGTTGATCCGCGGCGGGACCCATGGCAGCGGCAGCCGCGTTCATATCCTTCACGAAACTGTTGAACTCTTCGTTTTCCTGCGACAATTCGCGGCTCTGCATGCGTCCGGCGAGAGACCTTGCCTGCTCGCCCAGCTTGGCTTGCACGCCGGAGAGGAATTTGGCGGCGTCGGCCGCTTCCTGCTGCGTTGCTTTCTTGTCCCCCTGATGCTTCCAGGTTTCGGCGATGATTTCTTTTTCGCGCTGGGAGATGTCGTTCTGCTCGCCCATGCCGCCGCCCCCGCCACCACCTCCACCGCCCGCTGCTTGGGACTGCGAGTATTCGCGCTCGAAAGGATCGGCCTGGATGAAGGAAATGTCGGTGCGCGATTCGGTGTGCGGGTCTTTGGCTATCGCGTAGAGGCTCACGACGTCGCCCGGCACAGCCTTGAAATCTTCCAGGGAAAGCGTGGTGGATCCGTCGGCCTGCTTCGCGCCCTTCTGCTTGAGCAAGTCGATCGTCTGTTCGGGCCCGCCATTCACCGAATAGTGCAGCGTCATTTCGGAGACGCCGAATTCGTCGTCGGCCTTCACGGCGACGGTAACTTCCTCGATGGGGCTGGCGCGGTAGTCGTGGCCGGGGCGCGCGATAATCACGTTCGGCGGCTCCGCCTTGCGCGCCTCGATGAAGAAATCGTTGGAGAGGCGCACGGGTTGCCCCTGATCGAGGGCGGCGACGTGGTACACGCCGTCCTTTTCCATGTGGACCGTGCCCTTGTACACATTTCCTTCGCCGGCCGTGAGGCGAATCTGCTGCTCGTCATCGAGCACCACGATGCCGTCGCGCATGGGCTTGTCGGTTTCTACTTCGAGATCGGCTTCCGTGCCTTCGACGGCGCGCAAATCGCCGCCGCGCTCCTCGGTCACGTTTTGCAGGTGTGTCCATGAGGGGTAGTGGTACGTCACGCGGACGTTTTTCACGTTCGGCAGGTCGAGCACGCGGATATTGAAGTGTTTCGAGTCCAGCGGCCCCGCTTCGACGTAATACTCAACGCTTTCCGGCAGCCCTCCGAAAATGAATTGAAAGCCCGAGCCTCCGGCCTGCGGTTTCATGGGCACCTGATCCCATTTGGATGCGCTCTGATAGCGCGCATACAGGCGCACATTCTGCGTTTGCAGGCCGATGAGCTGCGCCGTCACCATCAGATCGGAATTACGCCGGACGGAAATGTCGCCGGGGACAACTTGAATGTCATAAAAGGGAGCCGTCCCGCTGTGCGGCGTCGCCGCCCACAACAACGCGGCTCCTTCGCCCAAATAGCCCGGCCCGGCCAGGATCAGCCACACCAGCACGCACAGCGACGCGGCGCCGACTCCAAGAAACGTCGCCAGTTTCTTGTCAGGAACCAAGGATTTGGGCTCGGCGGCGCGCGCCACGTTCAGCGTATCGAGGGCCAGCAGGTCGAGAAACGGCTCGCGCTTTTCGACGTCGCGTTCGGCAAAAGTCACGAGGCGCTGCTTGAATTCGGGGAACATCTCCTCGGCCTGACGGGCGGCGCGGCGCCGGTTGAGCGCAACGAGAGGCAGCGCAATTCCGAACGTGACCGCCAGAACCAGCGCAAACAGCAGCGCTACACGCGCGCTGGTGATGCTCCAGCGGGAGAACGCCAAGGCATTGGTGATCAGAACGAGGACAACTGTCGCGGCCAGGGCAACCGAGGTGAGAATCGCGGCCCCGCGAAACATCGCGCCGAGGCGCAGCCGTCTCTCCAATTTTTGGATATAGGAGTTGAGCTGGTCCCTGAAGCTCATAAGTCCTCCTGCTGCTGGGCGCCTAGGTATCGGTCCGCAAGCAGGGATTCGGCGATGGCCGCGGCAAATACTAGAAGCATAATATACCACCATAAACGGTAAGGCTGGGTCTGTTCCTGAGCGGAACCTCCGGCCGCAGCCTGAGCGGCTCCCGTACCCGAGTTTCCGCGCCAGAGCGCCAAGACATCGTCCGGAATGACCTCGAGGTTGGATTCCCGGCGATCCGGATTAACGCCGATCACGTCGTGGCGGCCGTTCGCGAGTTGGAGCTCGTAAAATCCGGCGCTCGCCAGTTGGAAGGTTTGCGCGGATGTCGAATCTTTCAGCGAGAGAGGCCGGTGGCCTGCGGGATCGATCACCTGGACGCCGACCGATTGTTCCTTGGAGCTGCGAAGCTCGAGGTAGGAATCCACCACGCGGGCGCCGCTGCGGCGCTCGGTGCCGGACAGATACAAAGCGGTTTGCTCGACAAAGGGCACGAAAACCGGATGGAGCGGGAAATCATTGGTGAGATTGTCGAGGCCGGAGGCAAACAGCAAGACATTGCCTTCGCCGATTTTCTTTTCCAGCAGCAAGGGCGTCCCGTCGGTCAGGTGAGCGATCACGCGCGCGTCGCCCGGATCGACTCGGACGGCAAAATAAAATTTCACTCCGGACCAGTGGTCGGCTTTTTCCACGGATGGGTGCGAGGGATCGGCGTCTGCCACGTTCAAATAGCGTTCGCTCGTTCGGGAATAGTCGTGCGAGTCTAGAATGTTGCCGCCAAAGACGGGAACGCGCGTCGTGTGCGCCGCCGAGGTTCCCTCCGCGATCCACACGCTGCCACCGCCCTGGACGTATCTCAGGAGCGCGCTTTCAAACGGCGCTGCGACCGAGATCAAGTCTGAAAGGACGACGAACGCGAATTTCGAGAGCGGCTGATTCGCCGCCTCGCCGGCGCTGACCATGTCGAGCGTAAAGGCGGACTCCGCGGCCGAGCCGAGAGCCGAGCGAAAATAGAGCGGCGAACGCGAGTCACCTGCATCGGAAACGAAGAGCGCGCGTCGCGGATCGGAGCGCTCGACGGCGAAAAGGCTTACATCGTCCGCCGGAAAAGTATCCGCCGAATCGATTCGCACTTCGCAGCGCGTAAAGCCGTAGGGCACATCGAGCGATTGGAATTCCGCGGTGGCGCGGCCATTCGCGGGCACCGCCACAGTCTTCGTGGCGGCGGTCTTTCCGTTCACCACGAGCGAAACCGTGCGCGTGGCCGCCGGAGTGCCGAATCCCGCGACGACGGCTTGCACACGCGCTTTCTTCGGATCCCAGACTTGTCCCGGCGCGTTGACGCTTTCCACCGTCCAATTGGGCGCGGCTTCCTTGGCCACCGGGTGCAGTACGAGCGAAACGTTGGCGGGCAGCGCCAGTTCCGAAAAACTTCCGGGCATCGCGGATTTTTGCATGTCGCTGAAAAAGTGCAGCTCGATGGGCGTGTGCACGGAATCCGCAAGCGAGCGCACGGCGCGGGCAAGTTCCCCGTAACTGGCGCGCGAATCGCCCGGCTGAATATTGTCGACGGCGGCGCGCAGCGCCCCCGCATCGAGCGACGGCTGCGTCAGAACTTGAATCTGCGAACCGAGTGACATCACTTGCGCCTTGTCCGAGGGCCTTCGCGAAGAAAGGACGGAGAGCGCCTCGCGGCGCGCGTCGGCCAGGCGCGTTCCGGCGCGCATGCTGAACGAATTGTCGATCACCAGCAGCAGAAGTTTTTCGCTGTTCATGTTCGCGGCCGTGCGGTTGATGAACGGATTCGCAAACGCCAATATGAGCAGCAGGAACAGCAGAGTGCGAAGCGACAGCAAAAGTAAATAGCGCAGTCGCCGATGTTTGATCGAGCTCTGCGTGCGCCGCTCGAAGAACATCAGCGAGCTGAACGGCCGCGGGATAGTGGTGTGGCGCCGCAACAAGTGGACGTAGAACGGCAAAGCCACCGCGGCGATGCCCGCCAGAAACCAGGGAGCGAGGAGGCCCATCTAGTTCCTCCTCTGGCGAATCGAGAGATATTCGCGGAGGGCGTCGTCAAGCGGCCGGTCGGTCACGAGTAAGTGGTAATCCATCCCGGCGCCGCGCGCCTTGTCCCGCAGTGCCTCGACGTGCGCATCAAATTTCTTGCGATATTCATCGCGCACGTATTCCGGCGTGATTTCGATCCGGTCCTGCGTTTCGAGATCGATCAGCGTCGAGGGCTCGCCGATCTCCGGCCGGATTTCCTTGGGATCGAGGACATGAAACAGCACGACTTCGTTGCCGTGGAAGCGCAGCGGCTCGATCGTCCTCACGATGTGTTCCGGCGAATCGTAAAAATCGGAAATGAAGATGACGATTCCGCGGCGGCGCAGGAACTGCTGAAAATGATTCAGCGGCTTTGCGAAATCGGTGCGGGCATGAGGCTCCGCCTGTTCGAGGCCGCTCAGGAGGCGATGCAGCTGCCCTTGCCGCGTGGACGGCCGGATGTAGGTGCGAATTTCATCGTCAAAGACGATCAGGCCCGCCGCGTCGCGCTGATTTTGAATCGCGAGATAGAACAGCGAGGCCGCCGTGAAGCGCGCGTAGTCCATCTTGCTCACCGAATGAGAAGAAAACTTCATCGAGTTGCTGGCGTCGAGCAGCACGGTGAGGATGCTGTTGGTTTCGCCGCGGTAGCGTTTGAGGTAGGCGCGTTCCGTGCGGGCAAAGACGTTCCAATCCACGTGCCGCAGGTCGTCGCCCGGCGAGTAGGCGCGGTATTCGGCGAATTCCTGGCTGAAGCCGAAATCCGGCGAACGATGCAGGCCGTTGACGAATCCATCCACGACAGTCTTCGCCACCAAATCCAAACCGGAAATTCCGGCGAGCACCGCGGGATCGAGGAAGCGTTGCAGCATCGAGAAATTATCTCCTGGCCATCATCGCCAATGACGACCAAATACTCCAAATAGGATGAAGACTGCGCCAGTGATGTATGAGATTAGCTTGCCTACATGCGTGGGAATTGGCTCCCTACCCATGTGAGACCTGAATTCTTTTCCTGTGTAGCCCACATACAAAATGCCTAGCCCAGCTGCCAGACACAGCACATTCTGCCATCCTGATCCATCGAGAACGCGCGACATCGTTCGCACTGCGAATTCCATCACGACTGTAAACCCCTCATAGCCAAGAGTAGCTGTGCTACTTAAGCCTTCGACGGCGGCGGCATGTGCTGGAGCAATTGCCGCAAAATTTCATCCGAATCGATGCGGTCCGATTCGGCATGAAAATTCAATAGGATGCGGTGGCGCAGCACCGGGATTGCTAGCGCGAGAATGTCTTCGTACGCGACGTGGTAGCGGCGATGCGCCAGCGCCCGCGCCTTGGAGGCCAGGACGATGAACTGCGCGGCGCGCACGCTGCCTCCGTAGTTGACGTACTTCTTGATGAAGTCCGGCGCGGCGCCGCTGTTGTGCCGCGTCGCGCGGACCAGATTGACGACGTACTGAGCGAGCGACTCTCCAATCGGCACCATGCGCACGAGTTGCTGGAAATCGAGAATCTCCTCGGCCGTAGTCACGGCCGTCACTTGCGGCACGTGCGTCGTGGTGGTCAAGTCCACCACTTTGATTTCGTCGGCAGCGCTCAAATAATCGAGAATGGTGTTGAAGAGGAAGCGGTCAAGCTGCGCTTCGGGCAAGGGATACGTGCCTTCGAGCTCGATCGGATTTTGCGTCGCCAGCACGAAAAACGGTGAAGGCAGTTTGTAATGATTGCCGCGCACCGTGACCGAGAGTTCCTGCATCGCTTCGAGCATCGCCGATTGCGTTTTCGGCGGCGTGCGGTTGATTTCATCGGCCAGCACGATGTTGGCGAAGATCGGTCCGGGCACGAAGGTCCACCGCCGGTGCCCGGTTGTGGGGTCTTCCTCGATGATGTCCGTCCCGGTAATGTCCGAGGGCATCAGGTCGGGCGTGAACTGGATGCGTTTGAAGGCCAAGCCCAGCGTCTGCGCAATCGTGCGGACCATCAGCGTCTTCGCCGTGCCCGGCAAGCCGGTGATCAGGCAATGGCCGCCGACGAAGAGCGAGATGAGGATCTGGTCGAGCACTTCCTCTTGCCCGACGATCACCTGGCGGACCTGGCCGAGAATGTTGTCGCGCACGGTCTGAAAGCGTTCAATGCGCTTTTTCAGTTCCGCGGAATCCGGGTCGAGCTGTGCGATAGAGGCCATTTTTTATTTCCCTTCGTTGGAATCCTTCAGTTGCAAGAGCAATTTCTGCGCCGGACGGTAGTCGGGCGCGACTTCGAGCGACGCGAGGACGTGGTCCTCGGCCTTGTCCTTCTGTCCCGCGGCGAAATACGCGCGGGCCACATTAAATTGCGCGGACGCCTTGTCGATCGGGCCCATGGCGATCACGGCATTGTATTCGCGAATTGCCCCGGGAAAATTATTTTGCGCAAACCACAAATCTCCCAGATGGCGGTGCAGCTCCTCGTCCACGGGATAGATGTAGTTGAGGCGGTCGAGCGTCGCGGCCGCGTCGGCGGGTTTTCCTTGTTCCTCCTCGAGCGAGGCGAGTTGTTTCAAAGCCGGAGGATTGTGCCCGCCGATTTTTTCGTACGCCGTAAGAATTGCGACGGCTGCCGGCTTGTCGTTTTTCGCGAGATCGGCCTCGGCCATGAATTCATACGGGTTCGCGGGATAGATATAGTCCGGGTACAATCGCCGCACTTCCTCGCCTTCCTTGAGAACCTCGTCGTAGTTCTTGTTCTTGGCCTGCCCCGCGAGATCCTTCAGCTTCGTGCGCCACTGATCGAAATTCGCCACCGTTTTGCCCACGTCCTTGTCCAGCCAATCGAGAAATTGCTTGTCGAATTCCTCGGGCGCCATCCCCAGGTCCGCGCGGATCACGTCCGGCGTGGTCTTGTGGTCGGCGTAGGAGTGCACCATATCCAGCAGCTTGTCCGCGCCCCAGCGTTCCTTGATGTAATCGCAGATCCGGCCTGCCTGATAGTAGGACACGATCACCTGATTTGGATATTCCGGGCGAATAAATCCGCGGTCGAGCTCCGCGACGGGCAGAAGTTTTTTCTCGCGGATGGCAACGAGAACGTCCGGCGTGATGCGGTCGCCCCATTCGGGCGAAGCTTCCGTCTCCTCGTGGACCGCGAGCCCCTCCGTAAACCAGCGGGGCACGCGAAAATTCGTCGCCGTGAGGATGTACACGTGGCTCATCTCATGCCACAGCGTGCTCGCCCAGTGAAATTCACCCGGCGGGCGTCCCGATGGGCTGTCCATGGCGATGACTAGACCGAACGTAACGCCAAGCGCACCGAGCCCCGGCATTCCCATGGTGCGCACGGCGAAATCCTCGTGATCCGGATAAACTTCTACCTGCACCGGACCAGGCAGAGTCATTTTGTATTTCTTGTCGTAGGTGGCGATGATCCGCTTCATCTCCGCTTCAAAGTAAGGATGCAGCAGATCCGCTTCTTTCTTGTTGAGCCTGAGGATTGTGTCTCCCTCTTTGAAAGTGACGAAATTCTTGTAGCTGTCGAGCAGGCGCAGGCTGTTGACTGTCTCTTCGTTGCGAAAACTGTTCTCGTAGCACATTTCGAGCTGCTTGCGCGGCTCCTCCTCCTGCCCGAGCCTCATCAGGTTGATGCCGAGCTGCGAGCGGGCCGACCAGAGCCGCGGGTCCGCTTCAATCGCCTTGCGGTAATAGGCGATCCCGTCTACGTAGCGCCGGTTCAGAACCAGATGATACGCAACGAGCGCGTAGCCTTCGCCGTAAGCGGGGTTGACCTGGCGGATTTTTTCCAGCCACGCATCGGGCGAGCGGTCGGCGAGCGCTTCAATCGCCGCATGGATTGCCATCGCGTCAAGCGCCTCGGGGGAAATCTTCAGCGCAGCGTCCGCTTCCTCGAAGGCTTTTGCTTCGTCGGAGTCCTCGAGCAGCAGGTTGGCCATCAGCTCGTGCGCTTCGTAAAGCTTCGGATCGAGCTCGATCGCCTTTTTGGTATATTCAATCGCCTTGCTGTCGAAACCGTCCGCGCTGACGAGCGCGAGTCCGTAATAGGCCTGCGCGTTCTTGGGATCCCGCTGCAGCGCTTCGCCAAAAAGATTGTCGGCCTCCGTGTTGTTGAACCGTTCGTGCATCAGTCGGCCCCAGCGCACGCGAATCATCGCGTTCGCGGGCGATTGTTCCGTGGCGATGCGAAACTGGTTGTTCGCCTCCTGATACATTTCCATGCCCCAGAAGCCTTCAGCGCGAAGCAAGGGATCGCGCGCGGTGGTCAGCGATTCGTAGCATTTTTGCGCTTCGGCGTGATGGCCGTGCTTGCGCAACGCGTGGCATTCATCCGGTGTCGCGCCCCACACGAGGCTCGCGCTGGCAAGACACGCCGCGCACACGGCGACGCGCGAAAAAATCCGCGCGGCGCGATGCGTGGCGTGCCCGTTCATTTGTCGAGGTCCACCTGCACGCGCGCAAGTTCCAGCAGCGCGTCGGAAAGCTGCTTCTTGTAGTCTTCCGCGGACATGGCGGCCTTCTGGTATTTCAGCAGATCGATCTTGCGCTCGAGCTCTTCCTTCTTATCGAGCAACGCGCGCTTGGCCGGATCGTTCGCGGCTTTTTGCGCGGCGCCCAGGCGCAAGAGAATAAAATTTGCGGCCAACAGCCCTTCTCCGTTTTCCGTCGAAGCGGCGCGAACGGCTTCTTTCTTGCCGGTATCTTCGAAGACCGCGTGTTCGGTCGCCAGTCGCTTTTGCGATTCGTAGAATGCAGCGGTCTTGCGATCGGCATAGATGAAAGCCTCAAGCGCGCTGATGGCTTCATTCTTGTCCGTGTCGGCGGAGCCGTCGCGCAGCGCGTCCACCCAATAGCGCGCGAATACGGTGGCGTTTTTCTCCGTGCCGGTTTTCGTCGCGGCGATCACGATGCGCCCCGCTTTTTGCAGCGCGCCGATCGAGCCGCCGCTCGCGCTCGTCGTGTTCACGATCAATTGCCGCTTGGCGGGAATGCGGTCGCACAAAATGGCCAGGTCTTCGCCGGAAATGTCCGGCCCGGGCAGATTGAATTTATACACTTCGCCGTCGTAGGAGCCGTGGCCGATCAGGATCAGCGTAAATTCATCTTCGGGCTTGGCCTCGCGCGCAATCTGGCCGAGCGTGTCGGTCAGATGCGCCTTCGTCGCGTCGCTTCCGGTGAATGTGTAGACGTGCGCATCGCTTGCCGCGGCTTTGAATAATTTGTCGAGATCTTTCGCGAGCGCGGTGAACCGCTGCTCGTAATCGGGCTCGCCTCCGAGACCGGAAACGGTGACATAGTAGGGCGCCGCCTGCGCCGCCCGCGCGCCAAACCCCGCGGTCGCAGCGCAAAGCACCAGGGCTTGCGTGGCCCTTCGCCATGATTTCTTCCTAGTCCACATTCTTTGGCACCATCAGATCAAATCTCAAAGACTCGCAAAAACTGGTGGAACAGGCTTCAAGCCTGTGGGGGTTTGGTCCTTCCAGGGACACCCCCCACAGGCTGAAGCCTGTTCCACAAATTCCTCAAACCACGCCCCACTTCCGCCGCAGCAGCCATTCCGCGGAAGGCAAAAGCAGCAAGAGCAAAAAAACGATTGGCATGTTCCAGAGCTCTTTCGTGTCGCGCACCGTGATGCCCGCTTCGGAGTACGAAATTTCGCCGGGCAGCTTGGAAACATCCTGCGGCGTCCAATAGCGCCCGCCGGTCTCGGCGGAAAGTTTTTCGAGCAAGCCGCGATTCTGCTCGGTATGGAAATTTTCGGCGACGCCGTCCATGCGCGCAAACGTCAGAACGTCACGACCGAGTTCATCCTTATCGCGCGTCGCAATCACCTCGGTGAGATACGATCCCGCTTGGTCCGCGGTCCACTCCGCGTGAAATGTGCCTGGCGCGTTCGGGTCGGGCGTCATTTCGATTTGCGCCGCCGAGCCTCCCGGCCCCAGGATGTGCGCTTCGACATGCGCATCCGCCGCGGGCAAATAATTTTTGTCGCGCACGTCCGCGGAAAATTGCACGCGCCCGTCGTCTAGCAGCATTTGGCTTGGAACCGAAGCAACGATGTGTCCCGGCGTATCCATCACCAGCCAGCGCAGCAACTGCTGCCAGAATTCCTCATGCGTCTGATCCTCGAGCGGCTGGCTCATCTGCCAGCGCCACGTGCCGCCCGTGGCCAGGACGGCGGTGCGCCCGCGGCCATAATTTTCCGTGATCAGCATCGGCATTTTCCGCCCCGCGGCAGTCATTTCCGCCAGCACCACCGCGCCGGGTTTCGGCGTGCCCGCTTCCTGATAGTCCATCAAATAGGGAAGCTTTTTCCAGCGCTCCACATTCGCCGCCGGATCCTCGACGAGCCGCGTGATGATGTTGTCCGCTCCCGCCGAGGTCAGCGAGGCTGTCGCAGGATCGCGATGGAATGTACCTTTTTTGTTGGGCAGAGTAACCGGCAGAAGATCGGCGAGACTCGATGCCGCCCAGCCTCCGTCGCCGAGCGATGCGCGGCCTCCGAGAAAAAGCAGTCCTCCCCCGCGGCGATCCACAAATTGCTGGATCAATTCTTTCTGCGCCGCCGTGAAGTAGTTCGCTTCCACCGAGCCGATGATGATCGCCTGGTAGGGAAACAAATCCTCGGCGCGCGACGGGAAACCTTCGGCGAGTTCCTTGGGATCTTCGATCCCCTGGCGATAAATTTTATTTTCGCTCGTCCGCAGCATGGAAACGATAGTGAGCAGCCGGTCATCCTGCTCCGCGCGGCGGATGAATTTATATTCCCAGCGCGGCTCGCCCTCGACGTACAGGACGCGGCGCTTGGCCGATTCGACGTTGACGAGCCGCGCGACGGAATTGTTGTCGCGATTTTCCTCGCCCGGAAGAGGATCGATGGAAAACTGGAGTGTCTTCGCTCCCGCATCCCCCGGATTAAATAAGAGCGTCTCGTTCTGCGTCGCGCCGTCGACGGCGAGCGTGATCTGCCGCCCCGCGAGAACCTTGCCGCCGTCGCGAACCGTCAGCATCGCCTTCTGCCCCGCGTAGCCGCGCTGGTGAAGCGTCACCTTGGCCGCCAAGCGCGAATCCGCGAGAGCGCGCGGCGCGACCACGGCGTCGTTGATCTCCACGTCGTGAGCCACTTGTTCGAGGCCGAAGCCGACGGTGTGCACCGGAATCCTCCGGCTGCGAAACGTGGAAATCGTGTCGAGATCGATCCCGCCGGAATTGTCCGCGCCGTCGCTGAGCAGCACCACCGCGCCGATCGGCAAATCGGCCGCTTCACCGGCCAGTTGCTTGAGGCCGTCGCCGATCCGCGTCGCGGAGGAAGGCGGCGAAGTTTTCAGGTCGTCCAGCTTCGGAACGCGCGAGATTTGCCGGTCGAGCCGGTAAATGCGAATCTGAAATTTCTTTTGCAGTTGGTCGAGCACGCCGCCTTCGAGCGCCTTGATGGCCTGCGCTTCCCGCGTCGCGCCGGTGTCCGCGATCGACATGCTCCGCGAATCGTCCACCAGCACGGCGATAATATTTTGCTGCGGCCTGAGCTCGGCCACCAGCACGGCCGGCTGCCACAGCAAGAGCAACACGAGCGCCGCCAGCGCAAATTGCAGCAGCCAGATGACGCCCGCCCTCCAATTTTTGACTTGCGTGGACGCTTCCGGCAGTTTCGAACGAATCAGCCAGCCCAGCCCCGCGCCCGCCGCCAACAGGAAAAGTACGAAGACCCACCACGGCCAGGCGCCCAGCAGCACCAGGCTGCCCTTCGAAAACACCGCGCGCGGATATTTGAATAGAAACTCGAACATGTCAGTTTCTTAGGATGCAATTTCTCATGGCCGCGAACATTCCACGGCAACAAGTGGCGCAGGCTTCAGCCTGTGGGGTTTGGACCTTGCAAGGACGAACCCCCGCAGGCTGAAGCCTGCGCCACTGGTGCCTGTAAGAAATAAAAGCTAGATTCGCGGCCCGAAGTTCGCCGTTAGTGCGTCATTCCGTACATCGCGTAATTGATCCCCAAACGAAACGCCAGCGACGCGAACTTCTCCGGATAGCGAGGATCATCGGCCCATTCCCAGGCGTCCCCCAGGTGCATGTTGTGGCAGATGGCGACCATCACGCGGCCCCGGTCGTCCTTGATGGCGCGCCATTCCGGGACGTAGCCGTCCTTCTCATACGTCCGGCCCGTCCAGACGTACTGCTCGCCCGGAATCTGGAAACGGTCGGTCAAATCGTACAGGACGTGGAAAATTTCGTCTTTGTCGTTCAGGTCTTCGATGGGGCGGTCCGGGAAAATCATGAGCATGCCGTTCATGAAGTGTTCCCAGTCGGTCGCGCCGTGGAAATCGTCCACCATCAGGAAGCCGCCCTTCAGCAGGTACTCGCGCAGCCGCTTGGCCTCCGGCTCGGTGAACGTCCACGTCTGCACTTGCACGGCATACACCCACGGAAAATTTTCGATGCTCGAGGGCCCGTCGCTGTCGAGGTCCACCACCTGCTCGACCGGCCGCGCGTTGATGCGCGTGAGCCGCTTCATCGCAATCAGGAATTGCCGGTCGGCCTTGGGGTAGTCCCGCGACCACGTAGCGTAGCGTCCGTACCCGAATCCGCCGCCTCCGCCCCCCGCCATGGAGTAGCGCAGCCGTGACCACGAGTATTCATATTTTCCGGAACCTAGATCTTCGGAGCCCCGAAACGCTTCGCGGGCGCCGTACTCGTCGTACGATTGCTGCCCGCCGCGCTGCATGGCCAGCAGACCCGTGCTCACGCCCGCCAGAAGGAATAGCGCCGAAATCGGTGCGAGGAGCCTCATAGAGGTAGCTCCTAAATAGACGGTCCGTCAGCCGCCGCAGTTTCACCGGCAGCCAGGGCCGATAGCCTGATTCTGGCATGCTACAGCCAATGGTAGTAGCCACGCAAGGTGGGGGAACCGGCATCTGGTCCGTTTCCGAATCGGCGATCACTCGCTCGCAAGTGGAGCGTTCTGGGGCGCTACTTCAATCCTGGAGCGATACGAGTCTGTAGGAGACGGACAAATTCCGCGAGATCGGTCGCGCTTACATCCGAAACGGCCCAGAACTGGAAACCGCCGCGCGACCAGTGCATCATGTTGTAGCCCTGCCGCGGCTCAAGGGTTTGAGTGGAGTTCGACCCTGCCGCGCCGGGCCATACGAAAACGTTAATGAAATGCTTTCGTCGCTGGTAGACCAGCGCGGCGACTTGGCGGCCTTCGAGATAATCGAGACGCCCGCCAACAAGAGGGAAATCGTCGCTCGCCAGGTCTTCGACCGGAGGCGAGAAATCGAGCTTGCCGTCAAACCACGGTTTCACCGTGTGCTGGTCCGTCGAGGCGACATCCATCAGGTGGCTGGCTTCGAGCGACCGCACGTGGCTGGTGAGAACTTCCGCCGCAAGTCGCTGGTCACTCGTGGGTCCGCGCAGGCCGGGGAGAAATTGCCAGGCCGTGACGGCGCACAAAGCGAGGACAGCAAACGCGCCGGCCCAACGTAAGAGTAGAAGCGGGCGCGAGAATTGAAGAGGGTGCCAGCCGCTCGCACGTTCGCGAGCTTCTGTGGGAGCGGAAACGCGCAGTGATGATTGAATACGTTCCCGCAGTCCTTCCGGTGCTGTATACGCCAGCGCACCACGCTGCAGCGCGCCACGCAACGCCTGGAGTCTCTCGAGTTCCCGAGCGCATTCCCCACAGGTCTGCAGGTGCGTTTCCATCTCGATGGTGCGCGACAGATCGAGTTCGCCATCGAGGTAGCCGGGAACAAAGCGTTGTGTCAGCTTGCAGCTCACTTCAAAACTCCTTGACGACTAAGACTCCTTGCCAAGAGCGGCGCCCAGGGACTCGCGCAAACGCATCCGCGCTCGCGCCAGGCGGGACATCACCGTGCCAATGGAAACGGACGCGACATCGGCAATCTCCTTGTAGGACATTCCTTCCATCTCGCGCAGCACCAGAACTTCGCGGAAGATTCCCGGCAGCTCGTCGAGCGCGCGATGCAGCGTTTCCTTGTCGGCGCTCGCGAGCACCTGAAGTTCAGGGTCGGCGCCGCCGGACGATTCACTGCTGTGAATCTCCTCGTCAAATTCCACGGCGGAATCGGGCGGCCGATTCTGGTGCAGCCACGTGTAGCACGTATTCCGCACGATCGTGAGCAGCCACGCCCGCATGTTTCCGCCCTTGTAGCCATCGAAAAATCGAAATGCGCGCAAGAAGGCTTCCTGCGTCACGTCCTGCGCGTCGTGCTCGTTCCGCGTCAGCCAGCGCGCGAAGTTGTACGCCGCGTCCAGATGTGGCAGGACGGCTTGCTCGAAGCGTTCGCGCGTTGCTGTGTCTTGCACTCCCGTGCGTCTCGCGTTCTTTAATCATCCACAAGTAAGACTGCCGCCACCGCTTTTTTATTCCCGGCCATGAAATCGGCCCTTCGCGGGGAATAACCGCCGCCTGCGGAAGTCTTACATCCCGAAGGCCGCGTGCGGCAAGCATTCTACAGCCCGCGCCCGCCGAAGGAGAAATAACAACATGGCTGACTTTATTCGCGACAACATCAACAAGGATGGTATTGACCGCCGGGGATTTCTGCAGTGCATGGCCTGGGCCGGCACCGGAGTGCTCTACTCCCTTCACGGCGGCGTTCTAAAATCGTTGCCCTTGATGCAGGGCGCTGCAAGCGGCATGGATATGGCAAAGATGAAGGGCGCGGATTTCAGCTTCATCCAGATCAGCGACTCCCACATCGGATTCAGCAAGGAAGCCAATCCCGACGTCACCGCGACACTCCAGATCGCAGTCGATCGCATCAACAGTGCGGCCGCGCCCCCGGATTTTCTATTGCACACGGGCGATATCTCGCAACTGTCCAAGCCGTCCGAGTTCGACACGGCCGAGCAAGTCCTCAAGGGCGCCAAAGCGGGACGCATTTTCTACGTGCCCGGCGAGCACGACATGCTCACCGACGATGGCCAGCAATACCTGGATCGCTTCGGCAAAGATACGAAAGGAAAGGGCTGGTACAGCTTTGACCACAAGGGCGCGCACTTCATTGGCCTCGTCAACGTGGTGGACCTCAAAGCGGGAGGCCTCGGCTCTCTAGGCTCCGACCAACTCAAGTGGCTCCAGGATGATGTGAGGGACCTAAAAAGCAGCACGCCGGTGATCGTGTTCGCGCACATCCCGCTCTGGGCGGTTTATCCCGAATGGGGCTGGGGCACCGACGACAGCGAACAGGCGCTCGGATACTTGAAGCGTTTCGGCTCGGTCTCCGTCTTGAACGGGCATATCCATCAGATCATGCAAAAGGTGGAAGGCAACGTCACGTTCCATACGGCTCTCTCCACAGCGTTCCCTCAACCGGCACCGGGCACGGCGCCATCGCCGGGCCCCATGAAAGTGCCCGCGGATCAATTGCGCAGCGTGCTGGGCATCTCGCATGTGAATTACGTGCAAGGCAAGCACTCGCTCGCAATCGTAGATTCAACACTGGCATGATCCAGTGAATTTCCAGATTTCAAGGAAAATCTAAAAGGAGAAGAAAAGATGAAAAGAATCAAGTGGATATTCGGATTGGCGGCAACGGTGGTAGCAGCCTTTGCCTTGACGACTGGAACCAGGCCGAGCTTGGCTATGAGCCCTGGTGACATACCCGCAAGTGCCGCCACAGTCAAGATCGACAACTTCAGCTTTGGTCCGGCAACCATCACCATTCCTGCCGGGAGCACAGTTACATGGACAAACAGCGACGATGTTCCCCATGTCGTCACCAGCGATGACAACAAGATGTTCAAATCGAAGGCACTCGATACGGATGACCGTTTCTCGTTTACCTTCACAAAACCGGGCACGTACAACTACTACTGCGCGATTCATCCGAAGATGGTCGCCAAAATCGTGGTGCAGTGATGCGTGGAGACCAGAATGAATCCGTTTGACTTGAAGTCGGTGCTCCTCGCCAAACACGCGCAGCACGTGGCGCTGGTCCACTTTCCGATCGCACTGATTTTTGTCAGTGCCGCGTTCGATCTGATATCGCTGCGCAAGCAGAATCTCGCTCTGCTTCGCGCAGCGTATTACACGGTGATCGCGGCGGCCATCGCCGCCGTTCCCACTGTCGCAACCGGCATCCTGGCTTGGCAACTGCAATTCGAGGGCAAAGCCCCGCGGGGAAATCTCAAGCTGCACATGTTCCTGGCGCTCTCTTCGAGCGTACTCATTTGGCTCGTCTGTTGGCTGCACATCAAGGAACAACACAAACCACTGGTCAATTCACCAGCGTTCCGTTTGGCTGTCGAAGTCGTGGCGGTTGCTCTAACCCTCCTGACCGGGCACGTCGGCGGATTCGTCAGCGGGGTGAACGGTCCGCTGTAAGCGGGCGAAGGTTCACGATACTCGTTTGCTCTCCTCATCTTTTCCAAAGGGCAATTTTTCCCTCCTTAGAGAAAAAAATACCCTAATTACTTGAGTGACCTAAAGATAATCCTGTAGAGCCCTTCATTTTCAGTCTACGAAATAGGACGAAGGTTTGGCCTCGTTTTTGCCTGAAAAGACTGCCTCCCTCGACCCCTGTCGTCCCCGTGGCCTCCGCTCGCGGGCCTTGCAAAGCGAAAGCGGGCGCGAAACGTCGTGCTTGCGCGCCTCGTCACCGAGGATCGGCGAACGAGCCGTTTGCCAGAGCTTCGCCTGCGTGTGCCTGCTAAGGGGGATGAATCGGGATGAATGCGTCGATTCTGGTTGTATTCGCTGATCCGGAGAAACGCGAAAATTGGAAGCAACTTCTGGAGCATCAAGGCTATCAAATCGTTGCGATAGCGACCGGGGCGCGGGTCCCAGATTTATGCGCGCATCTTCGGCCGGATCTCGTTCTGATCGAAGCCGGCTTGCCGGATGTGCCGGGCCTGGAAATTTGCCGCCGGCTGAAAGAGGATCCGCGCAACAAGCTCACGCCGGTTATTTTGATCGAGGGATTCTCCGGCGATTCTAGCCGTTCCACTTTGCGGGGCTGTGGGGCGGATGATGTATGGGAAGCGCGCCCGACGCGCTGGGAGGCACTTACGAGGATTCAATCGTTGCTACAGCTCAAAACCTACATCGACGAACAGGCCGAAGCGGTGGTCCTTTCGCTAGCTCGAACGATCGAAGCGCGTGACAGCTATACGCGTGGCCACAGCGAAAGACTCGCGACCTCGGCCGTGAAATTAGGACTCAACGTCGGCCTGTCCAACGATCAGGTCGAAGCGCTTCGCGTCGCCGGGATCGTTCACGACGTCGGCAAAGTGGCTGTCCCCGATTCAGTCCTGTTGAAGGCGGGGCCGCTCACCCCTCAGGAAACCGCGATCATGCGGCGGCATCCCGTCGAAGGCGAGCGTATCTGTTCACCGTTGAAATCGTTTCGCCGCGTGCTTCCCATCATTCGACACCACCACGAGCGCCTGGACGGAAGCGGCTATCCCGACGGCCTCCGCGGAGACGCCATTCCGCTCCCTGCTCGCATCCTTCAGGTCGTGGATATCTACGACGCGCTGACCACCGACCGGCCTTACCGCGAAGCATTCACCGCCAGCCAGGCGCTGGCCACTCTTTACAACGAAGCCGAGCGTGGATGGCTCGATATCGAGCTGGTCCGAGTTTTTGCGCCTGTTGCCGCCGCGCCCAAATCCACACAAAGCAGTGAAGTCCCGGGGGAAATGAAAAAATTGCGGCACACTGTTTGAGAATCTTTTTCCGGGTCGTTCCTGCTGTCCAAACTCATCCTCCGGCAATCGCTCCGATGATAAGGAATGGCTCCGCACCCGATGCGACTTCCTTGGGCAAAGGAGCGTCCGGCGCTTCGTGGGACCAATCTTCCGTGCAGACGAAGAATCGTAAAAACGGCCGGCGCTCGTGCGTGACGTGGTCGCGGATCGTGCCGCGCAGCACCGGATAAGAGTTTTCGAGTGCGTCAAGGATCGAGCGCTGCGTCGCCGGGCCGTTGACTTCGATCGTCACCTCGCCGCTCACACGCGCAAGCGTTCGCAGGTGCTGCGGCAATACCACTCGGATCATGGCAGCGTCTGAACTTCGACGGACAGCACTGCCGGAAGATCGCGCACGATCGGCGCCCAGTTATTTCCGGCATCCGCCGAAGCATAGACCTGGCCGCCGGTCGTGCCAAAATACACTCCGCAAGAGTCGAGCGAGTCGACGGCCATCGCATCGCGCAACACATTGACGTAGCAGTCGCTTTGCGGCAGGCCTTTGGCCAGCGGCTCCCACTCGTTTCCGCCCGTGCGGCTGCGATACACGCGCAATTTTCCGTCCAGCGGAAAATGCTCCGAGTCGCTCTTGATCGGGACGACGTAGACGGTCTCCGGCTCGTGCGCGTGCACGTCAATCACGAAGCCGAAGTCGGTCGGCAAATCGCCGCTGATCTCTCGCCAATTGTCTCCGGCGTCGTCGCTTCGCATCACGTCCCAGTGCTTCTGCATGAACAGCGTGTTCGGGCGCGACCGGTGCTGCGCGATGCGGTGAACGCAGTGCCCTACTTCGGCAGTCGGGTCCGGAATGTGTTGAGACCTTAGCCCGCGATTGATCGGCTTCCAGGTTTTTCCTCCGTCGTCGGTACGAAACGCGCCCGCGGCCGAGATGGCGATGAATATTCGTTTCGGATTGCTGGGATCGAGAAGGATGGTGTGCAGGCACATCCCGCCGGCTCCCGGCTGCCAGCGCGGCCCGGTGTCGTTGCCGCGAAGTCCAGGCAACTCCTTCCACGTTTGGCCGCCATCGGTCGAGCGGAACAAAGCAGCATCCTCAATCCCGGCGTAGACCGTGTTGGGTTCAGTCAGTGACGGTTCGAGATGCCAGACTCGCTTGAACTCCCAGGGATGTTGCGTTCCGTCATACCACTGGTGCGTGGTCAGCGGCTTGCCGCTCTGCTCCGATGCGTCGTAGACAAACTTATTGCTCTCGCCCACCGGCCTTACAACTTGCTCGGGCGGTTCATTCGCAGCCGATCCCGGCTGATGCCACGTCTTGCCGCCGTCGTCGGACCGCTGAATGATTTGCCCAAACCAGCCCGAACTTTGCGACGCATAAAGCCGGTCCGGATCGGCAGGCGACCCCTTGAGATGATAAATCTCCCAGCCGGCAAAGTGCGGGCCGCCGACGTCCCATTTTTCCCGCTTGCCGTCCGAAGACAAAATAAATGCGCCCTTCCGTGTGCCCACGAGTACGCGTACGTTGCTCATTTCTCCGGCTCCTTCCTGAAAATCCCGCTATTATGGACCAAATGTTTTCAATAGGCACCGAACAATTTGCTCCCAATCCGAGTCAAGCTAACGTCGCCAGGGAACGAGGGCACGCAGCCGATCATCGCGCAAGTAAAGCCCTCCCCAGACGATCACTCCGACATAAACCGGAAACAACACTTCGCCGAAGAGCGAATTTCCAGTGGGCAGTTGGATCGCAATCGCTCCACCTAGATAGCCTGTCAGCAGAATCGCGCCGAGAATAGAGGTGCGGGGAAGCACGTAAAGGAGAATGCACACGAGCTCGATGATACCGAGCGGAACAGCGAGACGTATGGGAAACCCGAGCTTCGCAAATCCCTCCACGACCGGCGCCGGCTTCATAAGATGTATGACAGCGTCGAAGAGCAGAAATGCAGTGACGAGACCGCTGAAGATGCGCCCGGTCCACAATGATTTTTTCGTGACAGAGCCGGGTTGAGTCGCTGATTGAATTGATGGTTGAGCAGCTGATTCCATAAATTGCATTTCTCCTTTAGTGCAAACCCAATCGGTTGAACCCCGGGAACGCCAATCTCCCGATTGGCGGTCTAGGAGACGCCATTCAGGAGAATGGCGTTCCCGGGCGACTTCACGCTAGGCAGCCCGCTCCGCAGCCTGCGTGCAGTTGATCATCCACGGCGTGCCGAATCGGTCGACCAGCATCCCGAACCGCGTGGCCCAGAAGGTCTGCTGGAGTGGCATCCTCACCTTCCCGCCTTCCTCCAACGCGTGAAACAGGCGCTCTGCCTCCGCCGGGTCATTGATCATAAGCGACACGGAGAAGCCTTTCGGCTCTTCAAACCGGTCAAGTGGAGCGTCGCTACCCATCAGCATCGCGTCGCCCACAGTCAGGCACGCGTGCATGATCTTATTACGCCATTCCGCCGGCACGTGTTGTTCTGCTGGCGTCCCCGCGTGGGGAATCATTGCTTTAATCGTGCCGCCGAGGCATTTCTCATAGAACTTGAACGCTTCCTCGCAATTGCCTTTGAACAGCAGGTACGCATTCAGTTGCATCGCGGTCTCCCTTTTCAAAATTTTTGATTCAGCCTTTCGGTCTTTCACCAGATTGTCGAACGGCAAACTTCAAAATCGACAGCCTCACTGCGATTGTTTCTTCGATTTCGCGAGCTCTTTCCCCATTTCCTTTGCGCGGTCGATCGCCTCGCTCGGAGCGAAATCCTCCATCTCGAAAAACTGGCGAATCTCGATCTCGCCTTCCTGGCCCTCGCCGTGGGGATTGGGGACGCGCTTGGCCCATTCAATCGCCTCTTCCTTCGATTTCACCTTAATGATCCAGTAGCCCGCGATCAGCTCTTTGGTCTCGGCGAACGGCCCGTCGATCACCGTTATTTTCTTGCCCGAGAACTTGATGCGCGCGCCCTTCGAGCTGGCCTGAAGTCCCGAGAGATCGACCAGCACGCCGGCTTTCATCAGCTCTTCGTTGTACTTTCCCATGGCGGTGAGCAGCTCCTCGCTCGGCATCTTCCCCGCCTCGGAATCCTTATTCGCTTTGACGATCATCATGAATCGCATAGTCCTATCTCCTTTTTTAAGTAGGACGCTTCACGCCTGCTCGTAAGCCTGCTGCAGGCGTCGAATGTCAATTTTGTCCATCTTCATCAGTGCCTGCATGACCCGGCTGGTTTTTTCTCGATCGGGGTCGCTCATCAGCTTGGGGAGCGCGGTCGGAACGATTTGCCAGGAAACGCCAAACTTGTCCTGCAGCCAGCCGCACTGTTGTTTCGTTCCGCCCTGGGAAAGCTTCTCCCACAGGTCATCGACTTCTTCCTGCGTCTCGCAATTCACGACGAACGAAATGGCCGGAGAGAATTTGAATTGTGGGCCGCCGTTCAACGCGATGAAATCCTGCCCATCAATCTGAAACGTCGCGATCATGACCGTTCCTTTCGGTCCCGGCCCGTGGTCACCGTAACGGTTGACCTTTCCAACCTTCGAGTTCTTGAAAATGGAGACATAAAAATTGGCCGCCTCCTCCGCCTTCCCATCGAACCACAAGAACGGTGTGATTTTTTGCATTTCGCCATCTCCTTGCGCTCAGCCTGCAAAAAGTTCATAGCCGGCTGAACTCGCTTTCTACTATTAAGTCGAACGACGAATCGTGAAATCGACACGCTAATCTGACTAATCCGCCGGCAAGCCCGGAATTTCCATCACGGGCCGGATTTCCACGGTTCCCCAGCGTCCTGCCGGGATCTGCCCGGCGATTCCGATCGCCTCGTCAAGATCCTTAGCGTCGATCAGGAAATACCCCCCGAGCTGTTCCCGCGTCTCTGCGAACGGCCCGTCGGTCACCAGCCGTTTATTGTCGCGCATGCGGACGCTGGTCGCCGTGGAGGTCGGGTGGAGCGGCCCCGCGCCCAGATACTGCCCGCTCTTGCTGAGCTGGACGGCAAACCGCGCGGAATCCTCATAGCATAGCGACCGCTCGGTCTCGCTCAGTCCGTTCTCATCCAGATAAATCAGCAGCATGTATTTCATTTCCGTACCCTCCGCCTAACGAGTGAGAAACACTCCCCTACGATCGAGTGGAACGCGTCGCCTTCGATGAATTCTGCTTCACTCTGAACTTCACAATTCTTTCGATTAGGCCGTAGGGGATCGGATGATCAAGTGGAAATTGCAGGTTGCCCTTCTCCCCTGCATAGGCGGAAGCCGCCTTCACTAGCTTTGCATCGCCCCTCACCGGTGGGTATAACCCGATGTGGTTCTTGAAGGCGGCAAAGTACACCAAGATGCGGTTCAGCCTGAACGCTGGAATCTTGTAGCTGATGGTCTCCTGCGCGCCGGGTGCAGCGTTCTTGATCGTCAACCGTATCTTTTCGAGAATCGCCCGGACTTCAGGCGAAAACGATGCAATGTACTCGTCGATGTTCCTGGGCGTAGCCCGGTCGGTTGGCATGATCCCTCCTGTGCGGTCTTGGACACCGGCGCGGAAATGTCCCGAGCGTCCTGAATCCAATCCCCTACTTGTAAGTCGAACGGCGCAGGGCCAGATCGACATCCATGCCAAAAAATACATACAATCGGGCATGCCTGCAAACGCCGCCACGGCCGTGGAGGAAGTCTACCGCTCGGATTGGGGCCGGATTGTCGCCACGTTGATTCGGCTCTTTGGCGACTTCGACTTGGCGGAAGAGTGTGCACAGGAAGCTTTTGCCGCCGCCGCGGACCAGTGGCGGGTTTTCGGCGTCCCCGACATCCCGCGCGCGTGGATCATTCAGACGGCCCGACATAAAGCCATTGACCGCATTCGCCGCAAGGGGGTATATGCGGAAAAGCTCGACTCCTACGCCGTTTCCGGAATGGTCCGCGCCGCCGAGGAGCCGTATTACGACAACGACGAAATCTCCGACGACCGTCTTCGTCTGATCTTCACCTGTTGCCACCCCGCCCTCGCCCCGGAAGTTCAGGTGCCGCTAACCCTCCGCACCTTGTGCGGCCTCGAAACGGACGAAATTGCGCGGGCGTTTCTCGTCTCCCCGACGACGATGGCCCAGCGGCTGGTGCGCGCCAAGCACAAGATTCGTGACGCCGGAATCCCATATATCGTCCCCGGAACGAATGACCTCACCGCACGGCTCGAGGCTGTCCTGACCGTAATTTACCTGGTTTTCAATGAAGGCTACGTGGCGACTCGAGGTACGTCGCTCGTCAGGACCGATCTCTGCGCCGAAGCCATTCGTCTAAGCCGGCTGATCATCACGTTAATGGAGCCGCAACCCCCGGCCGAAGCGAAAGCGCTCCTCGCCCTCATGCTCCTTCACGACGCGCGGCGCGATGCGCGCCTCGATGGAGAGGGAGAAATTGTTGTGCTCGAGGAACAGGACCGCAGCCGCTGGAATCACAAACAGATCGCCGAGGGCTTGCTTCTGGTCAAGGGCGCGGCACGCCGGGCCCATTCGCCGTGCAGGCTGCGATTGCCGCGGTGCATTGCAAGGCTGCTCACCCCGCGGACACGGACTGGGCCGAGATCATCCGCCTCTACGATCAACTGGAGCGCGTGCACCCCTCGCCCATCGTGTCCCTGAACCGCGCCGTGGCCGTCGCCATGGCGGAAGGCCCTCGCGCAGGGCTTGCGATGATCGATGCACTCGCCGCCGCGAACGATCTCAACGACTATCACCTGCTGCACGCCGCGCGCGCCGATCTGCAGCGCCGACTCGGTTCGCTCGACGATGCGGCGAAGAGCTACGTCCGAGCACTCGCCCTCGTCACCAACGATAGCGAGCGCCGATTCCTCGAGCGCCGATTGCGCGAAGTTCAGCCTCCGCCGAAGGCCTAGTCGCCTTACACCTAAGCGAAAAGTAAGTTGAGGATGGCCTCCGCCGTCATGATTTCATTCATCCGCCCGTAACAATCACGGCCTAACCTTCCAAAAGGGTCGTCCCACCCTTCGGAAATGCGCGAACTAGACAAAACCCTGCTCCAACAACTTTCTGGCGAACTCGTCTCTCTCTGCAACGACATGGTCCAGCTCGAGTCGTCTCTCCTGAAGCGTTCTCTCACTCTTCACGAAGCGAATCGCCCCAGCGCCAGAAATCTCGCTCACTACCTGGCGCTCCGCAGGCACGATGTCCGCAAGTTGCAATCGCAGCTCGCGAGTCTGGGCCTCTCCTCGCTGGGGCGCACCGAGGGCCACGTCTTCGATGCTTTTCAAACGGTTCACCATGTCCTTTCCCAATTGCTCAGCTCTGAAGCTTTACTCCCGCTCCCGGCCGAGACGGCCATTGGCATGGTGGAAGGGGCCGAGCTGCTTGAAAAGCATACCGAGGCGCTCCTGGGTCCTCCCCCACCGGGCCGCACAGTGCGCATCATGGTAACGATGGCCACCGAGGCCGCCACGGACTACGATCTCGTTCGCGAGCTCGTCCAGAGCGGCATGGACTGCATGCGCATCAATTGCGCGCACGACAATCCCGGGCTTTGGCTCGGCATGATCCAAAACCTGCAACGCGCGCGCCAGGAGACCGGACGCGAATGCCGCATTCTGATGGATATCCCCGGCCCCAAGCTCCGCACAGGACCCATCGAGCCGGGCGCTGCGGTCGTCAAGTGCCGCCCCGAGCGAGATGACTTTGGCCGCATTGCCGCTCCCGCTCGCGTCTGGCTCACCTCCAATGAAAATCCCGAACCTGCCCCCGCTATTGCTGCCGCGACTTTGCCGCTGCCATCCTCCTTTCTCAAAAGGCTTCGCGCGGGCGCGACGCTCCGCCTTCGCGACGCGCGCAAGGCGCAACGCTCCCTGCGCATCACCCACGTAGATCCTCGCGGCGCCTGGGCCGAAACCCGCCAAACGATATACTTCGTGCCCGGCCTGGAGCTCCAGCAAGCGCCGCGCAAGGCCTCGCGTGCGAACCTTCGCATCGTTCTTGCCAAGGCACGTATCGGCAAGCTTCCCCATCGCCCTCAAACACTTTTGCTCAAACAAGGCGACACGCTCGTGCTCACTCGCGCAAACACACTGGGCAGGCCCGCGCTTTATGACAAATCCGGCGGGCTGCTCGAACAGGCTCAAATCTCCGTTTCGCTTCCCCAGATCCTGGACCACGCCAAGGTTGGCGATCCCGTATGGTTCGACGACGGCAAAATCGGCGGGGTGATTCGCGCCGTCAACGAAGACTCAGTGTCGGTTGAAATCGCCCAGGCACGCCCGGGAGGCGAAAAGCTCGGCGCTGAAAAAGGAATCAACCTTCCCGAGACGCAGATCGACATCCCCGCGCTCACGGACGAGGACAGCGCCGCGCTGCCTTTCATCGTCGAACACGCGGACCTCGTCGGCTGTTCTTTCGTGCGCACGGAAACCCACGTCCGCCAGCTCCTCGATCGCATCGAACAGCTAGGCGGCCAGCGTCTTGGACTTGTCCTGAAGATCGAGACGCGCAAGGCCTTCGAGAATTTACCCAACCTGATTCTCGCGGCCATGCGCACCGAGTCCCTCGGAATCATGATCGCCCGCGGCGATCTTGCCGTGGAATGCGGCTACCAGCGCCTCGCCGAAATTCAGGAAGAAATCCTGTGGATCTGCGAAGCCGCGCACGTTCCCGTCATCTGGGCCACGCAAGTTCTCGAGAGTCTCGCCAAAAAAGGGATTCCGTCCCGTTCGGAAATCACGGACGCTGCCATGGGTGAGCGCGCCGAGTGTGTCATGCTCAACAAGGGCCCCTACGCCGTGATGGCCGTGCGCGTCCTCTCTGACATTCTCCGGCGCATGCAGGCGCACCAGGAAAAAAAGCGCTCGATGTTGCGGCAGCTCCGCCTCGCCGCGTCGTTCTCCAACGACTAGCTTGCGTTCCTCGCAAGCGCGATCAATGGGCCCTCTTTTGAACGAAGCTGCCGGCATTTAGAATCGGCTGCTTGACCGTTTCCGCAAAGGTCCGCAACCTGTCCGGACCCGCTGAAAAAATTCGTGAGCGCCGGGCTCACCTCCAAATTAGTTCGTCGAGTTTCTCAGCGATGTCCGGGGCGGACTGGTCCCAGTAGTGCTGGTGCGCGCCGGCGCCGATGCACATTTCTTCGCGCAGGCCGGCAGGGTCCTTGGCGACGTAGGTTTCTCCCTTCCCCGGCCCGCCTGAGGCCTCCCGGTTGTACCACTCATCGAGCCACAGCGAGCGGCCCACGTAGTCGCCGCTGCGGTAGGCGTTCAACCAGCGTTCCACCCCGAGGTCGCGCGGATCCGGTCGCAACTCTGGATTAATTTCTAGCTTCCCGTTGCCGTCACTTTTTAGCGGCGCGAGGCTGTTGTCCGGAAGCTCGCGAGCCCATTCATAAAGGTAAGGAAAGAAACGGTTCAAAAGCTGTCGCAACGGGTTTCCCATGGTGAAGAGCCGTATCGGAGTCGTTCGCTCCGCTCTTCGCGCGTCAATGTACTGTAAGAGATCCACAGAGATCAGCGCGCCTAGGCTATGCGCGACGATGACCACGCGGTCATAGCCCTCGCCGTGGACGTATTGGAGCAGCGATACGTAGCGCTCCATGATCCGCGCCCGTGGCGTCGCGGCTTTTGGCGCCGCGCGCAGATAATTGTCCACGTCCAGGACGATTCCAAGAATAGACGAGCCGGACTTTACGAACGACGCGAGGACGGCAAGTGATCCGGTCACGCCCCCGATGTAGGTAAGAATCGCCGCCGTTAGGTTGATCAACCCTTCGGAAAAATTTGCCAGTGATTCCGGTGACAGTTTCGGATCGAGCCGCGCGATCCCGTCGAGAACGCCAGGCCATTCCAGCAAAGCCAGGATCGCCGGCACGATGAACGCCGCGCCCCACATGATCAACGCGCTGATTTTTGAGGCGTCCGCGCCCCGCGACACCCATTTGCCCATGTGTTCGGAGGATTTGTTGTCGGAGCGGCGCGGCGGATAGATTTCCGCCCAAATCGATGGGATTACCCAAAAGGCAAGCAGCAGCAAGCCGTAGATAAACAATCCCAAGATGATTGGAAATGCAGGCGTTGCGCCCCAGACGAGAACGCCTTTGAAATATTCGTTGGGTGACGTGTGTTGGACCTCCGACACCTCTTCGACGTACTGACCCGCGTCGTTCCTGTCCAGAAAAATCAGGCTCAAAAGAAAATCGGCCGCCCGACCGTGGGGATACAGGGGCAGGGGGTCTACGAGCTCCCCGGATTCATCGCCGAATAGCGCGTTCGCGATGGATTTGGCGTTTTTTTCCTGCCCGGCAGCCTTAACAAAGAGGGCGCTAAAAAGAGAAAGGGTTACGATAAGCAACGCCATCATGGGGAGTGCCAGAGCAAGCCGGCTCGTCCGTACAGCGGCCCTGGCCCGCGCGCATCGATTGTGGTTCTCGCCATTCTCCTCTCCCAACCGGATCCTACGCCAGGCCCACGATCCGAAGCCGAAAGCCAGAAATGCAAAAAAGAAGAGGAGAAACCATGAAATACGCAGGCCGGCAAGAACGATTTGCATGACCCAAAGGGCGATTTGTTCGACAGGCAAACCGGGATGGCACAAAAACAATCCCAGGAATAGCCCAATCCAAATCGCCCAAAGCGCGAGGGCCGTCTCGCCCGCGCCTTCCCGGACTTCATCATAGGATTTTACGGAAAGCAGAAGGATCACGGAGCCGAGCAGCAGTCCTTCAATCGAAAGCAGCTTTCGCGCCAAATCAACTGAGAGACAATAAACGCGATCGCCGAGTTCCCCGAACACGACCACAAAGAGCAGTGGAAGCGCTATGTAGGTCCACGGATATTTTGTCGCGGGCAGCTTTCGTTCGATGACGATGAAAACCATGAGTCCTATCAACCCTGAGCCCACGATTGCTCCAATGCGCATCCAGCCATCCAGGATCAAATGGGGAAGAGCGCCCATCAGCGAGATCAGAAGCAGCACATCGAGAATGGGTATCGGAAGCGCGAGCATGCGCACTGCCCAGCCGTGCGTCCAATCGAGCGCCCTCCAAACCCAGTCATTTCGATTTTCGTGAGCTGTGCTGATTGACAGACGGCTGAGGCTCGCCACATGAAAGATCAATTGGTAGAGGGCCTGGAAAAATGCGAGCACGGATTGGCTTGGCCGGGACAGATCGGCCCAGTACATTTCGTAAAAGTGGACGGCCATTGTATGATTGGCGCCGTTGTCGTCCGTCCAAGTGCGAGTTCCGTCCAGGCGAGTGGTTACATACGTCGTCGCATCGCGTTGGTCCTTGGGCTTGTTGCCGTTCGTGCCCCGGTAGGCTTCTAAAAGAAGACGCATGAAGTCGTTGGCGACCTTGTCAGGTGGTTCTCCGTCTCTCGGTTGTCGTTGTCCTTTCACCCTTTCCCGGAGGCGCCGAAAAGCTTTCTTCAACAGGTCCCCTTGCGGCTGGTTCGTCTGCTCTTCACTGGCAGCGGTTGAAGGCGCCTCCGTCACATCCAGCCCCGTGTGTTTCGCATCGGCCTCCTTCTCCGCGTCCTCAGCTCGCCAGGAGCGCGTCAGGTAGACCGTCCTTTCCCTAAAACGGTCGAGGATCCGATCGATGAGGCCTTGGGAAGTTGGCGGATGCAGACGAGGAACCTCGAGAGGCCTTAGAGGGATATGAATTGTATCCTCATCAAAAGGCCCGTACTTTGTGTGGATTTGCTCTGGCGAAACACCGGCTGCCAGATCGCAGACGGCTCGCGCTGAGGCTCCCGGCGCGTGATAGGCGACGCCGTGAACCGCAATGACAGCAACTCGCTCACTCATTGTTTTGGCCGACGTGCAGATGAGTTCACCATGTTTCTCCCAGCGGTGAATTCAACAAGCGACGGGCATTTTGGCGTGTGGCAGCCTGGATTCCGTCGCAGGTGACGGACTTTTACTTGGGAATATATTTGGCTAGTTCCTTTCCAATTTCTATGAAACCGAATCCAACCCCGAAATATGTGCGACGTTTTTCGACATTGAGGTCCCATCCGTAACTAAACTGTATTTTGTCATCAAAGAGTGAACCAATGAGCCCCGCCCCGACCTGAACATTCGTCCCATTGGTGTTCACAAACTGGGTTGTAGCCAGATTGAAACTTGGATCATTGAAATTCATAAAGGTGACGTTTATGCCTGCACCCGGTCCTAGGCCCCGGACGAATTTAGCCCAGGAAGAATCGCCGCGGTGGAAATACGCAATTCCAAATGTCATTCCTGGAGAAGGGGCAAAGTTAACGCGGTTCAAAGGTGCAGTACTCGAACCCGTTGGCGGAGTAGCCTCCGCATCGGTCACACCAAGCCGTCGAACAAAAAGAAAGGAGGGCGACAACTGAATTTTGGCGCCGAACTTCTTGATTGCAATTTCGAAAACGACAGGGATCCCCCCACTACTACTGTTCGAAGGAAGCGATTCGACAGTTACGGTCAGACGATCCCCGTCTTTTGCTTGGTTCTCAGTCAAAGAGATGCTTCCCGATGCGAGGAGTTTCTTGAGCTCCTCAATCGCGCCTTCTCGTTGCGTTTGCGCGAAGACCTGAAGGGCCTTCTCATATTCTGCTTGCCAAAAGTCATCTGGCCTCTTATCGTCGGAGTTTCCGTACTTTTCCTGCATCGTCGCCATGATTCCCCGCCTGATATCGCCGAAATCCTCGTAAACCAGTTTGGTCCTTTCGAGCAAAACCTCAAGCGCCTCTAATTTAGATTGGTCCGTACTCTTAGGATCAACAGCGACCTGAATATTCTGTTTATACTGTTGAGCAATCTGCACCATCGAATCTCTGTCTATCCAAAAGATCTTCACGCCAAGCTTCTCGACGATCTCCAGGTTCTCAGGCTGAACCAAAAAATCGGAGATCGCCTGTATCTCAGGCTGATAGAGGCGGAGCCTTGCCTGAAGGACCTGAAGGTCACTGTTGCTGAGATTTTTCGCGATGACTGTATCCGCGATCGATTTTGTGATCTTCTTGGAGTAATCATCGGCAAAATCGATGTCTTTGTGACTAGTCTTCCAGTCGGTGAAGGTTATAAGCCCTGTTGTTGCTTTCGAGGGATCCACATAAACAGTATGGATAATATCGCCGACAGTATAAGCCATGTTAAGAACCATGGCTTGGACATTGGCCGCAGATTGAAAGGCCGCCCCTGATTGGGCCGCCATCGTTGCTTTATCTTTTCCGACTTCTGAGTAGCCATTCACAACAACGTCTTTGCTCGAGCTGCCAGAGCTGAGTTTTGCAGTGATATAAAGTTTGTTCAGTGCGAGATCTTCGCCCATTTGATTGGGTTCCGGGACAATTATTATCGAACTTTCATAATCCGCTTCGAGTTGGAGAGCCTTCCTTGGTAGTGGTTGGACGGGCTCATAGAGGCTTCGTCGTTTCCCAGTTTTTGGGTCTTCAAAAACTCGGATAAAAGTTGCTGGATCCAGTGAATCCATCGACTTGGTTGCTGGTTTTTCGGAATCTGCAAGTCCTGATGTGACACGCAAGGGCAAGGAAATAGTTGCGGCGGAACTCGCTCCCAAAGGTACAACAAAGTGCGGCTGTCGCGGCAGACTGTAGGAAATAGGCTCAGCTATAAGTTTCCGCGGCTCGAGCCTTGGAGGACGGTCTTCATCCGTGCTGACGGATTTTGAAGGAGCGATGATCTTAAGTGGTACAGCTTCCGGTGCGCTCGCCGAGCCCACGATGCGCAGCGGCGGGGCACCGATCATAATCGAGAAGCGCTGGACGGCAATTTGCGGAGGCTCAGACGAGTCCGACACGGTCAACTCGAAGGTGAAGGGTTGCTTTGCGGCGGCCGTGGGTGTGCCATCTATTTTTCCATCGGATGAAACCGCCAAACCTGGCGGTAGCTGGCCGCCGGAAACCCGCCAGCTCAAAGGCGCCAAGCCGCCCTCCGATTTGATCTGTGCGGAATAGAGTGTGCCAACCTGCCCTTCGGACAAAGAAAGCGCGTCCTGGGCGCGTGCCGGCGCCGCCGCGAAAAGGACGAACAAGACAAAAGCTAGATACCAAGCAGGAGAGAGCTGGGAGGCCCGCTGTCGCATGGTTTGACTCCTTGATTCGTCAAATTGTTACAATCTTAATTTCTGCACCTTTTAAATACCCTGTAAGTGATCCTCTTTTCGGTAATTTATACCCTGAATATATTGGCCACAAGAATAATGGCCGCACCGTATAACAGGTCAGACAGCTTGTCAAAGTATTTTTTGATAATGCTACGCTGAGGTACTTACACTAGCGGATAAATACAACACTCGGAAAGGGACTCCTCGTGCGGCTACTGCTGCCAGCCGCCGCCGAGGGCTTTGTAGATTTGCACGAGGGCGAGGAGTTCGTTGAGGCGGGCTTGCGCGAGGCCGAGTTCCGCGGACAGGTAGTTCGTTTCGTTCGTGAGGACTTCCAGATAATTCGTGGTCCCGGCCTGATAACGCTGGCCGGAAAGCTGCGCTGCGTCTTCCGCAGCGCGCGCCAGCAACTCCTGCTGCGCGAGGAATTCCTGGTTTTGCTGGTAGGCGATGAGCGCGTCGGAGACGTCGCGAAACGCGCCTTGAATGGTCTGCTGATAGATCAGCACGGCTTCCTGCTGCTGCGCTTCGGCCAAACGAACGTTGGAGCGAAGCGCTCCGCCCTCAAAAATCGGCTGCGTGATCGTTCCCGCGAATGTCCACAACCCGGCAGATCCGCTGAACAGGCCGGTGAGCGACGAACTCAGGAATCCAGGCTGCGCGGTCAGCGAAATGTCGGGAAAATAGGCGGCCCTGGCGACACCAATCCGCGCGTTCGCCGCAACCAGCAAATCTTCCGCCTGGCGGATGTCCGGGCGCCGCTCCAGCAACGCGGAGGGAAGGCCGGCTGGAATCGCCGGCGGATGCGGCTGGTCGATGAGCTCCTTGCCGCGCGGCGTGATCGGGCCCGGATTATTTCCCAGGAGGATGCTGAGAAAATCCTCCTGCTGCCCGATGCGCCGGTTGAGATCGGCGATATCCGCCGCGGCGGTATAGACGAGTTGTTCCGCCTGGCGCACGTCCAAAATCGAATTGATGCCGTGTTCCTCGAGCGTCTTGGTCAACTCCAGCGATTCCTTTCGCGAGGCCAGCGCCTTTTGCGAAATATCCAGTTCCAGATCGAGCTCGCGAAGCTGAAAATAGGCGGCGGCGACATTGGCTACGAGCGTGGCGTTCACTTCCTCGCGCGCCCAGTCCGTTGAAAGCAAATTCGCCCGCGCTGCTTCCGTGCCCCGCCGATACTTTCCCCAGAAGTCCGCGTCCCATGCCGCGTTTGCAATGACCTTGCCAGAATTGAAAGTGTAGGAGGGTATTGGCCCTATCGCGGGATTGCGTTGTCCCGTGCCGGTGCCACTAACGCTCACCGTGGGAAGCTGGTTCGCGCGCGCCAGCCCGACTTGCGCCTGCGCCTCGAGGACGTGCGTCGCCGCGATTCGCGCGTCATAATTCTGTTGCAGCGCCGTGCGAATCAACTTCTGCAACTCCTCGTCCTGGAAAACTTCCCACCACTTTTGTTCGCCGAGCGATTGTGTCGAAGCGCTGGCCGCTTCTTCCGGCGCCAGTCCCCGGTAGGCGGTAGGGGCATCGGTGTTCGGCCTCTTGTAATTGGGGCCGACCGTGCACCCGCTCAGAAAAATGACGAACACGCACATTGCGATGGGCGAAAGAAACAACGCGCTCCGATGGACGTGAATCTGATTCATAATTTGCGATGCCCCGACAGTGGCACAGGCTTCAGCCCGTGGATTTTGGTCATTGCAAGGACGAAACCCCACAGGCTGAAGCCTGCGCCACGAAAACCAATGCTTCAATCCGCCGCCCCATTCTGCGCAGTGATTTGCCCGCCCGCGGATGGAATCTGAGTGTGTCCCGAATGGAAGAACGACGTGCGGTTCAACACCTTCTCCTGGAACTGTTCGAGGTACAGATAAATTACCGGCGTTACGTACAGCGTGATGAATTGCGAGACGACCAGCCCGCCGACGATTACCATCCCGAGCGGACGGCGCGAAGCCCCGTCGGCTCCGTACCCCGCGGCGATGGGCACGGCGCCGATGACCGCCGCGAGCGTGGTCATCAGGATCGGACGGAAGCGGTCGATGCTCGCGTCATGGATGGCCTTTTCCGCGCTCTCGCCCGCGTCCACGCGCTGCTGCGCGAAATCGACGATCATGATTCCGTTCTTCTTCACGATGCCCATCAGCATGAACATCCCCACGAACGCGTATAGCGACGCTTGCTCGCCAAAGACGTACAACGTCAGCAGCCCGCCGACGAGCGCGGTCGGCAGCGTCGAGAGCACGGTCAGCGGATGGACGTAGCTTTCGTACAAAATCGCCAGGATCACGTACATGATGAATACAGCAAGCCCCATCAGGATGGTCAGATCGCTCACCGTGTTGCGGAATGTCAGCGCTTCGCCCTGCAGGCTCGCGCGAATCGTGGGCGGCACAATCTCCGCTTCGGCCTTGCCGATAAAGTTGGTGGCGTCGCCGATCGCCACCCCCGGCCTCAAGTCGAAATAAATCGTGACGCTCGTGAACTGGTTCAGGTGGTTCACGCTCTGAGGTCCGATCGAACTTTTCCAGTCGACCAGCGTATTGAGCGGCACAAGATTTTTTCCGTCATCCGACCGGATATAGAGCAGCGAGAGATCGTCGGCTTTCGCGCGCTCGGAATCCTGAACTTCCAGGATCACCTGATACTGGTCCTCCGGCTTTTTGATCAGATACAGATAATTTTGCGAATACGCGTTGCGCAAAAGATTCAAGATGCGTGTTTCCGAAACGCCGTAGGTGCGCGCCTGGTCGCGCCGGATATTGATTTCCAGATTCGGCGTGTGATTGAAAAAGTCTGAAGAGACCGTCGCAAATCCCGGATATTCCCGCAACTTTGCCATCAGCTTTTGCGCGACGTCGTATACCTGCTGCGGGTTCACTCCCGACAGCGAATAGGCATACTGCCCCTGATTCTGGTTCGTCGCTCCCGTGCTGATTTCCAAGACCGGCGAGGGACGCAGGAACGCAAAAACTCCGGGAATGCTGCCGAGCTTCCCCATCATTCCGCCAGCGACGGATTGAATCGGCGCGCGCACCTGTGGCGGGTTCAAGAACGCTAGCAACAGTCCCTGATTGGACGCGAGGAATGAGCTCATGCCCGTCAGCGTGAAAGTAGCCCCGACGGCGGGATCCGCGCGCATCACCGCCTCCGCCTGGTTCTGCAACTCCCGCATCTGCTGCGGCGAGGAGCCTTCCTTTCCGATCATGACGCCCCGGACAAAGCTGCTGTCCCCGACCGGTAAGAAGGCTTTCGGAACCGCCGTAAAAAGTAAAATCGTTCCCGCCATGCAAGCGGCCCACGTCAGCGCCGAGATCCAGCGATGGCGCAGGAACCACCACAGCGAATTTCCGTACACTTGCAGGACCTTCTTCTCGATCCGCCCTCCGGTTCGCTCCACCCAGTTTTGTTTTACTCCGTGTCCCCTCGGTTTGAGGAGCCTCGCACACATCAGCGGCGTGAGCGTCAGCGAGACCAGGCCCGAGGCGACGATGGAAACCACGATGGTGATCGCAAATTCGCGGAAGATGCGCCCCACCAGCCCCGACATGAAAACCAGCGGAAAAAATACCGCCGCGAGCGAGACCGTCATGGAAAGAATCGTGAAGCTGATTTCGCGCGCGCTCTCCAGAGACGCCTCAAGCGGCTTCATGCCTCTTTCCATCAAGCGCACAGTGTTTTCCAAAAACACGATGGCGTCATCCACCAGAAATCCGATGGCCAGCGTCAGAGCCATCAGCGAGAGATTGTCCAGGCTGTATCCAAACAGGCGCATGGCCATGAAGGTGATCAAGAGCGACAACGGCAGCGCCACGGCCGGGATTAGCGTGTCGGTGGCCCTGCCAAGAAAAATAAAAATCACGCCGACGACGAGTACAAACGCGAAGGCAAGCGTGGTCTGAACGTCGGCAACGGAATTGACGATGGACTGGGAACGGTCATAGGTCGACGAGACGCGCACTGACGCGGGAAGTTCGGCGTTGATGATGGGAAGAAGATCGCGGACGCTCTTCGATACGGCCACGGCATTCGAGCCGGCCTGCCGGTTGACGGCCACGAAGACGTCGGCAGCCGGTTCCCCGTATCCGCGCACCCAAAACTTCATCCGGATCCGCTCGTCCTGCACTGTGTCTTCCACATGCGCGATATCGCGGAGAAACACGGGCGCGCCGTTGGTGCTGCTGACGATCAAATCCCCGTACGCCTCGGCGCTTTCGAGTTGCCCGTTGGGCCGTAGCAACGCCGTGCCCGAAGGGCTGTCGAATTGCCCCGCGCCGGTGTAGCTCGTGCCGTTCTTCACCGCCGCGACCAAATCGTCGATCGAAATTCCTCGAGCCCACATCTTCGAGGGTTCGACCTTGATTCGCACGGCGCTCTTGGTGCCAAACACGTTCACGCTGCTCACACCGGGCAGGATGCTGATTCGCTGGCCCACCTGTGTACTCGCGTAATCGTAGAGCTGGTTGGGCGGGACGGAGTCGCTTGTTACAGCGATATACAAAATGGGCTGGTCGTTCGGATTTGTTTTGGAGAAGGTCGGCGGCGACGGCAAATCCGTCGGCAGATTGCCGCTGGCCTGAGAGATCGCTGTCTGCACATCCGTCGCGGCGGCGTCGATGCTCTTGTCCAGCGCGAACTGCAGCGTGAAGCTTACGTGGCCCTGCGTGCTCTGCGAGGTCACCAGTTCGAGCCCGTTGATCTGCATGAATTGCCGTTCGAGCGGCGTGGCGATGTTGTTGGCGACGGTGTCGGGGCTCGCACCGGGATAATTCGCCTGCACCGAAATCACCGGGTAGTCCACAACCGGCAGATCGTTGACCGGGAGGCGCAAATAACTCAGCACGCCGAAAACAATGACGGAAACCGTCAGGACCGCGGTCATGACCGGGCGGCGAATGAATGGTTCTGAAAGGTTCATGATTGCCCCGCCGGCGGCGCCGCGGCCGTGCCGGAGACTACCCGCACCTTGCCGCCCGGCATCACGCCGAGCTGGCCATTCATAATGACGCGTTCCCCGGGCTGAAGTCCTTGTTCGACCACCACCAATTCCCCTTGCCGCTGCCCAAGCTTCACGGGCCTCAGTTCCGCGGTCGAGTCCTCTTTGACGACGTACACAAAGGGGCCTTTCGCCGAATCTTGCGGTGCGGCCGCCGGCACCAGCACAGCCTTCGGCAGAGTCGCCAGCACCAGCCGCACATTCACGAACTGGCCCGGCCAGAGGTGGCGGGCGGAATTTGGCACAGTGGCGCGGAGCATGACCGTCCCGCTGCTGCTTTGCACGGAATTGTCGAGAAACGTGAGCTGCCCAACCTCCGGTTTCGCCTCATCCGGTAGACGCACTTCCACTCTGAGCGTGCGCTTTGCTGAGTTGCGCTGCACCTCGGAGAAATCACTCTCTGTCGCCGTAAAGTCGGCATAGATCGGGTCCATGCGCTCGATGGTCAGCAGCGTGGTCGTGTTGGCCGTCACCACGTTGCCGTTATCGACGAGCCGGTGCCCGGCGCGGCCATCGATGGGAGAACGAATCGAGGTGTATTCCAGATTCAAGCGCGCGGACTCTACCGCCGCCTCGTTTTGCTTGACTTGCGCTTCGCCCACGTCGACCGCGTTTTTCCGCGTGTCGTAATCCTGCCGCGCGATCGCTCTTGACTCGACCAGGTCCTTCACGCGGTCAAATTCAATCCGTGCAAAATCCAGCGCCGCCTTCGACTGTGCGAGGTTGGCTTGCGCCGCATTGAGCTGCGCCTCGAACGGTCGCGGATCGATCGTAAACAGAGGATCGCCCTTCTTCAAATCGGCGCCGTCCGCAAAATGTATTTCCGTAATCTTTCCGGAAACCTGGGGTTGCACGGACACCACTTCCCTGGCGACGGTGTGGCCCACCTCGTCCAGGTAAAGCGGCACATCCTGCGAGACAGCCGTTGCCACCGTCACAGGGGAAGGCGGCCGCTCAAACGGTGTCGGATCTTTCTTGGCGCAAGCTGTGAGCAAAAGACCCAAAACGCAGGCCAGAAAAAATGTCTTTTTCCCGCGGGCCATCAATCTCCTATCGCTTTCTCAAAAGCTATCGTTTCGAGACTCTATATAATACGACACCCTGAATCAGATGTATCAGGCCTCGATTGGTGGCACGAATTTCTTCGGCCTGTCTTCAGAACGTCCGGCTAAACGAATGCGTTACAAGGAGTTTAGCGAAATCCAAGAAATGTGAATTCTTGAAAAGTTGACGGAAATTGGGGCGAGACGGAGCGGCGGGGGGAGGGCTGCCCAGGTATCGATATACAGTTCTATTTCGCTGACGCTGCGGCTGCGGATGACAATCGCTTCAATTCATCGTACGTAAAGACGATCTGCGAGGTATCCCCGCCTTCTTGCTTGTGGCCCAGACCAAGCACACGCGAAAACCAGCGCACCTCAGGTGGCGTAAGACCCAGCAGGACAGCCGCTCCGCGCTCATCAACAGTCTTGTTCGGTCCATGGTCAGCCATATGGGGCCACCTCCTGGGCGGCGCGTTTCAGGTAAATACCAATATGGCAATTCCCCTGCCAGGACTGAAGAGATATCAAGTCTTTTGGAATGAATGATTTCAGGAGAAAAGGAAGGGAAGCCAGCGCTTCTTAGGCAAAAGTTTTCACTTAAGGTAGGCCGATCTTCCCAGAGGGTTCTCAACACAAGATGATGACGCCGGGGATGGCGCTGTAGCACTCGTCCGCCACGGCGGACGAGCCTGCGCTCGAATCTGCACTGCCCGTCCCATATGCGGGACGGCCGATCCGGCGCACTAACCCACGCCTAGGCAGACTGGGCGCGCGCCTGCTGCTTCACGCAGACCCTGTTGGTCAGCTCGATGAGCTGTTTCAGATTCCACCACTCCTCTTCGCTCATCAGCCTTCCGTCCGGACTCGAGAAATAAATCGATACGAATCCTTCGGTGGAGAGTGGAGAACGGACGATCAACTGCGTTTTTTGGTGTTCCGGCAACGGTTCAGGCATGGGCGATTCCTCCAGATGGACGCGGATTCTATCATGAATACCGCGATCCAATCTTTAACATAACATTAATAAAAAAGTGGCGCAGGCTTCCAGCCTGTGGGGGTTAGTCCTAGCAAGGACCAAAACCCACAGGCTGTAAGCCTGCGCCACAAATTCTTCAAAAGCGAGCCTCAAAAGCCGGCTTCAAATTCCCGGAAGCGCCGCTCAAGCTCCCATTGTTGCTGCGCCTTTTCGCTGGACTGTAAGAAGGCAGCGCACGTTGCGGATGGTTTGGCTGCGCCGGCCGCGTCTGGCGCGCAAGCGGCGGCAGTTCGCGTGAAAGCATCCGGCTCGCGCCACAGGCTCGGGCCGGGGAGAAAATTGTGTTCGAGGCCCGTGCGGACCATCTGCTTCAGCTCCGCATAGCTGAGCGCGTAAGATTCAGCGGCGCGCACGTATTCGTGCGTCAAGTTGATGCGCGAGACGCCTTCGTCATCGGTCGAGAGCGCCACCGGAACATGGAACTTGCGATAAATGGGAAGCGGGTGATCTTTTCCGGCGACGCCAAGAATGACGCCGTTGCTGGTGAGGTTGATTTCCACCATCACGTGCTTCGCGGCCATCTCTTTCAGCAACTCATAGGCACGATCCTCATACATCACGTCGACGCCGTGCCCGATCCGCTCGGCGTGCGCGTCCTCAATCGCCAGCCGAATGTGGCAGCAAAGCCCCTCGGGCGTCACAAGGCCCGGGGCAAGTTCGCCGGCGTGCAGGCTAATGTGCACCTTGGGATAGAGGCCGTGGAGGAAGCCGACGATCTTCATGTGCAGCGCGTAATCGGCCATCGAGATCGTTCCGTCCTCCGGCATCACGTAGTTGATCCCCACAAAGCGCGGATCGGCCGAGGCGGCCTCGAAGCCGAGCAGCGTCTGTGCGAAGACTTGCTCCTTCGGGAAGCCGCGCAGAACCTGATAAAGGTAGCGAATCGTGATCTTGCAGCCGGGCATTTCCTCGGGCGTGCCGCAATGCTCGAGCGCGCGCCGGGAAGTTTCTGCTACATCCCATTCGGCGCGCGCCACGGCAACGTCATCGCGCAATCCGCGAGCAAGCAGCGAGTCGCGGAGCTGGCCGAAATCGTCGCGCCATCCGACTTCCTTCGCGATCTGGATCGTGTGCCCGAAATCGGGCGTCACCATGATTTCCAGATACTGTTCGTTTTGCGTGGCCGCGCGCGAAACGATTTCGTCGAGCCATTCGCCACCGTGGCGGTTGCTCAACGTTTCAAATTTTCCGAACGTATCGAAGAAATGGTCGTGCCCGCTGACGCCGGGCGAGGGAACGAAGCTGCGCATGGAAAAAGCGTTGATCAGCGTGTCGTACAGATTCTGATCCGATAAAGCCTTCGCGGCAGCCACCTGGCCCGAGCCGCAGAAGGGCTGGGGCGCCATCAATGCATGGCTCGCAAGGTCCACGCAAAAGCCGTCTTCCGCGGCGTCGCGAAGGAAAGTCTCGGCGTAGATTCCACCTGTCAGGTGGTAGTGCAGGTCCGCGCCTTTGGGCATCCGCGCGAGAAACACTTCGAGGTCGAGCGGATTCGCGCGCGCGGCTTCATACGCGCGGGCCGCGCGCTGCTCGGCAATTCCCGCCGATGCGACAGTATTATTGGCCGCGGCCTGAGCGCGGCCAATCGCTGGCAAGAAGAGGAAGAACGCAGCAAAGATAGTAGCGACCAACGGAACTCTGAGACGCATTATGCTGGGCATGTTACTTGACACTATTCGGGCAAAAATCAATTCAGCGGATGCCACACTACCAGCGAATACGTGAATTCGAAGAATAAACAGTTCAGGCTTAGGCCTTGGCCACCCTCGCCATTCCGTCCTGCGGATACCAGCGCACCGGGGATGGGCGTTCTGGAGCCATTACCGATTCGGGTGTACCCTCAAAGTCGACAATTTCTCGAGTTCGGTACGGCTTTTCCTTGCGGCAGGATGAGCACCGAAGGTTGAAGACTTGGGATTTTCGCTGGGACGATTCTGTCTCTTCGCTCGCGGACGCCTGCAGGCTGCCTACAATGGCGGGTACGGGAATTGGCGCTTTGCAATGAAGGCACACCACTCCGCGGAAAGTGGGGTGTTCGGTTTCAATGGTCATCTTCGTCGATCCTCGCAGAGATTAGGATTCAGGTCTTGGGGGTCACCTCAATCCTACTCTAAAGCGTCAGGTCGGGTCCAGTCGGATAACAAATTGGGCTGTGGAAATAGAGGCATCAACCTGCGAATCGCGCCTTTGATCTTATAACGTGTTGATTATAAATACTTTAATCCACAAAGCCGTTGGTTCAGTTTGACTCAAATATCGTTCCCGAAGAGGGAAGTAACTAACGGACCTGTCTTGACAGAACGAAAGGAGCAGCTAACTCGGGCACCCCCACGCCAGAATGCCCTGCATACAGAAGGTCATTTCTCGTGACATTCTCGGCAACGGAGATTGAACAGGGAAGAATCGTCAAACCACGTAAAAGGCAGAGCCGAAGCAAGCCCGCGCTAGCTCTAATCGACTTTTGGAACCTGTGAAGCAAGGGTTGGACGACACACGACACGAATCCCACGGAATTCACCAGCCCGCCGTGTGCGGCATCGACTTCTGCGCGGAGCGTCCCGGACCGGCGGGC
>JGI12269J14319_10000114_pt1 | contig 69322 bp, 54 predicted proteins | sample PeaSoiSIISIP2007_FD_14319 | JGI IMG/M metagenome (IMG submission 14319)
CCCGCCAGGTCAGGCCCGCACCGGCGTAATAGCCCTGCGCCGGGGTTGGACCGGAGTAGCGAGCGAAGCCCATGAACCCGCCTACCGCGAGATGCCGGTCGAACCGGTATCGATAGTCCAGCATGCGAAGCCCGATCATGGCGCCGTGGAAGTCGTCAAACTCGGCGCGGACTCCGAGATCGCCGTTATCGGTCACGGACCGGCGCACGCCCACGCCTAGATGCGGTGAAGCAACGCTGCGGTACGCCAGCGGCGCCGACTCCTGCGCGCGCGTGAATCCCCCGAGATCAAGTCCCAGACGGCCGCCGCTCACCCCGAGATCCACGAAACGCTCGAATCGGCCGGTGGGCGCGTCATCGTCGTGTTCGCTGTCGTCCTCATCGCTCGTGTAGCCATTGCCGGCCTCGGCATTGTCAGCCTCGGCATTGCCGCCATCGAAGCGCACGAAAGCCGCGAGCCGCGCGAAGTTGCTGCCGAAGGTGTCGCGACCGGTGTCAAGCTGCAGCCCGCGCGTATAGCCGTTGCGCGGCTGTGAATACTCGAGCGTGAGCATGACGGCGCGGGAATAGGGCTCGATCGCACTGCTGGTCGAGGAAGCGAAGTGCTGATTCTGCAGCGTGCGCAGTCGCGCGTAGATCTCGTCCCCCGAGCGCCATGGCCAGCCCAGCGACACCATGGCGGACTGTGCACCGACGTCGTCTTTGAATGTGCGCCAGTCTGCGCCCCAGTTGCCGCTCACGTAGCCATCGACGGTCATGCCGTCCAGCCAGACGTAGTCGATGTACCAGGCGTTCTGCCACTCGGAGGCTTCGATCGTCAGATCGAAGCGGTTCAGAAACTCCGGGAAGTGCAGTCCTGCGGACAGATCGGTTTCACGGAAGCGATAGGACTCGCCATGAAAAGTGTCCCTGCCGGCGTACTCCACATAGGCCTCGAACGGCGAGCGGGTCGGGAAGGTATAGGCGCTGGTGATCGACACTGCACGGTTGCTGAAGCGGCTGTTGAGGTTCGGCGTGGCACTTCCGCCAAAATTGGTCGACTTGAAAAAGTTGTCGAAAAAATCCTTGATCGAGCTCGGCCGTCCACCGCCGCCGAACTGCCAGACGCTGTTGCCCGACACGGCCCAGCCGTGCACGGGTTCAATGCCCAGATGCAGTCCCGCCAGCTTCGGATAGCCCGCATTGGTATCGACATTGTTGTAGACGATATGGTCGGAGTAACTCATGCGCGCCAGAAACAATTCGTATTGCAGTCCCAGGGAGCCGATCGGCCGCTGGTTGGACAGGGTCAGCGACGGCATCGTCGGGGCCTCGGTGCTCACGAGCATGCTGCTGTCGGTCATCGGTGAAAGCCACTGACTGCGCCAGCCGGCGTCAATTTGCAGGTATTCATCGCCCAGGCTGAGCATGCTGCCATCCGGATTGAAGCGGCTGTCGGTGCCGCCATAGGCAACACCGCCCGCGGTGAGCAGCAAATGATCATAGGGGCGATAGAAAGCCACGGCCGAGGCATCCCAAGGCGAATCGATGCGCTCGCCGCGCTGGTTCGGCAGCGTGGTCGTCGAGTGCGTCGCAGCCGCGACCTCGACGCTCGCCTCGGTCACGCCGGCCACACCGAAATAGCGGTCCAGATAGTGCCGCACCCGCCGGCAGAGCGCCGCATCGCGCGTGCAGGCGGCGGGCAGCGCCTCGAGCACCGTTGCGATCGGTATCGGCCGCGTCAGCACGGGGTGGCCACTGAGCACCAGTACGCGCTCGACCTGACGTTCGATTTCGGGCGACAAGTTCAGCGGCAGGTAGGGACTGGCGCCGCTCGGCAGCGCAGCAGCGCTGCACAGCAAGAAGACGATGCCCGCGGCAATCGCCGCGATCGTAGCGGCTCGGTGCCGGCAGCCTTGGCCCGTCACGCGCTAATCTCGGCGATCGGCGCCGGCGCTGGATTCAACGGCCGACGCCAGAGCGACTCCCACGCCGGTGTGTCGAGCGGCACCGGAACGCTGTCAGCGAAATGCTCTGGTTTATCGTTGGCCTGCCGCATGTTCTCGGAATCATAGATGACGCGCCCGACTTCCTGGATACGCTGCGACAGCGTACCCGTGAGGCGACCGGATCGATGATAACCGAAGAAGCCGCCATGAAAGGCGCGCGGGCGGTAAGGATAGGCGATCGGGCAGCGCTGCCCTTGCGCTTCCTGGATACGCCGAATCAGTCCGTCCTGTTCGACGAAGGCAGCGCCCACCTGGCTCGAGGCAAAATGACGCGCGCAATAGGCGTTTGGGTCCTCGAAGTACTCGCGCCTGACGTGCGGGGCAATCAGCCGCTGAATGATCGCACGCCCAATGCCGACTCCGAGCGAGCAGTAATCCAGCGTCGTGAGGTAGTAGTCACGCGGATCCTCGCTCGCTGCGACCAGCCGGTTGTGATTGCGGGTCGTGAGCGAGCAGAACAGTTGTGGTTCGGCTGCGTGCACCGCGTAGTGCCAGCGGAAGAAATCGCGCGCCACCATGAGGTCTTCTTCGACCATGAACACAAGCTGCCGCGTTTTGGACGCCGCGAGCAGGTAGCCGCCGAGCACGTTGGCGCTCTGCTTGCTCTTGCGGTAAGGGCAACGGACCGGAATGTCGATTTCGTGGCTGCGCAGACGCCCGGCGAACTCGCCAATCACTCGGTAGACGTCCGGGTCATGGCCGCGATCCACGCGGAAGATCACATGCAACTGCTCTATGCCTGCGGCGCGCGTCAGGTTATCGAGACAGTGCCAGAGAAACTCCGGTCGCCGCCAGCAGGGAATCAGCAGCACATCGCAGGCTGAGCCGTTGCCGTTCGGCGCGCTCATGGCTGTTTGCGCTCCAATCCATGGCGCACGAGAGCCGCTCGCGCCAGCTCGATCGATTCGGGGTGGACCGCCATCTCGTAGCAGCGCAGGCGCTTGTAGACCGCATAGCTGGCTGCCAGATGTGCGGCAACGTAGCCGCGGGCGCCGTCAAGAGCGGCCAGCCGCAGCACGTAATCCTTGAGAAACGTCACCAGAAAGATGATCGGCGCCAGCCAGATCCGGCCGCGACGGCCGCGCTGATTCCACTCGCGCGCACGCAATTCGGCGTAATAGAGATCCTTCAGACCCCGTTGCACGAGGCTCGGCGTGTACGCGTGCAGCAGCGGCGAGCGCAACTCGATCGCCGGACCATTGAAAACCAGTGCCTCGTGCACGGAACTCTCGGTCCACTGTGCGCGCTCGCGGTGATAGACCCGTTCGATGCGCTCGCGCGCCAGCGGCCGATACCACTGCATGCGCGCTCCCATGAACCATGCCGAACGTAGCAGGTACGCTCCGGCATAGCCGGAGTCGAGCAGCTGCGGCAGGCGTCGCGCGAATTCGGCCTGCAGCTCGCCCGATAGCCATTCATCGGCGTCGAGAAACAGGATCCAGGGATGGCTCGCGAGCGCACTTGCCGCACGCCGCTGCAAGCCGAAACCGAGCCACGGCTGCTGCACCACGCGCGCCCCACGGGCGCGTGCAATCTCGGCGGTTGCGTCGGTACTGCCGCAATCGATGACCAGTTTTTCCTGCGCAAAGGCCACGCTGTCGAGGCAACGGGCAATGTTCGGCGCTTCGTTGTAGGTCAGCACCAGCAGACTGATCGGCAGCGGCTTGCCGGCATTCATGGTCTGGCCCGCGCCGGCGCCGCGACCGCCAGTTCGTCCAAGGCGCGCTGCACTCGGGCGGCGAAGCCGTGTTTGTTGTGCAGGAACCAGCCTCGCGCCGCCGAGCCCAGTGCATCCCATTGCGCCGGCTCCATGGCGAGCACGCGCTCGATGGCGCTCGCCAAAGCGCTGTCTTCGAAGTGACACAGCGTCGCGAGATTGTGGCGCTCGCCGCTGCGGGCCGCGATGAGCACGCCGCGCTCGGAGTCGATCAGCTCGTTCATCGGTGGCGCATCGCAGGTGAGCGTGACGGCACCGACGCTCATGGCCTCGGCGATGTAGTGACCCCAGCCTTCAGCCTCCGAGGTGCAGAGGTGGAAGCGATGGCTGTTCTGCAGCTGGCGCAATGCCTCGTCACTCAAGTAGCCGCGATGCAATACCACATTGCTCGNACCCGTGGCGGCGGCCTCACCGGGCTGCACCGCGCTATCCTGCACGACCGTGAGCGGCGGCCACTGCGGATGCTTTTGCCAAAGCGACAGNAGNCGCGAAGTGCCCTTGAGCGGACTTCGGCCCGCCAGATGCAGGAACTGCGGCGAGCGCGTGATATCGGCCTGATAGCGATCGCAGCTGTCGAAACCGATCTGCACCGTACGGCAACCGCGCCGCGCGAACAGCCGCTCGCCGATGGCGGTCTTGGCCCAGACCCGAGTTGCAGCGCCGAGAAAGGCCAGGTCGCGCCGGTCGAACCATTCCGGGTTGGGTACCAGTACATTGCAGACGGCCTCGTGCAGGAACTGCGGCCAGACGTGCTCGAGCATGAGATTGATGTCGTAGCGGGCGCGGGAACGCACCCCCGTTGAGGGCGTGCGCAGCACGCGCGCGCGTGCCGCAAGCCGCGTCCAGAACCCTCTTCGGCGCTTGCGATCGCGCCGTTCACAGGCATGCAGCGTGACCTCACACCCACAGGCTCGCAACGCCGCCGCCAGCAGATCGAAGTCGCGCGACAAACCCACTCCATTGGCCTTGCCGATCAAGCGCACCCGCAATGGCGCCTGGCCGATAGCCGCCGTGCTTTGCGTTGGAAAGCTCATGAGCACCAATAGTTCCTTTGGAGGCGGGCGCCGCGTTCGAAAAATACCGCATCGAATGCCGCTATCATAGTTGCATGCGCATTGCCCATATGCTCCTCTCGCGTGGTTTCGCCGGCACCGAACGCGCCACGGCCGAGATGTGCAACGCCCATTGCCGCGACCATGCGGTGCTGCTGATCGTCAGGCGCGACCATCGCGGCGCGGGCGCTGCGAGCATCCTCGATCGGCTCGATCCGGCGGTTCAGGTGGCCGAAGTCGGCAAATGGTGGCCTCAAAGCGCGGTGCGCGCTGCGCTCGCGCAGTTCGCCCCCGGCGTGGTACACGCGCACCTGCGGCGCTCGACCCGCCTGCTAGCGCGCATCCGGCCCGATGCCGCCACCATCGCCACCCTGCACCTGACGGTCAATGGTCGCCACTTCGCGGCCATGGACGGTCTCATCTGCATTGCCGACTGGCAGCAACGCGACATCCCGCGCGACTATCGCGGCCAGATATTTCGCATCAACGAATCGATGATTCCGGCGCGCCGCCTGAGCGAGCCTGAAATCGCGGCGCGGCGTGCCGAGCTCGGCGCGCCCGGGACGCAGTTCCTGGTCGGCGCCGTCGGAAGGCTGGCGCACAGCAAAGGCTTCGACCTGCTGATCGACGCCTTTGAGCGAGCGGCGCTGCCCGAGGCGCATCTGGCGATATTGGGCGATGGGCGTGAGCGCCGGCGGCTCGAACGCATGGCCGATGCTCGCATCAGTCTGCCCGGGTTTCGCGCCGACGTGAAGGACTACTACCAGGCGTTCGACCTGTTCGTGTGCCCGTCGCGCCGTGAGCCCTTGGGGCGTGTGGTGCTCGAGGCGCTCGATGCGGGTACCCCGGTAGTGGCGTTCGCGACCGATGGACCGGCGGAACTGCTCGCGCGCCACGGCGGGGATCTGCTGCCGATCGGCGACGTCGAGCGCGCTGGCGGCACAACTGCGTCATCACTACCACGTGCGCACCCCACGCCGAGGCCTCGACCTGAGCGCCTACCATATCGACGCCGTGGCCAGGCAGACGCTGCGGGCCTATGAGAGTGTCTGCAACCGATGCGGCCGCGCGCTGCACGCTTAAGGCCCCCGATGTTTCCTAGAGGCGCTTCCAGAGCGTCCGGCCGCCCGGCTGATCCTCAAGCACAATCCCGCCCCGGGCGAGCTGCTCACGAATGCGATCGGCCGCGGCGAAATCCCGGCGCTGGCGAGCCGCCAATCGCGCGGCAATCAGGGCGTCGATCCCCTGCTCGTCGAGCGCCTCGGGCAGCGCTTGTGCCCGCTGCGCAGACCACGGGCGCTGCGCCCCCTGTTTGAACCACTGCTCGGGCGCGACCGTGAGCAGCCCCAACAGCGCCGAGAGCTCCTTGAGCTCGGGCGCGAGCGCCGCGATCAGCGCCGTATCGCCGTGCGCACGCGCGGCATTGAGCTCGCGCGCCATGCCCTGCAGCACGGCCACGGCCTCCGGCGTGTTGAAGTCATCGTCGAGCGCTGCCTCGAAGCGCTCGCCGTGCTCGCTGCGTCGGGCCACCGGGGAGGTCAGCTCGAGGCCGCGCAGCGCCGTATAGAGGCGGGTCAAGGCAGCGTCGGCCTGCTCGAGCTGCACCTCGCTGTATTGGATGGGACCGCGGTAGTGGCTCGAGAGCAGAAACGCGCGCAGCACCTCCGGATGGCGCAGTCGTGGCAGCAGCTCGCGGATCGTGAAGAAGTTGCCGAGCGACTTCGACATTTTCTCGTTATCGATGTTCACGAAGCCGTTGTGGATCCAGAGATTGACGAACGCGGTGTCGTTGGCAGCGCACGACTGCGCGATCTCGTTTTCATGATGCGGAAACTTCAGGTCCATGCCGCCGCCATGCAGGTCAAAATGCGTGCCGAGCATAGCCATCGACATGGCGGAGCACTCGATGTGCCATCCGGGTCGACCCGGCCCCCAGGGCGAGCCCCAGGATGGCTCGCCCGGCTTGGCCTGCTTCCAAAGCACGAAATCCAGCGGATCGCGCTTGCTCAGGTCGATCTCGACGCGCGCACCGGCGCGCAGATCCGCCAGTCGTTTGCCCGAGAGGCGCCCGTATTCGGGGTACTTCGCCACCGCGTACAGCACATCGCCCTGCGCGCTCAGGTAGGCGTAGCCGCGCGCGATGAGCCGTTCGATCATGGCGATGATGCCGGGCACATGCTCGGTGGCGCGCGGCTCATGGTCCGGCGGCTCGATGGCGAGCGCGGCGAAATCCTCGCGCATGGCGGCGATGAAGCGTTCCGCCAGGGCATCGACCGGTTCGCCGTTCTCGGCGGCGCGCCGGATGATCTTGTCGTCGATGTCCGTGATATTGCGTACGTAGGTGACGGCAAAGCCGCGATGGCGCAGCCAGCGCCGGATCACATCGAAGACCACGTAGCAGCGCGCATGACCCACGTGGCAGTAATCAAAAACCGTCACGCCGCAGACATACAGGCCGGCCTGGCCGGGGCGGATCGGCGTGAACGGCTCCTTGCGGCCGCTCCAACTGTTATGGATCTGAAGCACGTCGCCGAGGCCTCTGATCTCAGGAGCGAACGCGCGCGAACTGCAGCAGCCGCTCGCGCACCCGCTCGGCTGGCATCGCAGCCAGGAGTGGTGCGAGTTCCGGACCGTGCAGCCGCCCCGTCAGTGCCGCGCGCAGCGGCATGAAGAACGCCGCTCCCTTGCGCCCGGTGGCACCGCGCAGCGCGCCGAGATCGGCCTGCTCCCGGACGGCACTGGCCGCCGCTGCGAAGAACTCCGGACCGGCCTCCTGAGCTGCGCGCAGCGCCGGCTCATCGTACGACAAGGCCTCGCCGAAGATGATCTGCTGCCAGATCCGCGCATCCTCCGCGAACACGATGTTCGGCAGTACCGCGCTGATGAAGGCCCGAGCTCGCGTTGCATCCAGTTCCTGCGGCAGCATCGGTGCCAGCCACTCGCGCGCCTGCTCCGGCGATAGCGCATGCACCCATTCGCGCTGCCAATACTGAAGCTGCGTCAGCTCGAAATGCGCCGGCGCGCGCTGCAGGCGCGCGAGCTCGAAACACTGCGCCATCTGTTCGAGGCTCAGCAGTTCGTTGCGCGCCGCGGAATGACCGAGCCGGAACAGATGATTGCAGACCGCGCCGGCGGCAAAGCCGGTTTCGCGCAACTCGCGCACGCTGATCGCCCCGTGCCGCTTGGACAGCGGCGCGCCGTCGGCGCCAATGAGCAGCGAGACGTGGCCGTAGCGCGGCACTGGCAGCGCCAGGGCCTGCAGCAGCAGGCGCTGGCGCGGGGTATTGGACAGATGATCCTCGCCGCGCAGCACGTGGCTCACCCGCATGAGCGCATCGTCGATGGCGTTGCTGAAGAAGAACGCCGCCGTGCCATCTTCGCGCCGCACGACGAAATCGCCGATATCGTCGGACAGAAAGCTCTGCGGACCGTGCACCAGATCGTCGAAATCCAGGCGCTGCCCGAGCGGCACGCGGAAGCGCAGGCTCGGGCGGCGAGCCTCGGCGAGCCGCGCCGCCATCTGTGCCGCGCTTAAGTCCCGGCACGTGCCTGCGTAGCGCGGCGGGCGGCCGGATGCAAGCTGGCTGCGACGCGACAGATCGAGCTCGCGCGGCGTGCAGAAGCACGGGTAGACGCGCTGCGCGCGCTCGAGCTGCTCGAAGTAATGCACATACAACTCTGCGCGCTGTGACTGCCGATAAGGACCCTGGTCCCAATGCAGTCCCAACCAATCCAGATCGGCGCGCAGCCCATCGACGTAGCGCTCCTGGGTGCGCTCGGCGTCGGTGTCCTCGATACGCAGCACGAAGCTGCCGCCGTTGGCGCGCGCCAGCAGGAAATTGAACAACGCCGTACGCGCATTGCCCAAGTGCAGCTCACCTGAGGGGCTGGGCGCAAACCGCGTGACGACGAAGCTGGTGGACATCCGTACAATGTAGCCTAAATCCTACGAGCCGAGCGATACGCCTTGACCACGCTGTTCGTCTCCGATCTGCATCTGGATGCGCTCGAACCGGCGGCCGGGGCTCAGTTCATCGATTTCCTGCGCGAGCGGGCCGCAACTGCCGATGCGCTCTACATTCTCGGCGATCTGTTCGAGTCCTGGATCGGCGACGATGAGCAGGATGCTTATGCCGGCAGCATCTGCCAGGCGCTGCACCAGCTCTCGGCGCGCGGCGTGCCCTGCTATGTCATGCACGGTAACCGCGACTTCCTGCTGCAGCGAGGCTTCGAGCAGCGCAGCGGCGCGCGTCTGCTGTGCGATCCGGTGCTCGTCGATCTGTACGGCGAGCGCGCACTGCTCACGCATGGAGATGCGCTCTGCACGGGCGATCGTTCCTACCAGATGCTGCGCGGCGTGGTGCGGCGCCCGAGCTGGCAGCGGCGTTTCCTGGGCTTGCCTTTGAGCGTGCGGCGCGCACTCGCGCAGCAGGCGCGTGCCGGCAGCCGCCGGCATACGCAGCGCGCCGACGCAGACATCATGGACGTCGAGCCTGCGGCCGTGGCCGCGGCGATGCGCGCCTGCGGCGTACGGCTGCTGATTCACGGTCATACCCATCGTCCGGCCGTGCACGACTTCGAGCTCGACGGCATGCCGGCGCGGCGCATCGTGCTCGGCGCCTGGCACGATCAGGGCAGCTGCCTTGCGTGGCAGCGCGATGCGTTCAGGCTGGAAGCGTGGCCGAGGGCACCGGCCGGGAATGCAAGCGCAGCGACCCGTCCGTTGTCGTGATGCGCTTGGGGCCAGTGGGCACCGGCCGCGTCGAGCCAGGCAGCGCCGGTCGGCGCGGCCGGTATGCTCAAGCCAGGGCTCCCTTGGTGAGCCAGGCGGCGCGCGCCGCGTCGATGGCCCGCATGGCTTCAGCGGCATTCTTAAAGCGCTCATCGACCTGTTTGCCGAGCAGCCGATCGAGCAGCGGTTGCAGATCGGCCAGCGCCTCGGGCAGCCGCGGAGTCGGCGCATTGCGATGCATGTAGATGATGGCCATCGGATTGTCGGCCGTGTACGGCTTGCGCCCGGTCAGCATCTCGAACAGCATCACGCCGAGACTGTAGAGGTCGCTGCGCGGGTCGAGATCCTGTCCGTGGCCCTGCTCGGGACTCATGTAGTGCGGCGTGCCGAAAATCATGCCGGTGTCGGTGATGTCGTAGTCCAAGGCCTCGTGCTTGGCCAGGCCGAAGTCGATCAATGCCACCTGGCCGTCCACGCGCAGCATGACATTGCCGGGCTTGAGATCGCGATGCAGGATGCCCGCCGCGTGCAGCGCGGTCAGGGCACGCGCGATCTGCGAGGCGTAGCCGAGCGCCTCGGACGGCGAGATGCCCCCGCGCATGCGACGGCGCAGATCGCCACGCGGAAAGTACTCCATCGCCAGATAGGCGTGATCGTCGGCGACACCGAGTTCATACAGCCGTACGATGTTCGGGTGGCGCACGCGCTGCGCGATTTCGTACTCCTGCAGAAAGCGGGCGAATACCTGATCGATGCCGGATTCATCGCGACGCGACGGCGTGACCTTGAGCACCACCAGCGTTCCGGCCTTCTCGCTTTCGGCGACGTAGAGCTGCGAAACCGAGCCACGCGCGAGCAGCCGCGCGCGCCGGTACTCGGGAATACGTGCCTCGCCGAAGCGACGCGAATCGATCGCGTCGGCGGAGATGCGCCAGTCGGCCAGCTGGCGCCGGTGATCGCGACCGGCCGCTTCGAGCATCGCCAGAAAGCGGTCGTGGTCGATGTGGCTCTTGTCGATCACTCCGTAGGCGCCGGCCTCCAGCGCCCGTTCGCGCAACGATGGCCGCTCGCGCGAGAGCATGAAGATCACCGGGGCGAACCCGGGCCGCGATCGCAGGTCATGCAGTGCGGCGATGCCATCGCTCTCATCGCTCGTGCCCGCCAGCAGCACCGCATCATAGCCCTGCGCCAGAAATTCGGGAGGCAGCGGCCCGCGCTGCAATGGCGGATGCGCGCTGATCTGCACCTCCGGCCAACGGCAGCTCAGGTGATGGCGCAGCAGCGCCCGGACCTTCGGATCTTCCTCGACCAGCAGCAGTCGCATGCTCGAAGTGGAACTGGCGGGGTGAGAATCAGGGCGCGCCGACGGCCTTGAGGCCGGTGCGCGCCAGCCGCCGCCGCGCTCTGGCCTCCTCGGATCGAGCTCGCTGCAGACGATCGAGGTATTCAAACGTCACATCGCCGGTCACATACTCACCCGAAAAACAGGAGGTATCAAACTCCTCGGTCTTCGCATTGTCATGCCGGCAGGCGGTGACCAGGTCTTCGAGATCCTGGTAGACGAGCCAGTCGGCACCGATGAATTGGCGCACCTCTTCGACGCTGCGGCCTGCGGCCACCAGCTCGCTGCTCGCCGGCATGTCGATGCCATAGACGTTGGGGAAGCGCACCGGCGGTGCGGCCGAGGCGAAGTAAACCTTCTTGGCACCGGCTTCCCGCGCCAGGTCGATGATTTGCGCCGAGGTGGTGCCGCGCACGATCGAATCATCGACCAGCAGCACATTCTTGCCGCGGAATTCCAGCTCGATGGAGTTCAGCTTACGCCTGACCTGGCGCTCGCGCTGCTCCTGCCCCGGCATGATGAAGGTGCGGCCGATGTAGCGGTTCTTGGTGAAACCTTCGCGATATTTGATGCCGAGGATCTGCGCCATCTGCAACGCGCTCGTGCGGCTGGTATCAGGAATCGGAATGACGACCTCGATGTCGTGATCCGGGTGCTCGCGCAGAATCTTAGCCGCGAGCTTCTCGCCCATGCGCATGCGCGCCCGATACACCGAAATGTTGTCGATGATCGAATCCGGCCGGGCGAAGTAGACGTACTCGAAAATGCAGGGCGTGTGCCGCACGGTCGCCACACACTGCTGGCAATGCAGCCGCCCGTGCTCGTCGATGAATACCGCCTCGCCGGGAGCCACGTCGCGCAGCAGTTCGAACGACAGCATGTCGAGCGCCACGTTCTCCGACGCCAGCATGTATTCCGTACCGCGGGGGGTGCGGCGCTGACCCAGCACCAGCGGACGAATGCCGTTGGGATCGCGAAATCCAAGCACACCATGGCCGATCACCATGGCGACTACGGCGTAGCCGCCGCGGCAACGGCGGTAGACCGCGCTCGCGGCAGCGAAGATGTCCGCCGGCGTAACGCGCGGAGTGCCCACGCGTTGCAGCTCGGAAGCAAAGACATTCAGCAATACTTCGGAATCGGATTCGGTGTTCAGATGGCGCCGATCCTCGCGGATCAGCACCTCGGCAAGTTCTGCGGCATTGGTCAGATTGCCATTGTGCGCAAGGCAAATGCCGTAGGGCGCATTGACGTAGAACGGCTGCGCCTCGGAGGCGCTGTCACAGCCGGCCGTCGGATAGCGCACATGGCCGATGCCCACATGGCCGGCCAGCTCGAGCATGTGCTGCTGCTCGAACACATCACGCACCAGCCCGGCGCCTTTGCGCGAGCACAGCCGGCCTTCGAAGGCCGTCATGATGCCGGCAGCGTCCTGACCGCGGTGCTGTAGAATCGTCAGAGCATCGTACAGACGTTGATTGACGGGCCCGGTGCCGACCACGCCGACGATACCGCACATATTTGGGCCTGATTCCTTCGCGCCATTAGCGCGCCGCCTTAACGGAGTTGCCGGCGAGCATTTTACGCTCGCCGACTATCTCCCGCAGCACATTCGCTGCGTGCTCGGCATACGGCACGAGCAGCGACTGACGCCACCACGACTCCCCATCCAGGCGCATGGCCTGACAGAGCATGACAATCAGCCCGACCATGACGAAGCCGCGCAGCAGCCCGAACAGGCCGCCGAAAGCGCGATCCAGGCCGCTGAAGAGCGACAGGCGCACGAAATGGCTCACGATCAGAGCTATGGTCGTGCCGGCCATCACCACCACGAAAAAGATCAACGCGCGTGCCACCCAGGGACGCACGATATCGTTCGCTAAGGCACCGCCCAGGTGCAGTTCGATGAGTGCCGCATAGTTCCATGCGACCCAAACTGCTGTGATCCACGTCACAAGCGCGATTACTTCGCGCAGCAGGCCACGCATCAGCCCCGCGACGCAGGAGCAGACGGTCAACGCGAGCAGCAGATAATCGATCCAGTTCATGGTCGCCGGTGCCAAAGTGACCAGCGGATTCTAGCGGTGCCGGACGGCGAATCCGGCGCCTCAGGTCACAGTTGCAAGCTACCGTGGCGACTTGACACCGTCGGATTGGGGCGCCACGACGGCGGCGGGAATGCCTTGATCTCGCAGGCGCTGCTGCAGGCTCTGGGCCGCGGCGCGATCGGCCAGGCCGGCCACGAGAACGTGATACAGCCCCTTGCCATCGCGATCGGACACACGGGCCGCAAAGCCTTTGGCCTGCGCCGCATGTAGCAGTCGCTCGGCGTTGTCGCGCTGAGCGAACAGCCCGAGTTGCACACTCCAGGGGCCGGCTGCCGCACGCGGGCCGGTCGCCGGCCTCGCCACGACCGCGCTCAGCGGCGCGGGTTTTGGCGCATCGCCCGAGCTGCTCTCGACGCTGGGCGTTGGGTTGATCGGCTGCGACACGGCCGGCGGCGCCGGCTCGGGAGCTTCGGTCGGTGCGGCGCTCGCCGCTGGCGGCGGCGTGGATTGCAGCGGCGCCGTACGCGTCGGTCCGTTGCTCAGGTCGATGGTGTAGGAGCGCAGCGGCGGACCTTCGCCGCTGCCGCCGGCACTGACCGTGACGTCGCTGCGCTGACCATGGAACATCTCGGGCACCAACAACACGATCAGCGCCACCAGTATCGCCGCGCCGGTCAAGCGCTCTTTGAGGCGGTTCTCCATAGTCGTCGCTTCAGTATAGCCCAAGCCATACGAGCGCCGGTCCCACCACATGGAAAGAGCCGAGCACGAGCACGCGATCGCGCGCTTGCGCGATCGCGCGCGCGCGCACGCAGGCGGCCGGAACGTTTTCGAACAACTCCAGCGCACCGCGCAGCGGCGGCAAGCGGGCCTGCAACGCCGCTGCGCTCAAGCCGCGGGGCTCATCGCCGATGCCGGCGAGCAGCCAATGATCGACCACGCCATCGAGTGTGCGAGCAATCGCCGCAGCGTCCTTGTCGGCCAACATGCCGGCGACCGCAATGGTCTTGCCTGCGGCCTGCCTCGAGCGCAGCGCCTGTGCCAGCACGGCGGCAGCTGGTTCGTTGTGCGCCACGTCCAGAATCCACTCAACCTCGCCCGGTACTATTTGAAAGCGGCCGGGCAGTCGCATCGAGCGCAGAGCCCGCGCCACGGTCTGCTTCTCACATGCGCCGGGTACGCCGAGCAGGTTGAGCGCGGTCAGTGCGGCGGCGGCATTGCCGTATTGAACGCTTCCGGGGAGCGCCGGAGGCGGCAACGACTCCAGCGCGCAATGGGCCGACCGGTAATCCCAGCACGCGCCGGCCGCTTCACTGTCCTGGATGCGCACGCGGAAATCCCGCTGCGCCACCTGCAGTCGGCAGCGCAGCGCCTCGGCTGTCCGCCAGACGCTCGCGGGCATATCCGGACTGCCGAGCACCACCGGCTGCTTGGAGCGAAAAATGCCGGCCTTCTCCGCGCCGATCTTCTCGAGCGTGTGGCCCAGCCAGTCGCGGTGGTCCAGGCCGACCGAACAAAGCACCGCGACATCGGCATCGACTATATTGGTGGCATCGAGCCGTCCGCCTAAACCCACCTCGAGCACCATGGCTGTAACGCCCTCGACGCGAAACACATCCAGCGCGGCGAGCGTGTTGTATTCGAAGAACGTCAGAGTGATCGCCGCGCGCGCCGCCTCGATGCGCTCGAAGGCGCGCAGCAGCGCGGCATCGTCCACCGGCGCGCCGTTGATCTGCACCCGTTCGTTGTAGCGCACCAGATGCGGCGAGGTGAATAGCCCGACGCGATGACCACAGCTAGCCAGCATCGCCGACAGTCCGCAGGCAGTCGAGCCCTTGCCATTGGTACCGCCGACGATAGCGCTGAGACAGCGCTGGTCGAGCAGGCCGAGCCGGCTTGCCACCTCGCGCACGCGCTCGAGCCCGAGATCGATAGTGGTCGAGTGCACGCCCTGCTGATACGCCAGCGCATCGGCCAGCGTACCGTGGTAACGGCTCAAGCGGCTTGCAGCGGCGGGCGTTTCTGCAGCAGACGCAACAACTGCGAGATGCGGTCGCGCATTTCGCGCCGGTCGAGAATCAGATCCAGAACGCCGTGCTCGAGCAGAAATTCGCTGCGCTGAAACCCCTCCGGCAGCGTTTCGCGCACCGTCTGCGCAATCACTCGGGGACCGGCGAATCCGATCAGCGCGCGTGGCTCGGCGATGTTCAAATCGCCCAGCATGGCCAGACTCGCCGAGACGCCGCCCGTCGTGGGATCGGTCATGACCGAGACGAACGGCAGACCCGCCCGCGCCAGACGCCCGAGCGCGGCGCTGGTTTTCGCCATCTGCAGCAGCGACAGCAGCGCCTCCTGCATGCGCGCGCCGCCCGTGGCCGCAAAACTTACGAGCCCGCAGCCGTGATCGATGCAGTGATCGACCGAGCGCTTGAAGCGCTCGCCCACCACCGAGCCCATCGAGCCGCCCAGAAATTGAAATTCGAAAGCGCAGGCGACGACCGCCTCGCCATGCAGCGCCCCGGCCAGCGCAATCAGCGCATCCTGCTCGCGGGTAACTTTCTGCGCCTGCGCGAGTCGATCTCGATAGCGCTTGCTATCCCTGAACTTGAGTGGATCTTCCGGCCGTATGCGCTCCCCGATTTCGCTGATCGGTTCCGGGTCGAGAAAGGCGCGCAAACGCTCGCGGGCGCCGATGCGCATGTGGTGGCTGCACTTGGGACAGACATTCAGATTGCGCTCGAGCTCGGCCCGATACAGCACCGCGTCGCACGCCGGGCACTTGATCCACAGACCCTCGGGAACCGAGCGTGAGCGCCGCTCGGTCTTGATGCGCGAAGGGACGATTTTCTCAAACCATGACATCGACCCATCCTCAAATCGCGGCCGATGAGCCATCGCCGCCCGCAGTGGCAGCGATCATAGCCGAATCCGCGGGCAACCCGAACTCCGGCGGATACTCGACCTGCCAGAGATACAGACCCTGCGCCGCGGCGGTCGCCGCCCCCTGGCTGCGCGCACGCGACTCGAGCTGCTGCCGCGCGCGCTCCGGCGGCTCGTAGCCCAGTCCGATCGCAATCAGCAGTCCGACGATGTTGCGGACCATGTGGTGCAGGAATGCATTGGCCGTGAGGTCGATGCTGACCCAGTCGCCCGAGCGCTCGAGCTGCACCGTGCGCAGCTCCCGCACCGGCGAGCGCGCCTGGCACTCCGAGGAGCGGAATGCGCTGAAGTCGTGCTCACCGAGCAACCAGCGGGCACCCTGCTGCATCGCGGCCACGTCCAAGGCGCGGTGGACCAGCAGCGCCCGTCCCGCAGCGAGTGCGGAGCGCGCGCAGCGATTAAGGATCAAATAGCGGTATGTCCGCGAGCGAGCGCTGTAGCGGGCGTGGAAGTGATCGGCCACAGCCCGCACCCATCGCAGGCTGATATCGGCCGGCAGGTAGGTATTGGCGCCGAGCAGCCAGGCATGCGTAGCGCGCACGGCGTCGGTGTCGAAATGCGCCACCTGTGCGCGCGCGTGCACGCCGGCATCGGTGCGGCCTGCGCAGATCAGGCCGATGGGCTCATCGGCGACGCGGCTCAGGGCCGCCTGCAGCGCCCCCTGTACGCTCGCGGCGGCACTCTGAATCTGCCAACCGCAGTAGGCGCTGCCCTCGTATTCGATGCCGACGGCAAAGCGACGGCGCATGGCCTCTCGACTATCAGCCGGGCAGGGTATCGATGAGTCGCCGGGCTTCCTGCTTCTGCGAAACGGACCCTTCGCTGAGCACCTCCGACAGAATGCTGCGCGCACCCTCGGGATCGCCCATGTCCATGTAGGCTCTGGCCAAGTCGAGCTTGGTGCCAACCTCGCTCATGGTCGCCGGTTCGAGATCCGGCAGCGGAACGTTCTCTGCCATGATCCGCTGCGTCTGTACGAACGTACCCTCGCTGGTGGACGCCGTGCCGACATCGAGGTCCACACCGTTGCCATCACGGCTGGTGCTGGGCTTGTTCAGATCGCCGAGGTCCAGGTCCAGACCCTCCGATTCAAGTACCGCCAGCTGTGCGGTCGATCCGCTATCGGCCGGCATCGCAGTCTCGGGCCGCGGTGCGATCTGCGTGATGAGCTCGGTGGGAGCGTCGGCCGCCAGCTTGCCGGCCGCGGGACTGCCGGCTACATCGACGAAATCGGTATCGGTGAACAGCCAGGTGCCTGAATCCGTAGGCTGCGCGCCCGTGCCTTGCGCGGCCTGCGCTTGAGAGTGCTCGGCGTCGGTATGCGAGAGCAGCTGACGCGTCTCATCGTCCACGCTCGTCAGCACCGTGGGGGCCTCGTTCGAACCGGTCAAATCGACCTCGTCACCGACCGATTCCATCGTTCCGAGATCCAGCCCGAGGTCGTGCAGTTCCAGTTCCGCGGTCTGCTCGGACGAGACAATCCCGCCACGCGCGGCGGCATCGATCTTCTGCCGGATGGTCGGATGATCACCGGCTTGCAGTTGAGGTTGCTCGACGGTCGGGGCGTCGGGGTCCAAGCCGGGCGTGCCGGCCACCTGCACGGTCGCGGTCGCGCCCGCTCCGCCGCCGCGGGCAGGCATCTCGCGGGTCGAGCCGGTCTGCTCGTTGCCGCGCTCGGCATCGTCGAACACAAAATCGACGCCCGATTCGCTGACGGGACGGGCCTCGCCGGTGGTATCGGCATCACCGAGGGCTGCACCCAGATCCAGGTCGACGGCCGCGGGCTTGCCCGGCGCGCCGACACTCGGTTCACCCATGAGGTCGAAGTCGATCCGGTTCTGACCGCCTTCGAGGTTCAGATCGACGCCGCCGCTGGCGGCACCGGGCAGCGCGCCGGAGCTCGAGAACAACGCGTCCTCGGCGGCAATCTGGCGGCCCATGATGACGATCTTTTCCCACTCACCGGGCAGGGCCTTGTCGCGCGTTGCAGCCAACTCGCGCGCCGTGGCGAGGAAGCGATCCTTATTACCCCAGACGAAGAATACTTCGAGCAGTTTGAGCCGCAGATCGCGTCGCTCCGGCTCGCGTGAGATGGCGATCTGCACCAGGTCCGCGGCCTGATCGTACAGACCGTACGCCATATGGAAATCGGCTTCCGCGAGCGGATCGCCCTGATCGAGCGCCACCGGCGCTTCGGTCGGTACGTTGTCATCGATGGCGACATGCCGGCCGCTGGCCGCGGTGTCGACCGCGGCCGCCGCGCCCGCCGGCTGCTCGTGCGCGCCGGACTCTTCGACGCGGTAAGACTGCTCTTCGCGCGAAGCAGGCAAAGCGCGTACCGGTACCGTATCGGTAACGCGAGGCTGATCGACCGGCTTTGCCTCGAAGCCCGGCTGCGCCATTCGGCCGAGCGAGCGGTCAAAGGCATCCTCCTGGCGCGAGCGCACGGCGCGCATCACGAGCAATACGACGAGTATCGCCACCAGGCCCGCGGGCAGATACCAGTACTCTTCGAGCAGGTCCAGAAATGAGTTGCCGGACGGGCTCACGACGGGCGGCGCTGCCGCATGCGGTGTCGGCGCCGGCGGCGCAGGGGCAGCCGCGGGGGCCTCGGTCGGCTTCGGGGGGGCTGCGGCAGGCACCGGCGCCGGGGTCGTTGCGGCCGGCGGCGCGGCGGGTGCGACGGTCGGCGCGGGCGCAGCTGCTGGCGCGGGCGCCGGGGCATTCTGCGCAGGCCTCGCCTGCAAGGCCGCGAGCTCAGCGTTCTTCATCTGCAGCAGGCGCTGCGATTCGGCAAGCTGCGATTCGAGTTGGGTGACGCGCTGCTGCAGCGCTGTGCTCGCCGCCGCAGCGGCTGGCGCGGTGGGGGTCGGCGCGGCGCCGGCATTGCTGGCCGCGCCCGCGGCATTGCTCGCTGACGGCGCCGATTCCCGCGGCGGCACCAGGCGCAGCTGACCGGCACCGGTGGCTGCCCCCGCGGTGGGGGCGCCGGCTGCAGCGGTCACGCCATGGCTGCTATTCCACGCTGAGAACTGGCGATGCACTTCCGTCGCTGCCTCTCCAGGACTGATCGCCGACAGCTCGGCATCGCCCGGCAAGGCCAAGCGGCTGCCGGCGCGCATGATATTCATATTGCCGTCGAAGGCCGTCGGATTGGCGCGATAGACGCCCACGAGTTCGCGCTGACGTGCCACCCGATCCCCGGCACCATAGGCCTGGGCCGTGATCGAGGAGAGCGTATCGCCGCTGCGCACCGTGTAACTGCCGCCGGCCGCGCCGCGCGCGTTGGCAGACGCGGACGTGCCCGCGGGCGATGCGGCTGCCGAAGATCCGCTCGCCGCGGACCGGCTCGTGGCAGATCCGCCGAGGGGTGCCGGAGCGCTGGTCGGGGCGGCGAGCGCGGCTGCACCCGCATCGCTCGCGGCAGCGCTCGGCGCGCGCCGTTCGACGCTGCCGCTGCGCGCTGCAGCACCCGTCACGGGCGCCGTCACGCTCGCTGAGCTGGCCGCATCGCCGGAGAACACCGGCGGGTCGAGCAGCACCGTGTATTCGCGCACCAGATGGCCGCGGGCCCAATTGACCTCGACCAACAGCGTCGCGATCGGCTCGTTGACCGCGTCCGCGGAATGCATATGCAGTACGGTGCGGCCGTCAGCGGTCGTGCGTGGCTCCAGCGTGACTCCGGCCATAAAGGCCGGATACTCCAGACGATTACGTCCAAAGGTATCGCGCGAAGCCAGGTTGGCCTTAAGGCCCGAAAGCTCGTCCGCGTTGGCCCCGACAACGTCGATATCGGCATCGAGCGGTGAGTTGAGGGAGGATTTGAGGTGAATCTCCCCCAGACCGAGCGCCAGCGTGGCCGATGGCAACAGCAGAACGAGCAGCAGAACCCGGCAAAAGTTACGCGTCAACATCGTGTCTCCCAGGGGACCAGGCTGCTAAATATTCCTTAAAAAATATATAATTAGCGCGGCATCCACGACCTGCGCTGATTTGGGCTGCAATATAACTTATAAATACTCGGAGACCAAAATCTCTGCAATTTGAACGCTGTTCGTAGCAGCACCCTTGCGGATGTTGTCCGAAACGATCCAGAGATCCAGGCCGTGCTCATGCGACATATCTTCGCGAATACGGCCCACATAAACCGTGTCGTGGTTCGCTGCTTCGGTAACCGCGGTGGGATATCCGCCCGCACTGCGCCGGTCCAGCACCGTCACGCCTGGCGCGCGCTCGAGCAGCGCCCGGGCCTCGTCTGCCGAAATCTTGCGCTGCGTCTCAATATGGACCGCTTCGGAGTGGCCGTAGAACACCGGCACGCGCACCGCCGTGGCATTGACCCGTATCGAGGGGTCCTCGAGGATCTTGCGCGTCTCCCAGAGCAGCTTCATTTCCTCTTTGGTGTAGCCGTTCTCCTGGAACTGATCGATGTGCGGCACACAGTTGAAGGCGATCTGCTTAGGCACCTGCCGCGGCGGGTCGATCGGTCGGCCGCTGAGCAATGCCGCGGCCTGGCTGGCCAATTCCTCGACGGCCTCCTTGCCAGCCCCCGAGACCGACTGGTAGGTCGCGACGTTGATGCGCTCGATCCGAACCGCGTCGTGAATGGGCTTGAGCGCCACGAGCATCTGGATGGTCGAGCAATTGGGGTTGGCGATGATGCCGCGGCCGCGGTAAGCGGCAATGGCGTGGCGGTTGACTTCCGGCACTACCAGCGGAATGTCGTCCTGGTAGCGAAACTGCGCCGTGTTGTCGATGACGATGCAGCCCGCCTGCGCAGCCTTCGGCGCATACAGGGCCGACACCTCGCTGCCGGCGGAGAACAGCCCGATATCGGCGCGTGAAAAATCGAAGCTCGAGAGTTCCTCTACCGGCAGCGATCGCCCGCAGTATTCGACCGACTTGCCGAGCGAGCGGTTGCTGGCGAGCGCAATGAGCTCGGAGATCGGAAATTTGCGCTCCTCGAGCACCTTGATCATCGTCTCGCCGACGAGCCCCGTGGCTCCAACCACCGCTACACGAAAGGACCTGCTCATCGTCCGCCTGAACTCCTGTTCAATAGCCTGCCAGGCTCGCTAGCGCGACTCGCGGTCGCCGCGCGTGATGTCGGGCGTCGCACAGCGCACATCGCTGTTCTGTGCGCGCTGGCGCAAATAATGATCCATCAGCACGATGGCGAGCATTGCCTCGGCAATCGGCGTCGCGCGCAACCCCACGCACGGATCGTGCCTTCCGGTCGTGACCACTTCGACCGCGTTGCCCATCACGTCGATCGTGCGGCCGGGCACCTGGATGCTCGAGGTCGGTTTAAAACTCAAATGTACGAGGATCGGCTGCCCCGAGGATATCCCACCGAGCACACCGCCGGCATGATTCGAGACGAAGCCCTCCGGCGTGAGCTCATCGCGATGCGTACTGCCGCGCTGCGCGGCCACGCCAACCCCATCGCCGATCTCCACCGCCTTGACCGCATTGATGCCCATCATCGCGTGCGCGATGTCGGCATCGAGCTTATCGAACACCGGCTCGCCCAGGCCTGGCGGCACACCCTCGGCGATGACGGTGACACGTGCACCGATCGAATCGCCCTGGCCGCGCGTATCCCACAGCAGCTGCTCGAGTTCCGGCACGCGCTGCGGGTCGGGGCAGAAAAACGGATTCTGATAGGCCGCCGGGGGTTCGCGCGGCTCGAGCACCAGGGCGCCGATCTGACTCAGGTAGCCGTAAATGCGCACGCCCAGCCGCTCGGCCAGGTATTTGCGGGCAATCGCTCCGGCTGCCACCCGCATGACGGTCTCGCGCGCCGAGGAGCGGCCGCCGCCGCGATGGTCGCGCAGCCCGTACTTGTGCTGATAGGTATAGTCCGCGTGCCCCGGGCGGAAGCGATCCTTCAGCCGATCGTAGTCACGTGAGCGCACGTCGTGGTTTTCCACCAGCAAACCGATTGGCGCGCCGGTGCTGCGGCCCTCGAATACGCCGGAGAGTATCCGCACCGTATCGCTTTCACGCCGCTGGCTCACGAATTGCGAGGTACCTGCGCGCCTGCGGTCCACGTCCCGCTGCAGATCGGCCTCGGCCAGCGCCAGGCCAGGCGGGCAGCCATCGACGATGCAGCCGAGCGCGGCACCGTGGCTTTCGCCGAAGCTCGTGACTGCGAACAATCTGCCTAGCGTGTTGCCCGACATCGTCTGCCTGTCGCCTTCCACCGATCCGTCGCGCCGCCATCCGGCGCTGCAGCTGCAAGCCGGGCCGTAGCCGGCGGCAACTGTTCGCGCTGCAGCACGAAGACACCGCCGCCGCCACGATCAAAGGTCAGCCAGATGAAAGGCAGCCGCGGAAAGGCGCGGCGCAGCGCCCGTTCCGAGTTGCCGACCTCGACGACCAGGATTCCTCCGGGTCGGAGGTGCGCGGCCGCGTCGCGCATAATAATTCTGACCGAGTCCAGCCCATCCGCTCCGGCCGCCAGCGCCAGCTGCGGTTCGTGGCGGTATTCCCGCGGCAGGTTCCGTAGCTCGTGCCGTCCTACATAGGGCGGATTGCTCACAATGATATCGTAGCGCGCGCCTCTGAGAGCAGCGAAATGATCCGATTGCACGCCGTGTACGCGATGCTGCAGCCGATGGCGACGGATATTGCGTCGTGCGACCGCGAGTGCATCGCTGGACAGATCGAGTGCATCGACCCGTGATGTGGGAAAGGCGCGCGCGCAGGCGATCGCAATGCAGCCTGATCCGGTGCCCACGTCCAGTATGCGGCGCACGCGCGCGGCGGCAATCCAGGGCGCGAAGCGTTGCTCGATGAGCTCGGCGATCGGCGAGCGCGGAATCAGCACGCGCTCATCCACATACATCGACAAACCCGCGAACCAGCAGCGGTGCGTCAGATACACCGCCGGAATGCGCTCGCGGATGCGCCGTGCGAGCAGCGCATCGATCGCCCGCAGCGCGCGGCGTGAGACGCGCCGATTATAGCTGGAGGCGCCGGCCTTCACCGGCAGCCTCAGCACATGCCAGATCAGTGCTGCCGCCTCATCGCGCGCATTGTCGCTACCATGGCCAAAATGCAGTCGGGCGCGCGCCAAACGGCGCGCGCTGCGCGCCAGCACCGCCCTGACGGTAGGCGCCGGGGCCGCCGTGGTACGCCGTCGCGCCGACGCGCTGTGAGATAATCGCCGCATGAATCGCCGCCCTGTCGTTGTGTTGCTGTCGCTTGCAGCGGCCGCCATCGTGGCAGGCGCCCTGCTGGCCCGTCTGTTGGGCGGCAGCGTAACGCTGCAGAGCGGTACCTGGCTGCCGCAAGCGCGCAGCGTGGCCGAGTTTCATCTGCAGGATCTGTCGGGCCGAGATTTCGACCGGGAAAATCTGCGAGGTCATCCGACACTGCTCTTCTTCGGCTTCAGCAATTGTCCGGACGCCTGCCCGACGACCTTGGCGACGCTCGCGCAACTCCAGCGGCGGCCGCCAGTGTCCGGTACGCAGGTCGTATTCGTCAGCATCGACCCCGAGCGCGACAGCGCCGCTGTGCTGCAAGTCTACCTCGGCGCCTTCAGCAAAGACTTCATCGGTTTGCGCGGCGATTCGGCCGCGCTCGCGCCGCTGCTCGGGAGCCTCGAGGCGATCGCCGAGCGCGAGGACCTGTCGGGGGGCGACTACACCATGCATCACTCGGCGAGCCTCTACCTGCTCGACAGCCGTGGACGGCTCGCGGCGGTCTTCTCACCGCCCTTCTCGGCCGCGGGTCTGGCGGCCGACTTAGCTAAGCTCGGTTCAGCGCGGCGGCTCTGACGACGTGACGGTCGTCCTGCAGTACCTGCTGCCGCACCAGCTGTTGTGCCGCCTGGTTTATGCGCTGACCCGCAGCGAGGTGCGCTGGCTCAAGAATCTGCTCATCTCGGCCTTCATGCGCGGATATGGGCCCGAAATGGCTGACGCGCTCGAGCCCGAGCCGCTCAATTATCGAAGCTTCAACGCCTTTTTCACCCGCGCCTTGCGCGCCGGCGCTCGAGCGGTTGAGGCCGAGCCGCAGCGCATCGTCTCCCCCTGCGACGGCACCCTGAGCGTGGCTCTCGCCGCGCAGGGCGGTGAGCTGCTGCAGGCCAAGTCCCATCGATATACGCTCCAAGCGCTGCTGGCCGCCGAGTCCGACTGGGTGCAGCGCCTATCCGGGGGTTTGTACGCCACGATCTACCTTGCGCCCTATAACTATCACCGCATACACATGCCACTGTCTGGCCGCTTGAGCGCCGCCTGGCACGTGCCCGGCCGGTCGTTTTCGGTCAATGCCCGCACGGTCGCGCGCGTCCCGGGCCTGTTTGCACGCAACGAGCGGGTCATTTGCGCGTTCGAGGGCGAACGCGGGCCGTTCGCCGTGGTGCTGGTCGGTGCATTGTTCGTCGCCAGCATGAGCACCGTCTGGCATGGCGAGGTGACGCCGGCGCGCACTCACGACGGTCCACGCCGCCTCGTGCCGCGTGCCGGGGTCGCTCTGTGGCAAATCCGCGGCGCCGAGCTCGGGATGTTCAACATGGGCTCGACCGTGATTGTGCTGCTGCCGCCGGCCGCAGCGCGCTGGGACGCCGCGCTGCAGCCGGGAACGCGGCTGCAAGTCGGCCAGGGCCTGGGCACGCTGACCGTATGAGCGAGCGCGTGCCTTGGCACCCTACCGCGCCGCTCCCGACGCTGCGCCTGCGCGCCGAGCTGCTGGCTGCGGCACGCGCCTTCTTCGCCGCGCGCGGCGTGCTGGAGGTGGATACGCCAGCGCTCGTTCGCCATGCGGTCACCGACCGGCATATCCATTGCGCCAGTGTCGAGCTGCCGGGCCACACCGGAGCGCTGTTCCTGCACTCCTCGCCGGAATATGCCATGAAGCGGCTGCTGGCCGCCGGCAGCGGCGATATCTATCAGATCGCGCACGTGTTCCGCGGCAACGAAAGCGGCAGCTGGCACAATGCGGAATTCATGCTCATCGAGTGGTACCGCGGCGCCTTCTCCATGCGCGCGCTCATGGCGGAGGTGGCCGAGCTCGCGGGCACGCTGCTCTCGCTGCCGCGTGAGGCGCCGGTCGAATACCTGCGTTACGTCGATGCGTTCGAGCGCGAGCTGGGTATCGACCCGCTGCGCGCCGAGGAGGCCGCCGTGCGCGAGCTTGCGATCGCCCAGCACCTCGATGCTCGAGTTGCCGAGCTCTGCAGCCGCGACGAGTTGCTCGATTGGCTCATGGGCAGCGCCGTGGGCCCGCGGCTCGGCGGCTCCGGACTGTGTTTCGTGCACCATTATCCGGCCAGTCAGGCCGCTCTGGCCCGGCTCGATCCGCACGAGCCCGGCCTGGCGCTGCGTTTCGAGCTCTACTGCCGGGGTATCGAGCTCGCCAATGGCTTCGAGGAGCTGCGCGACGAGCCGGAGCAGCGGGCGCGATTTGAGCTCGATCGACAGCAGCGCATCCGCGCCGGACTGAGCGCGCCGGCGGTGGATGAGGCGCTGCTGTCGGCACTGTCCGCGGGCCTCCCGGCTGTGGCGGGAGTTGCACTCGGCTTCGACCGGCTGTTGATGCTGCGGCTGGGCGCAGCGCGCATCGAGCAGGTTTTGCCCTTTGCGCTCGAGCGGGCCTGAGCCTCACGCGGGCGCTCCGGTTGCGCTACTGCTTGGCGCGGGAAATATAGCTCGAGGTGCGGGTATCGACCTTGACGCTCTCGCCTTCGTTGATGAACAGCGGCACCCGCACGACCGCACCGGTCTCGAGTTTGGCGCTCTTCTGGCCGCCGGTGGCGGTATCGCCCCGCAGCCCCGGATCGGTCTCGACGACCTTGAGTTCGATGTGGGGCGGCGGCGTGACCACGATCGGCACGTTGTTCCACAGCGTCACGATGCAGACGGTTCCGTCCTTGAGCCACTGCGCATTCTCGCCGACCACCGCCTTGGCAGCGGCATGCTGCTCGAAGTTATCCGGAATCATGAAATGGAAGAAGTCACCGTCGCTGTACAGATATTGCATGTCGACGTCGACCACGTCGGCCGCCTCCACGCTCTCGCCCGACTTGAAGGTACGTTCGATGGTGCGGCCGGTCTTGAGGTTGCGGATCTTGACGCGGTTGAACGCTTGTCCCTTGCCGGGCTTGACCATTTCATTCTCGACGATCGAATACGGATCACCATCGATCAGGATGCGCAGACCCGACTTGAATTCGTTGGTCGTGTAGCTGGCCATTTCTTTCTCTTCCGCCCGTAAGACCGCACAATGGCGGCCCTCAAAAAAGGGCGCGTATGATAACGGCATCAACCTTGACCCGCCAGCCGGACAGTTCGCCAGACGGCCCTTCGTGGCAGTGGGAGCTCGCGCAAGCGGTCAGCGACCCGCGCGAGCTGTTGCGGCTGCTCGATCTCGACCCACAGCTGGCGCTCCGGCCGCACGCCGCGGCCGCGGCGGCGTTCCGTCTGCGCGTACCGCGCGGCTTCGTACGGCGCATGCGCCGCGGCGATGCCCGCGATCCACTGCTGCTGCAGGTGCTGCCCGGTGCCGCCGAGCTGCTCGAGCTGCCCGGTTTCGACAGCGATCCGCTCAACGAACGCGCCGCGATGCGCGCCCCGGGGCTGCTGCACAAATATCACGGCCGCGCGCTGCTGATCACGACCGGGGCCTGCGCGGTGCATTGCCGTTACTGTTTCCGGCGGGAGTTCCCCTACCCGTCCGGCGGCGAGCACGGTCGCTGGCAGGCGGCGCTCGCGGCGATCGCCTCCGACCCCTCGATCGAGGAAATCATCCTGTCCGGCGGCGACCCGCTGTCCCTGAGCGACGCACGGCTGTCGCAATTGACCGAGGCGCTGCGCGCCATCCCGCACATCAGGCGTCTGCGATTGCACACCCGCACCCCGATCGTGCTGCCCGAACGCATCGATGCAGGCTTCGTGAGCTGGCTGGCCGCGCTACCCTGGCCGACGGCGATCGTGCTGCACGCCAATCATGCCAACGAAATCGACGACGCGGTGCGCGCCGCGGCGCGGCGCCTGCGTGCCGCCGGGGCAACGCTTCTGAACCAGTCGGTGCTGCTCGCGGGCATCAACGATTCGCTGCAGGCGCTGGAAGCGCTGTCGCAAGCACTGTGGTCTGCGCAGGTGCTGCCCTACTATCTGCATTTGCTCGATCGCATACGCGGCGCGGCGCATTTCGAAGTGCGCGAGGAACGCGCGCGCGTGCTTATGGGGCAGCTCAGCGCTCGCCTGCCGGGCTACCTGGTGCCGCGACTGGCGCGCGAATGCGCCGGTGCCAGCGCCAAGACGCTGCTTACAAGTGCTGCATGGGACACGCTTCACAGTCCGCCACAGGTCGGGTGTTAGAATTTGCTCTTAGAGGAGAGCACGGCGCTTTTGAACGATACCACTGCGGTTCCACTGATCGTTTACAGCGCGACGCGCGATCCGGTCGAGGCGCTCAACAGCCTGCTGCGCCGTGCCGGCGTGGCCGCACACTGCACCTGGATATCGGCGCCGCAAGACATTCCCGATGCGCTTGAGCAGATCAACCCGGAGCTATTGATCTGTTGCCCGCCTCCGGGAAGCCCACTGTCTGAAATCACGGCGATACGCGATCAGGTGGCCAGCATGGTGCCTCTGATCGCGGTGCGCGAACGCATCGATGAGGACGTCATCGGCGCGGATATGGCGCAGGGCGCCCGCGACACGGTCTCGCTGCAGCAGCCGCAGCGATTGCAGTCCGTGATTGCGCGCGAACTGCGCGCCTTCCGCCTCGAGCGTGCGTTGACCAGCACGCTGCGCGCCTCGCAGGACTATCGCAAACAGCTCGAAGGGGTGCTGCAACGCTCGAACGACGCCATTGCTCAGATCCAGGAAGGCATTCTGGTGGACGCCAATGCCGCCTGGCTCGAACTATTTGGCATCACCGACGCCGGCAGACTCATCGGCCAACCGGTCATGGATCTGTTCGAGGAATCGACCCATGCGGCGCTCAAGGCGGCACTCACGGCCTGCCTGCAGGGACGCTGGAGCAACCACACGCTCAGGGCCGGCGCCCTGATGATCAATGATGCGGTCGCACCGCTCGAACTGATGCTCGCCCTGGGCGAGTTCGACGGCGAACCGAGTGTGCGGCTGATCGTGCCGGCGCAGAGGCGCGACGAGCGCGCTCTGGTGCAGGAGCTCGAGAGCGCGGTGCATTGCGATCAGGGCACCGGAATTCTGCTGCGCCGCCATTTGCTCAATGCCCTGCAGGAGCGGCTGCGCACACCGATCGCCGGCGGCGTGCGCTATCTGGCCTGCGTGCGCCCCGACCGTTTCGCCGACATCGAGCGCGATCTGGGCGTGCTCGCGGCCGAACAGTTTCTGATCACCTTTGCGCACATCGTCAAAGGCTTGCTCGGTCCGCGCGACATCGCCGGCCATTTGGGTGGCACCACGCTGCTGCTGCTGCTCGAGCGCGGTAACCCGCGCGACGTCGAAGCGTGGTGCGAAAACCTGCTCGAGCGCGTCGGCAAGCACCTGTTCCCGATGCCTTCCGGCGCTGGCGGCCTGCACGCGAGCTGCAGTATCGGGCTCGCAATGGTACCGCGCGCTGACCCGGATCTGAACGCCGCCGTCATGGATGCGCTCGGTGCACTGCGCCGCGGCCGCGAACGCGGCGGCGCGCAGGTCATCGCCGTGGATCGCGCCGACAATGACGCCCGCGTCAAGGGCTACGACCAGGTGTGGGTCAAGCACATCAGGGCTGCGCTGATGGAGAATCGTTTCCGTCTGGTGCAGCAGCCGATCGCAGCGCTCACTGGCGGCTCGCAGAAAATGTTCGACGTCGCGATCCGCATGCTCGATGCCCAGGGCAAGGAAGTATTGCCTTCGGAGTTCCTGCCCGCGGCCAGCCGCAACGATCTCATGAAGAACATCGATCGCTGGGTGCTGGGCGCCTCGCTGTCCTTCATCGCCAAGGGCAAGCCCGATCTGCTGTTCGTGCGGCTCTCGCGCGACAGTGCCCTGGATGACTCCCTGCTGCCTTGGCTCGAGTTGCAGCTGCGCTCGACGCTGGCAGATCCACAGCGACTGTGCCTGCAGATCACCGAGGAGGTCGCCAGCACCAACGTGCAGCAGACCACGCAGCTGATCAGCGCGGCGCGCTCCGCGGGCGCTAAATTCGCGATCGAGCAATTCGGTGCCGGTCGCGATTCACAGCGGCTGATCGCCTCGCTGCCGCTCGACTTCGTCAAGATCGACGGCTCGCTGATGCAGGGTCTGGCCGCAAGCCCGGAGCTGCAGCTGCGGGTACGTGCGATCGCGGCCGCCGCCGCAGCGCATAAAGTGCAGACGGTGGCCGAGCGTATCGAGGACGCCAATACCATGGCGGTCGTCTGGCAACTCGGTGTGCAGTACATTCAGGGCTATTTCGTGCATGCGCCCGAAGAGGTGGTACTCAAGTCGTGACAGCGCAGTGAGGCGCATCGGCACCCGCGAGCTCGCCTGCCACCGTGCCGAGGAGCTCTAGATCGGCGCGATGCGCTCCACCGTGCGCCAGCCGCGCGGCAGCAAGGCGCCGCGCTGCGCGCGCGCGCCGACATAGTCCTTGAGATCGGCGGCCGTGAGGGTCATCTGGCGCTCACCGCAGAATACCGCCAGCGATTGTCCCGGCGACAGCACCGTCATGGCGACCAGTACCTCCTCGCGCGACTGGGCCTTCTTGGTGGCAATGGCGAACAGCTTGTTGCCCTTGCCGCGCGGCAGCTCGGGCACCTCGCTCACGGCAAACAGCAGCAGGCGGCCTTCGGAATTGACCAGCGCAACACGGGCGTCGGCCGGTTCCTGCCCCGCACTGATGGCTACTGGCACGGGCGGCAGCACCTGCGCGCCCGTGGTGAGCTTCAACAACGCCTTGCCGCCGCGGTTGCGCGAGTGCAGCTCTTTGAGTCGGACCGTGAAGCCGTAGCCGGCGTCACTGACGAGCAGCCACAATTCCTCCGGCTCGCCGATCAAAACTCCTGCAAAGCGCGCGCCGTCCGGAGGATCGAGCCGCCCCGAGAGCGGCTCGCCCTGGCCGCGCGCAGAGGGCAGAGTGTGCGCCGGCAGACTGTAGGCTCGACCCGTGCTGTCTATGAAGACTGCCAGCTGCGTGCTGCGGCCGCGCGCCGCGGCTTGGTAGGCATCGCCGCTCTTGTACGACAGGCTGCGCGGATCGATGTCATGACCCTTGGCCGAGCGCACCCAGCCTCCGGTCGACAGCACCACCGTGAGCGGCTCGTTCGCCAGCAGTTCGGTCTCCTCGATCGCCTGTGCCGCGGCGCGCTCGACGATTTTCGTGCGCCGCTCGTCACCGAACTCCGCCGCATCGGCCTCGATCTCTGCGCGCACCAGGGCGCGCAACTTCGACTTGCTGCCGAGAATCGCCTCGAGCTTGCCGCGCTCATCGGCGAGCGCCTGCTGCTCCTCGCGAATCTTCATCTCCTCGAGCTTCGCCAGATGCCGCAGCTTGGTCTCGAGAATCGCCTCGGCCTGATCGTCGGAGAGCTTGAAGCGCTTGATGAGCACCGGTTTGGGCTCTTCTTCGCGCCGGATGATGCGAATGAGCTCATCGAGGTTGAGATAAGCGATCAGCAGGCCGTCGAGGATATGCAGCCGGTGCGATACCTTGTCGAGCCGGTGCTGCAGACGGCGGCGCACGGTCTTCTGCCGGAATTCGAGCCATTCCGCCAGCAGTGCCTTGAGCCCCATGACGCGCGGCCGGCCATCGATGCCGATGACGTTCAGATTGACGCGGTAATTGCGCTCAAGGTCCGTGGTGGCGAACAAATGCGCCATGAGCTGCACCACATCGACGCGGTTGGAGCGCGGCTCGATCACGATCCGGGTGGGATTCTCGTGGTCGGACTCGTCGCGCACGTCGTCCACCATCGGCAATTTCTTGTCGCGGATCTGCTGGGCGATCTGCTCCAGAACGCGGCTGCCGGAGACCTGAAACGGCAACTGCGTGACGACGATATGGCCCGAATCCTGCTCGACCTCCCAGGTCGCGCGCGCCTTGAAGCTGCCGACGCCGTTGTCGTAGAAGGCGATCAGATCCGCGCGCGGCGAGATGATCTCGCCGCCGGTGGGCAGATCAGGGCCCTTGACGTGCTTGAGCAACGCCCGCGTGCTCGCCTCCGGATCTTCGAGCAGATGGATGCAGGCGGCGGCCAACTCACGCAGATTGTGCGGCGGAATGTCGGTCGCCATGCCGACCGCAATGCCTGAGGCGCCGTTGAGCAGCAGATTCGGCAATCGCGCCGGCAACATCAGCGGCTCATCCATAGTGCCATCGAAATTCGGCGCCCAGTCGACCGTACCGTGCTCGAGCTCGCCGAGCAGCACGTCGGCGTAGCGCGTCAGCCGCGCCTCGGTGTAGCGCATGGCGGCGAAGGCCTTGGGATCGTCGGCAGAACCCCAATTACCCTGACCATCCACAATGGGGTAGCGGAAGGAGAAATCCTGCGCCATGTGTACCATGGCCTCGTAACAGGCAGAATCGCCGTGCGGGTGGAATTTTCCGATCACATCGCCGACGGTGCGGGCCGATTTCTTGTGTTTCGATGCCGCCGACAGCCCCAGCTCGCTCATCGCATAGACGATGCGCCGCTGCACCGGCTTGAGTCCGTCGCCCAGCGCCGGCAGCGCCCGGTCGAGAATCACGTACATCGAATAGTCGAGATACGCCTTCTCGGTGAACGCACCCAACGGCCGCCGTTCGATGCCGTCGAAATCCAGCCCCGACTGCGCCATCAGCCCAGTACCTCGGCCAGATTGCCATTGCGCTCGAGCCACTCGCGGCGGTCAGGCGCGCGCTTCTTGGCGAGCAGCATGTCCATGAGACGCTCGGTCTGGTCCTTGGCTGCCAGCGTCAGCTGCACCAGCCGCCGCGTGCGCGGATCGATCGTGGTTTCCCGCAGCTGCGTCGGATTCATCTCACCCAGCCCCTTGAAGCGCGTGACCATCGGTTTGACGCGCGCATGCTCCGCAGTCAGGCGCGCGAGTGCGGCGTCGCGCTCGGCATCATCGAGCGCGTACAGCACCTGCTTGCCCGCATCGATGCGATACAGCGGCGGCATCGCCACGTAGACATGGCCACCGACGACCAGCGGCCGGAAGTGCCGCAGGAACAGTGCGCACAGCAGCGTCGCGATGTGCTGCCCGTCCGAATCGGCGTCCGCCAGGATGCAGACCTTGTGGTAGCGCAGTTCGGACAGGTCGGCGGTGCCCGGGTCGACACCGAGCGCGACACTGATGTCATGCACCTCCTGCGAGGAGCCGATTTCACCGGGCTCGAGCTCCCAGGTATTCAGGATCTTGCCGCGCAGCGGCATGATCGCCTGAAATTCCTTGTCGCGCGCCTGCTTGGCCGATCCGCCGGCCGAGTCGCCTTCGACCAGGAACAACTCCGAGCGCGCCGGATCCTGACAGCTGCAATCGGCCAGTTTTCCAGGCAGCGCCGGACCGTTTACGGCGCGTTTGCGCACTACGCGTGCAGCCGCGCGCAACCGCTCCTGCGCGTTGTCGATCGCGAACTGCGCAATGCGCTCGCCGGCCTCGGGGTGCTGGTTGAGCCACAGTGCCGCGGCATCACGCGCCTGCGTCTCCACCAGCGCCGCAGCTTCCCGCGAGCTGAGCTTCTCCTTCAACTGCCCTGCGAACTGCGGATCGCGGATCTTGATCGACAGCACGAAGCTGGTGCGGTCCCAGACATCTTCGGCCGTCAGCTTGATAGCGCGCGGCAGCAGATTGCGAAATTCGCAGAACTCACGCACCGCGGCCACGACCCCGGCGCGCAGCCCGTTGACGTGCGTGCCGCCGGCGCTCGTTGGGATCAGGTTGACGTAGCTCTCGGCGATCAGGTGCTCGGCGTCGCTCGACCAGACCAGAGCCCAATCGATGGTGTCCTGGTCGCTCTTATGGCTGCCGGTGATCGGCTCCTGCGGCAGCCGCTCGGCCGATCCCAGCTGCTCGACCAGGTAAGCGCCGAGGTCACCGGTGTAGAACCATTCGTCCTTTTCCCCGGTCTGCTCATTGAAGAAGCTCACCCGCAGCCCCGGACACAGCACGGCTTTGGCCTTGAGCACGCGCTTGAGCTCGGGCACCGAGAAGCGATCGGAATCGAAGAACTTCGGATCCGGCCAGAAGCGCACGGTCGTGCCGGTGTTGCGCGCGCCGACGCTGCCGATGACCTCCAACTTGGAATGCACGTGGCCGTCGCGAAAGCTGATGTTGTACTCGCGCCCGCCGCGCCGCACCCAGCATTCCAGGTGCTTCGACAAGGCATTGACCACCGAGACCCCAACGCCGTGCAGCCCACCCGAGAACTTGTAGCTGCCTTCGGTGAATTTGCCGCCGGCGTGCAGCCGCGTCAGGATCAACTCCACGCCGCTGACCTTCTCCTGCGGATGGATGTCGACCGGCATCCCGCGGCCGTCATCTGCGAGTTCGAGCGACTGGTCCTTGTACAGGCTCACGCGGATCGACTTGCAATAGCCTGCAATCGCCTCATCGACGCTGTTGTCGATGACTTCGTGCGCGAGGTGATTGGGACGCGTGGTGTCGGTATACATGCCCGGACGCCGGCGCACCGGGTCCAGACCACTCAACACTTCGATATCGGAAGCGGTATACGATTCGGCCATTCTATTCCAGGGCCTCGAGGCGGTTCGAGGCGCGGCGCATTCTAGCAGAGCGCGGCGCGCACTCCGGCGATGCTGCGCGNGACGACTACCAGATACTGACGCGCTGCTCGGGCGGCAAGTACATCTTATCGCCCTGCTTAACGCCAAATGCCTCGTAGAACGGTGTCTGATTCATCTCCGGCACGGCGCCACGAAACTGCGCCGGTGAATGCGGATCGCTCTTGATGCGCACGATGGCCTCATTGTCGCGCGTCTTGGCTCGCCAGACCTGCGCCCAACCCATGAAGAAGCGCTGATCGCCGGTCAGTCCGTCGATGATCGGTGCCGGCGCGTCGCCGAGGGACAGTCGGTAGGCCTTGTAGGCGATGGCGAGCCCGGCGTTATCGGCGATGTTCTCGCCGAGTGTGAGCTCGCCATTGATGGGAAAGCCCGGCACCGGTGCATAGGCGCCGTACTGCTGCACCAGGGCGCGGGTCCTGGCCTTGAATCGATCCAGATCCCCCTGCGTGAACCAGCCCGGCGGGCTCAGCAGATTGCCGAGTCCATCGTACTGACTGCCCTGATCATCGAAGCCATGACTGATCTCGTGGCCGATGACGGCACCAATGCCGCCATAATTCACGGCGTCGTCCGCGGCGGCGTCGAAGAACGGCGGCTGCAGCATGGCCGCCGGAAAAACGATCTCGTTCATCTCCGGGTTGTAGTAGGCATTGACCGTCTGCGGCGTCATGCCCCACTCGCTGCGGTCGATGGGCTGGCCGAGTTTGGCGAGGTTACGCTGATACTCGAATGCGTTGGCACGCGTGAGGTTGCCGAACAGCTCGCCCCGCACGATTCGCAAGCTCGAATAATCACGCCACTTCGCGGGGTACCCGATCTTGGAGGTAAAGCGTGCGAGCTTGTCCTGCGCCTTGCGTCGGGTCGCAGGTTCCATCCACTCGAGCGTCTCGATCTCGGCNCGGTAGGCCGCCAGCAAATTCCTGACCAGTTGATCCATGCGCGTCTTGGATGCCGGCGGGAAGTAACTGGCCACATAAAGCCTGCCGAGCGCCTCACCGATGGCGCCATCGACCAGTCCGACGGCGCGCTTCCAACGCGGCCGATTCTGCGCGATGCCGCGCAATGCCGTGCCATAGAAGGTGAAATGCTCATCGACGAATCGCTTGCTCAAATAGGGCGCGAAAGCGCTCAGCACACGCCAGCGGAAATATGACTGCCACACCGCCAGCGGCGTGCTCTGCAGCAGCTGGTTGAAGGCGCTGATATAACTGGGCTGGCTGACCACCAGATAGTCGATCCTGCCGACCACCCCGGCGTCGGCCAGATAGCTCTTCCAGTCGTAGCCCGGAGCCAATGCCGGCAGCTGCGTGAGTTCGACCTTGTTGTAGGTCTTGACCGGATCGCGGTTCTCGACGCGGGTCCATTGCGCCTGCGCGAGCGCCGTCTCGAGCGTGACGATCTGCTCGGCGTCGTGCGCCGCGGCCGCATGGCCCGCCAGTGCCAGCATCGCCGCCACGTGCTGTCGGTATTTGCCGCGAATCTGCTGCAATCGATCGTCATTGTCCAAGTAGTAGTCGCGGTCGGGCATGCCGAGACCGCCCTGCACCAGATCGAAAACGTAGCGGGTGGCATCCCTCGCGTCCTGATGCACCTGCGGCAGGTAGGGCGCATCGACGCCGATGATGCCCAGATGCGCCATGAGCCCCGGAATTTGCGCCTTGCGCTTCAGCGCAGCGATAGCTGCAAACTCGGCGCTGAGGACAGTCAGGTCCAAGCGTTCCAGCGCGGCCTGATCCATGAAGCTCGCATACAGCTCGACGATCTTCTGCCGATCCGGGTCGGCCGCGTCCGTCGATTGCTGCAGGTGCTCGATCACGCTGTGCAGCTGATCGAGCGCATCGTCATGCAGCTTATCGAATGAGCCGTAGCGCCCCTTGTCGGCGGGAATCTCGGTATTGTCCAGCCATGCGCCATTGACGTGCCGATAGAAATCGTCCTGCGCGCGCACGCGCTCGTCGATGAACTCTAGGTCGATGCCCGAGCGCAATGTCATCAGTGGTCCCCCACTCCTCACCACATCAGATCGTCGGGAACCGTAAAGGCAGCGTAGTGCTCGTCCTCGCCCGCGGGGACGGCGGCGGCGCCCGCGGCGATGACCGCCGACGGCTCGATGGCAGCGATGCGGGCCGCGCTGGCCGAGGGAACCAGCGCGTAGCCGCGGTCCAGCCGCACGATCCGCAGCTCGCCGGAATTGAGGCGCGCACGGCTCTGGGCGTCAACTGCGATGCGCTTGACCTTCGTGTCATCGATGAAATTGAAGTAATCGTCATGCTCGAATGGTCCGATGCGGCATTGTTCGATCAATTGCCGAATCTGCGCGCGGCGCGCGCTGCGTTCGGCTTTGGCCTTGAGCTTGCGATCGAGCTCCTGGTCGCGTTTGAGCTTCTCTGCCTGCGCGCGCTGCAACGCCAGTTGCTGCTCGGAGGGGCGCTGGGGCGCGTGTCGCGACTGCCGCGGCGGGCGCGGCTGTTGCATGGCGCGTTTGGCCTGCTGCTCTGTAACCAGCCCCGCCTGAATGAGTTGATCGCGCAAGGAGCTGCTCATGGGTCGCTCTCGTCGGCTACGGCAATGCCGGAATTATCTTCCCCGGACGGCGCGCGTCAATCGCGAAAATTCTCGAATTGCAGCGGCAGCTCGAGCGGCGCCTTGCGCAGCAGCGCCATCGCCAGCTGCAGATCGTCGCGCTTCTTGCCGCTGACGCGCAGCTTCTCCCCCTGGATCTGCGCTTCGACCTTGAGCTTGGCGTCCTTGAGTTGCGCCACGAGCTGCCTGCCGAGCGTATGCTCGATGCCCTGCTTGATCGAGATTGCGCGGCGCGCACCGGCCAGGTTGAGCTCCACGGCGCCGAGATCCAGGCAGCGCGGGTCGATGCCGCGCGCCGCCAACCGCAGCCGTAGGATGTCGAGCAGCTGATCCAGCTGGTACTCGCTCGCTGCGAACTGCGTGACCAGCGACCCTTCCAGCTCGAAGCGCGCGTTGGTGCCGCGCAGATCGTAGCGCTTGTCGAGCTCACGTTTGGCCTGATCCACCGCGTTGGTGAGCTCATGCAGATCCACTTTGGAGACCACGTCGAACGATGGCATATGCGCGCGATCACTCCTCTGCTCGCGCTACCTTTAGCATCAAAGCACCGATTTTTCCATGGTANTGGCCGCGGNGAGGCGCTGCATGGAGCTTCGATCGCGCGATCCGCTCGCTCGCAGTGGCTGCCGTACCGAGCCTGATCGGGCAGGCGAGCGCCGGCTGCTGCTCGGTGCAGCGGGCGGCCAGCAAACAACGGCTCATGGCACTGGCCGCACTTCGGCCTGTCGTCGAGACGCATTGCGGGGATGCGATTGATGGCGTCGCAGTGCGGGCAGACCAAATGCAGCGCGTCGCTCATGAGCCCTGGCATTGGGCCGGGCGGTTGCTCGCCCAACTTGCGTGCCAGTGACGCACCCAAGGCGCCAACGCGCTTAAGCAAAATCCTCGATGAGCGCGCGGCGCAGCGGCTCCGGCACCGGCTCGACGCGGTGCTGATAGCTCGGCAGGTCAACCCCGGCCGACAGCGTCGCACCACCCTTGAGAGCTGCGATCATGGGTGCCGCGAATTCGAAGCGCAGAAAGTGCACCGCCGAAGTCTTGGTCTCATTCTCTCGCGACAGATCCTCATCGGCGATCGCAAATACCGGCTCGAAGCCCGCAACGCGCATCCAACATCGCCGCTCGAAGCCTCGCAGCTGCGCCAGGCGCTGCGCACGCTCGGCCGGATCCGGATACTCGATCAGCAGCGTCGCCTTGAGATTGCTGCCATCGGGAATCAGCGCATTGTAGACCTCGAGTTCCTCGGCAATGCCCTGCGGCTCGAAGATGCGCTCGGCGCGCAGCATTTCCTGCACCTGGTACTGCACCGTCCTGCGGTCCTCGAAGCTCCAGCTGCAATGCTCGCCGATGCCGAGCTGCCGCCGGCGCCGATGCTCGATCATGCCGGCACGCAATACCGGCCGCTCGCGCGCGTATTGCTCGAGCGACATGAGCTCAGAGGCAGCGAGTTTCTGCACGTTTCAGATGCCGTAAGCGATGCGCAGCAGTTTGAGGGGATGCGTCGGCGGACGCGGCGTCGATAGGCCGCTTTCAATCTGATGGCCGGCCATCGGGCAGTCGCTCGCATAGTAATCCGCGCCCGCATTCTGCACGCGCTCGAACACGGCTCGCCCGATCTTCATCGAGGCGTCGCGATATGCACTCTTGACCGCGTAGGTACCGTTATGGCCCGAGCATCGCTCGATGACTTCCACCGTCGTGTCGGGCACGAGTCTGAGCACATCGCGCGTCTTGAGCCCTATATTCTGCACGCGCAGATGACAAGGTACGTGGTAGCTGACCTTGCCGAGCCGGCCGCTGAAGTCGGTGCGCAGCAGGCCCGCCTTGTGCCTGAGCATGAGATATTCGAACGGGTCGAAAATGCGCTCGGCGACCCGTTGCACGCGCGCATCGTCACTGAACATCAGCGGTAGCTCCTGCTTGAACATCAACACGCAGGAGGGAATGGGTGCCACGACGTCGTAACCGACATCGATGAGCCGGATGAGCTCCGGGATATTGGTTCGCATGAACTGCTCGACCGACTTCAAATCGCCGAGCTCGAGCTTCGGCATGCCGCAGCAGCGCTCCTTCTGGGCGAGCACCACGCCGATGCCGTTGTGCTCGAACACCGCCGCCAGGTCCTCGGCCAGCTCGGGTTCATTGCGATTGCCATAACAGGTCGTGAACAGTACCACCTGTCCGCTCGTGCCCGAACTCGCCTGGACCGGCACATCGGTGCGCAAACTGCGCTTGAGGCGAGCGCGCGCGCTGCTCGAATGAAACTGCGGCAGCGGTGCGCGCGGATCCACCCCGAGTACCTTGTCGAGCAGCTTGCGCGCGGTGGGGTTGCGGTTGGCGGCATTGACGATCTCAGCCACGACCGGGATTCCAGCGATGCGGCCGACCGCATCGGTCGCACTGAGGATCCGTTCCCCGAGCTTCAGCTCGCCCTTGCTGGCGCGTAGCGCCTTGGCGCGCAGCATCAGGTGCGGGAAGTCCACGTTCCAGGGATGCGGCGGCACATAGGGACACTTGGTCATGTAGCACATGTCGCAGAGGTAGCAGTGCTCGACGACCTTCCAATAGACGGCCTGATCCACCCCATCGAGCTCCAGGGTCGGTGAGGCATCGATGGCATCGAACAACGTGGGAAATGCCTGGCACAGGCTGAAGCAGCGGCGACAGCCGTGGCATATGTTGAACACGCGATGCAACTCGCTCTCGAGCGCGGCGCTGTCATAGAAAGACGGCTCGCGCCACTTGAGCGGATGACGAATGGGGGCCTCGAGGCTACCCTCGCGGCCCCCGTCCTTGGATGAGCCGGCCACGCGCTGCGTGTCCGATCAGCGGGCGCCTTTAAAGACTGTCCAATGCCTTCTGGAAGCGATTGGCGTGCGAGCGCTCGGCCTTGGCCAGGGTCTCGAACCAGTCGGCGATTTCGCTGAACCCTTCCTCCCGCGCCTGCTTTGCCATACCCGGGTACATGTCTGAGTACTCGTGCGTTTCCCCGGCAATAGCCGACTTGAGATTGAGCGAGGTCTCGCCGATCGGCAGGCCCGTGGCGGGATCGCCGACCTGCTCGAGATATTCCAGGTGACCGTGCGCATGGCCGGTTTCACCTTCCGCCGTCGAACGGAACACCGCCGAGACGTCATTGAAGCCCTCGACGTCCGCCTTGGCCGCGAAATACAGGTAGCGACGGTTCGCCTGCGACTCGCCAGCAAAGGCGTCCTTGAGATTCTTCTCGGTCTTGGTTCCGTTTAGTTTCATAACAGCTGCCTCCGCAATGAATGAAATGACTTTAGACTGATTCTAATACCGCCCAATGTAAGCGCAACAGCCTGCAGCGTCAACGGTTCGGAGCCTCTGACGGTTGTGCTAGTGTGGCCCCATGGTACCTAACCCGGAAGCGCCCGACGCCTCAGCGAGCACACCCCCCTTCGAGCAGTCGCTCGAGCAGCTCGAGGCGCTGGTGGCTGAGCTGGAGTCGGGTGAGCTGCCGCTCAACGAGGCTCTGGCGCGCTTCGAGCGCGGCGTGCGCCTTACGCGCGAGTGCCAGAATGCGCTCAGCGCTGCACAGCAAAAGGTCCAGATCTTGTTGCAGCGCGGTGAGAGCATGGTCTTGGACGATTTCGAGGCCGTGACCGGGGGCGACGCTGGCACCGCGACGGACTGAACCGGAAAGTAGCAGCATGTCAGAGCGTTCCCGCGCGTCCCCGATCCTGGGCACGATCCAAACCCCTGCGGATCTGCGTGCCTTGCCGGAGCGCAAGTTGCCGGCGCTGGCCGCTGAGCTGCGCGAATTCCTGATTCAGACCGTCAGCACCCGGGGCGGCCATTTTGCGGCGGGTCTGGGCGCTGTCGAGCTCACGATCGCGCTGCACTATGTTTTCAATACGCCCGAGGACCGCGTGGTCTGGGACGTGGGGCATCAGGCCTACCCCCACAAGGTGCTGACCGGTCGGCGCGAGCGCCTGCATACGATCAAGCAGTTCGCAGGCTTGGCACCGTTTCCGACACGCAGCGAGAGTCTCTACGACACCTTCGGCGTCGGCCACTCGAGCACCTCGATCAGCGCCGCGCTCGGCATGGCGGTGGCTGCCGCGCGCCAGGGTAGCGGGCGGCGCGCAGTCGCGGTCATTGGCGATGGCGCCATGAGCGCCGGCATGGCCTTCGAGGCGCTCAATCACGCCGGCAGCCTGCCGATCGACCTGCTGGTGGTTCTGAACGACAACGACATGTCGATCTCGGAGAACGTCGGCGCCCTGTCGAACTATCTGGCGCGCGTGATTTCCAGCCCGCTGTACGCACAGTTGCGGGAAAGCGGCAAAAAGGCACTGCGGCAGATGCCGGCCATGCGCAGGCTCGCACGACGCTCGGAAGAGCACGTCAAGGGGATGGTGCTGCCCGGCACGCTGTTCGAGGAAATGGGGTTCAACTACGTCGGCCCCATCGATGGGCACGATCTCAAGGCGCTGCTGCGTGCGCTGCGCACGCTGCGAACGGCACACGGCCCGCAGCTGCTGCATCTGGTGACGCACAAGGGCAAGGGCTACCCCCCCGCCGAGGCCGATCCGATCACCTGGCATGGTCCCGGTCCGTTCGACCCGGTCAGCGGCACCCTTCGCAAGACAAGGGCAGGCACTCCGAGCTATTCGCAGATCTTCGGCCAATGGCTGTGCGACATCGCCGAGCGCGACCCGCGCATCATGGCCATTACGCCTGCCATGCGCGAGGGCTCGGGGCTCATAGAATTCTCGCGACGCTTTCCCGACCGCTATTTTGATGTCGCGATCGCCGAGCAACACGCCGTTACCTTCGCCGCGGGCCTCGCTGCCGAGGGATTGCGTCCCGTCGTGGCGATCTACTCGACCTTCCTGCAGCGCGCCTACGATCAGTTGATTCATGACGTCGCGCTGCAGCAGCTGCCGGTGCTGTTCGCGGTCGATCGGGCGGGTCTTGTCGGCAGCGACGGCGCGACGCACCATGGCAGCTACGATCTGAGCTACCTGCGCTGCATCCCGAACATGGTCGTCATGGCGCCGGCGGATGAAAACGAATGCCGGCAGATGCTCTACACGGCAACCCAGCTGGACGGTCCGGCCGCGGTCCGCTATCCGCGGGGTGCCGGCCCGGGTGTGCCGATCGCGAGCGAGTTCTGCGCGCTCGAGATCGGCCGCGCGGAGCTGCGACGCCGGGGCGATGGCGGCCTGGCGCTGCTCGCCTTCGGCGTCATGCTGGCGCCAGCACTGAGGCTCGCCGAGCGCCTGGACGCCACCGTGGTCAACATGCGGTTCGTGAAACCGCTCGATCTGGCCATGCTGCGCGAGATTGCCACAGAGCATGCGGCGATCGTGACGCTGGAGGAGAATGCTGTCGCCGGCGGGGCCGGCAGCGCCTGCGCCGAGGCGCTCGACGCCGAAGGCCTGACCATACCGCGCCTGCACATCGGCATACCCGATCGTTTTACAGAACATGGCAGCCGCGAGGAATGTCTGGCGGCTGCGGGCCTCGATCTCGCCAGCATGGCGGCGGCGATCGAGCGTTGGCGCGCCGAGGTGCCGTCCTTGAAGCCGGCCCGCACCGCCTCCAAATTAGCTGCAGGAGCGGGCAACNTATGAACACTGCCGTACAATCTCGCGGCGCTAGCGTCATATCCGTCGAGGATGTGCAGTCGCGTGCCGATACCCGGCGAATTCCGATCAATCGCGTCGGCATCAAGGACATCCGCCATCCGGTCAAGGTCAAGGACCGCTCGGCCGGCGAGCAGCATACGGTCGCGACCTTCAACATGTACGTGAACCTGCCGCACAATTTCAAGGGCACGCACATGTCCCGCTTCGTCGAGATCCTGCACCGCGAGCGCGAAATTTCGGTGGATTCGTTCCAGCAGATGTTGAGCGAGATGACCACCCGGCTCGATGCTCAGGCCGGACACATCGAAATGTCCTTTCCCTACTTCGTCATGAAACGTGCGCCGGTTTCCGGTGTCGAAAGTTTCATGGATTACCAGGCTTCTTTGATCGGCGAGATCAGTCACGGCGAGACCCGCATGTGGATCAAGGTGGTCGTGCCGGTCACGAGTCTGTGTCCCTGCTCGAAGAAAATATCCGACCGCGGCGCCCACAACCAGCGATCGCACGTGAGCATCAAGGCTCGCCTGCGCGAGCACATGTGGATCGAGGAGCTCATCGACATCGCCGAGCACGAGGCATCCTGCGAACTGTGGGGCATCCTCAAGCGGCCCGATGAAAAGTACGTTACCGAGCACGCTTACGACAATCCGAAGTTCGTCGAAGATATCGTGCGCGACGTCGCCCTGCGTCTCAACCAGGAGCCGCGCGCAGCCGCGTACGTGGTGGAGAGCGAGAATTTCGAATCCATCCATAACCATTCGGCCTACGCGCTGATCGAGCGCGACAAGGACCGTTATCCCGATACCATCGCGGCGCGTGACATCGCCGAGACGGACTGACAGCCGCTGTTCAAGGAGTTCTTGTCATGGCCAATCCACTGACCAACATCAAATCCGGCAACCCGGGTCTCAACGACAGCACCTTTAGCGGACTGCCGCGCCCCGCGCTGGCCGCCGAGCGCATGACGCTGCAGGGCACCGTCAATAAGTCATTCCTGATGTTGATCGTGCTCATGGGCGCTGCGCTCTGGCCCTGGACGCAGTACCTCGCGAGCGGCAATGCGGGCGTGGTTGCGCTGCCAGTGATGATCGGCGCGATCGGCGGACTGGTGCTGGCGTTGATCATCAGCTTTCGCGCCACGACGGCGCCTTATCTGGCGCTGCCCTATGCCGCGCTCGAAGGCCTGGTGCTCGGCGGCATCTCGGCGGTACTCGAAAAGCGCTATCCCGGCATCGCAATCCAGGCGACGGCACTGACCTTCGCCGTGCTGGCCGCGCTGCTGCTGGCCTATACGATGCGCCTGATCCGCGCCACCCAGCGCTTCAGATCGATCGTGATCGCTGCTACCGGCGCCATCTTTCTGCTCTACCTGGTATCGATGGTGCTCGGACTGTTTCACGTCGCCACGCCGTTTCTGAGCGACTCCAGTCCGCTGAGCATCGGGCTGTCGCTGCTCATCATCGGCATCGCGGCGCTGAACCTGGTGCTGGATTTCGATCTGATCGAGTCCGGAGTGGCCCAGGGTGCCCCGCGCTACATGGAGTGGTACGGCGCATTCGGTTTGCTCGTTACGCTGGTGTGGCTGTACATGGAGATCCTGCGCTTCCTGAGCAAGCTGCGTCAGCGCTAACGGATCGTCGCAGCGCCTGCGCGCGCTGCAGCGGTTGCGTCCGGCCGCACCTCAGCATGCGCGGTCGCGTGGCAATCCCGAGAGCGACCATCCGGAGCACGAGCACTGAACGATTTGCGGGACTTGCAACTGCGCGCACTGACCGTCGCCGACGCCGCCAGCGTGTTGTCACTCTACCGCGAGGTCGCGTCTGCGCCGAACTGCGGTTTGGCACGCGCGCCCGATGAGATGTCCGCGCAATACGTCGAGGCGTTCCTGGCGCGCGCCAGCAGCCACGGCGTCGCGATCGGGGCGTTTGCCGACAACCAGCTGGTCGGCGAGATCCACGCCGCCCGCATCGGGCCACGGCAGTTCAGTCATGTTCTGACCGAGCTGACCGTCGCCGTGCGTCCGGGCATGCAGGGCCGCGGCGTCGGCGCAACGCTGTTCAGTGCCTTGTTTCGGGCCGCAGCAAGGCTGCGGCCGCCGATCGCACGCATCGAGCTCATCGCGCGCTCAGGCAATGCGGCAGCGATTCAACTGTACGAGCGTCTGGGCTTCAGCGCCGAGGGCCGCTTTGTCGGGCGTGTCAGACTGCGCGATGGACACATCGAGGACGACATACCCATGGCCAGATCGCTCTGAAATCCGGGGTCGGGCGTCTTCACTGCATGCGCCGCGTGTCGGGTCCCTGTAGGCGACCGATCAGCGCGCGCAGGAACACGCGGTTGAATCGCAGCTGACAGGAGGCTGAGACCTGCTCCAGCAGCGTCGAGCTCACTTTCAATACTGTGACTGCATCGACCGCGCGGATGGTCGCGGTGCGCTTGGCGCCCTGCACGTAACTGGTTTCGCCGAAACACTCCCCGGTCGAGAGGATGCCGACCGACTGGCTGTGGCGTTCAACGGCGCAATTGCCCGAGACGATGATGTAGAAACGATCATCCATCTCGCCCTCCTTAACGATCTCATCGCTGCTGGCGTAATCCTGCCAATGGCTCGCGCGCATGACCTCCCAAATCTCGGCATGCGAGAAATCATGGAAGAATTTCAGACGCCGCAGCAGCCCGAACTGCTCCTGCTGGTCCATGCGCGAGTATTTCTGCCGCAGCTTCTGATGCACGCGCGTGAGCTCGGCGGCGAAGTCCAGCCCCGTGGCATAACGCCGCTCCGGCTCCTTCTGCATCGCCACCGCGACCACGTTTTCGATCTCTTCCTGCACGTCCCGCCGCAAGGTGTGGATCGGCGCCGGGGTCGCATACACGATCTGATGCAGCAGCTTGGCGAGATTGCCGGCACGAAACGGCCGCACGCCCGTGAGCAGCTCGTACATCACGGCGCCGAGCGAATAAAGATCCGAGCGATTGGTCAGCTCGAGGCTCTGCACCTGTTCGGGCGACATGTAGCTCGGCGATCCGGCGATCCCCTCGATGCGGGAAATGTCCGAGCCGGCCACGAGCGCGATGCCAAAATCGATGATGCGCACGTCGCTGTCGGTCGTGAGCATGATGTTCGATGGCTTGATGTCGCGATGGATCACGCCGCGGGTGTGCGCGTAATGCAACGCCTTGGCGCACTTGAACATGATTTCGACCACATCGTCCAGCCGCAGCAGATTGTCCGGCCGGCAGTAGGCCGCGAGCGTGCGTGCCCCATGTACGTGTTCGGTGACGATGTAGCAACGGCCGCTTTCTTCGCCGGCGTCGAAGATCGGCAGGATGTTCGGATGCTGCAGCATGCCGACCATGTGCGCTTCGGACAGGAACATCTTGCGCGCGATGCGCGCGCGCTCGTCGTCCCCGCCGGACTCAATGTTGTAGACCTTGATGGCCACATCGCGCCCGTAGTACGGGTCGTGCGACAGGTATACGGTACCGGTACTACCGCGGCCGACTTCATTGATGATGAAGTACTTGCCGATGCGTTCCGGAATATTGCTGTCGTTCTTTGCGGTGTTCGTTTGGGGAGCTGCCATCGGCTCGATGACTCCGGAAGCCGGACGGCAGAATAAGCGGCGCGCCTGCGCACGATCTGTGATCCGTCTCGCGGATCGGTCGTGGCCGCTGCGGCTCAATGCGCAACTGGCGGCCGGCATCATCGGCGCGGTCGAATTGTGTCAACGGCGGAAGTGGTCAAAGGCCAAAGGCGAGAACTGCATCACCGCATTATTCATTTTCAGCTCGATGCCGGCGCCGCGCTCGATGCTGCCGATGCGCGTGACTGGGGTCCCGGTGCGCTCGGCGAGCGCGGCGATGGCCTCGCCGTGGCGCTGTGGCGCGGTGAAGCACAGCTCATAATCCTCGCCGCCGCCGAGTGCCTGCTGCCAGGACGCCTCTCCCAGGGCCGCGCGCAGGGCCCACGACACCGGCAGCCGCTCGAGGTCGATCACGGCGCCACAATCCGAGGCTAGCAGCAGCCGCTGCAGGTCGGCGTACAAGCCGTCGGAGACATCGATGCAGGCACTCGCCAGCCCGCGCAGCCCCAAGCCCAGCTCGAGCCGCGGTGTCGGATACTCGAAGCGACGCTGCAGGTAGGCGCCGGCCTCAGGAGCGGTACGCAGCTGCGCGCGCAGATACTTCAGGCCCGCCGCGGCATCGCCCAGCGTACCGCTGACGTACAGCCCCTCACCGCCCGCGGCCCCACTGCGGCGCATCGCCTGTCCAGGCGGCGCGACACCGGCCAGCTGCACCGTGATCGACAGCGGGCCGCGGCTCACGTTTCCCCCGACCAGCGCTACCCCATGGGCCCGCGCCAGATCGCCGAAGCCGGCGGCAAACGGCTGCAGCCATTGCGCATCGGCGTCAGGCAGGTTCAGTGCCAGTAAGGCCCAGGCGGGACTGGCACCCATGGCCGCGATGTCGCTCAAGTTCACGGCCAGAGAGCGATGTCCAAGCGAGCGCGCCGGCGCACCGGGCAGAAAATGCACCCCTTCGACCAGTGCATCGGTCGTGAGCACCAACTCGGTATCGGGCGGCACGCGCAGCAATGCCGCATCGTCGCCGATGCCGAGCACGACATCGGCGCGCGCGGCACCGAGTCCGCGGAAGTAGCGCCCGATGAGCTCGGATTCGGAGGCAATCATGGCCGCTGCGGCGCTCGCTATGGCTCAATGCTCGGCGGCGCGCCACAGGCGCGCCGCCCGGTCGAGCACGCCATTGACGAACTTGTGACCGTCGGTCGCACCGAAGCGGCGTGCCAGACCGACCGCCTCATTGATGACCACGCGATAAGGCACTTCGAGGCGGTGTCGCAGTTCGTAGCTGCCGATCAGCAGCAGCGCATGCTCGATCGGGTCGAGCTGCGCCGGCTTGCGGTCCAGCAGCGGCTCGAGCGCGGCATCGAGCGCAGCGTGCTCATCGCAGATGCCGGCCACCAGGGTGCGAAAATACTCGCCGTCAGCGCGCGGCATGTCAGGGTCGTCGGCGAATTCCTGCAGCAGGTCCTGCCACGGGCAGGCGTTGAGCTGCCATCGATACAGCGCCTGCAGCGCGAGCTTGCGTGCCACCGTCCGCGCCCCCGAGCCGCGCTCTGCGCGGCCGCTCAAGGCAGCCCGCCAATGCCTGAGCCGATGAGCATCGTCAGTGCCATCGCCAGAGCACTCCACAACGTCACGCGCAGTGCGCCCGTGACCATGCCGGCACCGCCGGCCCGTGCCGCCAGCGCGCCCAAGATCGACAGCGACAGCAACGATCCGGCGATGATCACCGGAACAATGGCGCCAACGGGCGCGAGCAGCAGCAGCAGCAGCGGCAACAGCGCCCCCGTGCCAAAGCTTGCGGCCGACGTGGCCGCTGCCACGATCGGGCGCGCACGCTGCATGTGCGAAAGCCCAAGCTCATCGCGCGCGTGCGCACCGAGCGCATCGTGCGCCATCAATTGCACCGCCACTTCGCGCGCGAGCGGGGGCTGGAGTCCACGCTGCACGTAGATGCCAGCCAATTCGGCGCGCTCCGCCGCCTCATCGTTCTCGAGCTCGCGCCGTTCGCGCTCGAGGTCCGAGCGTTCGCTGTCGGCCTGCGAGCTCACCGAGACATACTCGCCGGTGGCCATCGACATGGCGCCGGCCACCAGTCCGGCGACGGCGATCTGCAGCATCTGCCGTGGCGTCGCATGCGTCGCCGCCACGCCGGTCAACAGACTCGCCACCGAGATGATGCCGTCGTTGGCCCCCAGCACGGCGGCGCGCAGCCAGCCGGTGCGATTGACGTAATGACGCTCGAAGACGTGACGGCGCACGGGATTCAATTTCGCTCCTCGCGCATGGCTAGGGGCGCCGCGGCGTCAGGCCATCGCCGCCTGCCAGCGCACCGCGCGTGGGGCCGCCACTTCGGCGCATCAGCCAGGCCAGCACGTACCAGAATCCAAGGAAGATCAGCCACAGCAACACACCAATCAGCAGCGCGAACAGGACGCTCTGCACGCTCAGCGCGAATCCGGGTTGATACAGCTGCCAGGTCGCGTGCGCCAGTTCGCGATCGCCGTGCAGCAGTAGATACAGACACTGATGGTAGAGGTCCGAGTCGAGGCCGCGCATCAGCTCGCGCAGCCGCTGCGCCGCATCGAGCATGCGCTGCAGCGCCGCGCCTTCGTCATGGAACGTTGGGTCGCGGCTCTGCAGGTGGTATTGCACCAGTGCCTGTAAACTGCCGCCGTGCTCGCGCTCGGCGATCCGCTGAAACGGCGCCAGATCGGCCAGCACCTGCTCGAGCCGGCCGCCGGCATGCTGGCGGTATTGCGCAATGAAACTTGGCACGCAGCCGGCAATCACCACGGCGCACAGCAGCACGATGCGGTCGAGCAACCCACGGATCACGGCCATGACAGGCTCGCTGCAGTGAGCTCACTGCGCGGCCCCCCGCGTCTGTTGGTTCTACTCGCCACGCGTCACTTCGGTTTGCGCGCGGCCGCGTCCAGCGCCGGCAACAGCGGCAGCTGGTCCTGCTCGAGCTTGCTTTCGCGCCGGCGATGATGATGACGCAGGCGCTCGATTTCCTCGCGAAACGCCTCGACATGCTGAAAGCTGCGGTACACGGACGCGAAACGCACATAGGCAACCTCGTCCATTTGACGCAGCTCCTCCATGACCAGTTCGCCGATCATGCGCGCCGGCACCTCGCGCTCGCCCAGCACGCGCAGTTTGTGGCAAACGCGCCCCACCGCCTGATCGATCGCGTCCAGGGTCACGGGCCGCTTTTCAAGCGCCTTGGTCATGCCGCTGGCGAGCTTGCGCTCGTCGAACGGCTCGCGGCTGCCATCGTTCTTGACGACGCGCGGCATCAGCAGTTCGGCGGTCTCGAAGGTCGTAAAGCGCTCACCACAGCTCAAGCATTCGCGCCGACGACGGATCTGACGACCATCGGCCGTGAGCCGCGAGTCGGTCACTTTGGTCTCGACGTGGCCGCAAAAGGGACAATGCACCGCTTGCCCCGTGGCGCATTCAGTCGCCGTAGACTGGAAAACGCCGGCACAGGGCGGCCACCTGCCCGCGCACCCGCGCTAAGACGTCGTCCGCGCCGTTGGCTTCCAGAACATCCGCGATCCAGCCCGCAACCTGGCGCACCTCCGCCTCGCGAAAGCCCCGCGTGGTCGACGCCGGCGTGCCCAGGCGCAGACCGCTTGTGACCATCGGCGGTCGAGGATCATTCGGCACGGCGTTCTTGTTGACCGTGATATGCGCCCGACCCAAGGCCGCATCGGCGTCCTTGCCCGTGATATCGCGACCCACGAGGCTCACCAGGAACAAGTGATTGTCGGTACCGCCCGAGACGATATTGAAGCCACGAGCTGCGAGCGCCGCGCACATGGCGCGCGCATTGGCCAGCACCTGCGCCTGATATTGCTTGAACTCCGGCTGCAGCGCCTCGAGCAACGCCACCGCCTTGGCAGCGATGACGTGCATCAGGGGCCCGCCTTGAGTGCCGGGAAACACCATTGAATTGAGTTTCTTGGTGATGGCGTCGTTAGCGCGCGCCAGGATCAGGCCGCCGCGCGGCCCGCGCAGGGTCTTATGCGTGGTGGTCGTCACCACATCGGCGTAGGGCAACGGGCTGGGATAATGTCCCGTGGCCACGAGTCCGGCCACATGCGCCATATCGACGAACAGCAACGCACCGACGCTGTCAGCGATCGCACGAAATCGCTGCCAGTCGAGCACGCGCGAATAGGCGGAAAACCCGGCGACGATCATCTTCGGCCGATGCTCGCGCGCCAGGGCCTCGATCTGCTCGTAATTGACCAGACCCGTGTCCGGGTGCACGCCGTACTGATGCGCCTGAAACAGCTTGCCGGAGAAATTGACCTTGGCGCCATGCGTCAGATGGCCGCCGTGGTCGAGGCTCATACCGAGGATCACATCCCCCGGCGACAGCAGTGCCAGATATACCGCGGCATTGGCCTGCGAGCCCGAATGCGGCTGGACGTTGGCGTAATCGGCGCCGAACAGCTGCTTGGCACGATCGATCGCAAGCTGCTCGGCGATGTCGACGAATTCACAACCGCCGTAATAGCGCTTGCCGGGATATCCCTCCGCGTACTTGTTGGTCAGTACCGAGCCCTGCGCTTCCAGCACCGGCGGACTGGTGTAGTTCTCCGAGGCGATGAGCTCGATGTGATCTTCCTGGCGCTGGCGCTCGCCATCAAGGGCTCGTTGCAACTCGGGGTCGAAATCCTTGAGGCGCATTTGGCTCGAGAACATGCGGGCAGCTGCCTTTGCTGGGGTCGTTGAATGCGAGGCGAGTAATTCTACCCGATCGCGGCGCATCAGGCCCCACAGGTCGCGTACCGGCGGATGCTGCGGCTGGTATCGACCGTCAGGCCGTCAACAGAGCCTGCACGACGTCGTTCCAGGCGCGTGCGAGATTGCCGCGATCGTAGCCTCCACCGCCCAAGGCCAGTACGCGGCCATGACCTAAGCCGTCGGCCAATCTGCACAGATCGGTCGCCGCGCGCGCGTGGCAGGCGCTCGTCAGCTGCAGATGGGTGATTGGATCGCCGGCGATGCTGTCGGCGCCGCATTGCAGAATGCAGAACTCCGGCTCGAATCGCGCGATGTGCGACAGCATTTGCGGCCACTCGGTCTCGAACTCGGCATCGCCTGCGCCGGCCGGCAACGGTACGTTGAGCTTGGTACCGGCGGCGGCGCCGCTGCCGATCTCGGCACGGTCGCCGGTGCCGGGATAGAGCGTCTGGCCGCTTTCATGCAGATCCGCGAAGATCACGCCCGGGTCGTCCTCGAAGCCGTAGTACACACCGTCGCCGTGGTGCGCATCGATATCGACATAGGCCACTCGCGCCATGCCGAGATCGCGCCGCAGGTGCTCGATGACCACGCCGCAATCGTTGAAAACACAGAACCCGGCAGCGCGCCGACGCGATGCGTGGTGCAGACCGCCGATCGGTACGAAGGCCCGGCGGCGCGTGCCCGCCAGGATCCAATCGGTCGCCGTCAGGCTGGCTCCCACCACACAGGCTGCGGCCTCGAACACGCCCCGATAGGCCGGCGTATCGCCGCCATCGAGATAACCACTGCCCGACTGCGAGCGTTCCATGACGAAGCGAATGTGCTCAGGGGTATGAAACAGCTGCAGCTCGCCGATGAGCGCATCGCGCGGCTCGAGCACCTGCGTCTGCCCCTCCAGACCGCGCTGCTGAAACTCGCGCAGGAAAGCCGCGTGGCGATCGGACCCGAACGGGTGACCATCGCCGAAGCCGTATCGGGCGAGCCGCTCGCCGAGCACGACGGCAACCTCGGAGGCTTGGGCGTTCAACGCTGCTCTTTGAGCTGCTGCTCGCGACACTGCACCTGACCCAAAGATAGCATACGGCAGTAGCAGCGTAGCGGCGCGTTCATCGATAATGCGCGCCCCTCCCGGCAGCCCGGTCGAACTCCATGGCGCAATACATCTACACCATGAACCGCGTGTCCAAAGTGGTGCCGCCCAAGCGCGTCATCCTGCGTGACATCAGTCTGTCGTTTTTTCCCGGCGCCAAGATCGGGGTACTGGGATTGAACGGCTCGGGCAAATCCTCGCTGCTGCGGATCATGGCGGGGCTGGACAAGAACATAGACGGCGAGGCGCGGCCGCAAGCAGGCATCCGCGTGGGGTTCCTGCCGCAGGAGCCCGAGCTCAATCCCGAGCATGACGTTCGCACCGTGGTCATCGAAGGCATCGGCGGAGCATTCGCGCTGCTCGCGCGCTTCAACCAGATCAGCGAGCAGTTCGGCGAACCGATGGACGAGGCGCAGATGAACAAACTGCTCGAGGAGCAGGCCAAGTTGCAGGATGCGATCGACGCGGCCGGCGGCTGGGAGCTCGAACGCAAGCTCGAGATCGCCGCCGATGCACTGCGGCTGCCGGCCTGGGACGCCAGGATCGCGCAGCTCTCGGGTGGCGAGAAACGCCGCGTGGCGCTGTGCCGACTGCTGTTGTCGCAGCCGGACATGCTGCTGCTCGATGAGCCGACCAATCATCTGGATGCCGAATCGGTCGCGTGGCTCGAGCGTTATCTCGAGGAATACCCGAGCACGGTCGTGGCGGTCACGCACGACCGCTACTTCCTCGACAATGTCGCCAAATGGATCCTCGAGCTCGACCGCGGCCATGGCATTCCCTGGCAGGGCAATTACTCATCGTGGCTCGAGCAGAAGGAGAAGCGTCTGGCGCTCGAGGAGCGCGAGCGCGAGGCGCTGCGCAAGACCCTGGCACACGAGCTCGAATGGGTGCGCACCAACCCCAAGGCACGCCAGGCCAAGAGCAAGGCACGCCTGGCACGCTACGAGGAGCTGGCGTCAAAGGAATTCCAGGAGCGCAATGAAACCAACGAGATCTACATTCCACCCGGACCGCGGCTCGGCGAATTGGTCATCGAGGTGGCGCACCTGTCGAAGGCGTATGGTGACCGCCTGCTGATGGACAATGTCAATTTCAGCATGCCACCGGGCAGCATCGTCGGCATCATCGGTCCGAACGGCGCCGGCAAGACTACGCTATTTCGCATGTTGACCGGAACGGTGCAGCCCGACAACGGTACGGTTCGCATCGGACCGACGGTCAAGCTTGCCTACGTCGATCAATCGCGCCAGACCCTCGATGACAAGAAGACCGTGTGGGCGGAGATCTCGGGCGGCCAGGACATCATTCGAGTGGAGGGCTACGAGACAGCCTCGCGCGGTTACGTCGGCCGGTTCAATTTCAAGGGCGCGCAGCAGCAGCAGCTGATCGGCGAGCTCTCCGGCGGCGAGCGCAACCGCGTGCATCTGGCAAAGGTACTGCGCACTGGCGGCAACGTGCTGCTGCTCGATGAGCCCACCAACGATCTCGACATCGAAACGCTGCGCGCCCTCGAGGAGGCACTGCTGAATTTTCCGGGCTGCGCAGTCGTGATTTCCCACGACCGCTGGTTCCTCGATCGCATTGCCACACACATTCTGGCCTTCGAGGGTAATTCGGAAGTAATTTGGTTCCAAGGCAACTATCAGGATTACTTCGAAGACCTGCGCCGCCGCCGCGGCGACGACGCGGCGCAGCCGCATCGGCTCAAATACCGCAAGCTCACGCGTTGAGCGCTGCCTCAGGCGGCGCGGCCAATGGCGGGCGTCGTGACCGAGCGGGCGCTGATTATGTCAATGCGCCGCCTGACTGGCGCCGGGCGCCGCGCCGTGGCCGCCGCGCCATGCCGCCATGGCGGCGTTCGGCTACACTAAACGCCATGTCGATGTACATCGATATCAATGACCGCCTGCACAATGAGCGCGCGGCGAACCTTGCGTTAACCTGCCCGCATTGCGCTGTGTTTGCTCACATCACACCCATCGCCGTGCCGGGCTTTGCTGCGCTGTCGGCGAGCCGCCCGAAGCAGATCGGGCTGGTCTATCGCTGCGACGCCTGCAACGCCCCGGTGTTCCTGCGCACCAATGTGCGCAGCTACGGCAGCGAGCAAATCGAATTGTCATCGCAGTTCGAGGAGCTGGAGCGGCCACTGGAGAGTTTCAATTTCGCGCATCTGCCGCCGGAAGTCGAGACGCTGTTTCGCGAAACGCTGCAGTGCTATTCGCGCGGCATCTTGAACGCGTTCGCAACCATGAGCCGCCGCACCATGCAGGCGGTATTTGCGCATCTGGGTGAGGCCGGAAAGCTGCGAGTATTTGACGAGCTCAATAACGTGCGCGACATGGCCGAAATCGACAGCGGCCTGTTCACCCCGATCAAGCGCGTGCTTTTCGGCACCGACGCCGACCCGGCACCGAGTCTGCCATTGATCGATGAGGATCAGGCCGGGCTGCTGCTCGAAGTCATCAAGGACCTGTTGTACCAATGCTACGAGCGCAAGGCCCGTCTGCAGCAGGCGCTGGTCGCGCGTCACGTCTTTGCCGATGCGCCCGAGCGCCACAGCGCGCACGCGCTGACAAACGACCTCGGCCTGTGACGTCCGGGCTCGGCTATCCGAGCCAGACCCGAGCGTTGCGGAAAAGGCGCATCCAGCCGCTGTCCTCGCCCGCCTCGCGCCGGTGCCAGGAGTTCTGCACCGTACGATAGACGCGCTCGGGATGCGGCATCGTGACCGTCACGCGGCCGTCCGGCGTGGTGAGCGCGGCCAGCGCCTCCACCGCGCCATTGGGATTGGCCGGGTAGGAGTGCGCCGGCTGGCCGCGATTGTCCACGTAGCGAAACGCCAGCAGACGCGCACTCAGGCAGCGCTGCAGGTCCGCATCGCTGTCGAACTGCGGCCGACCCTCACCGTGCGCCACGGCGACCGGCAAGCGCGAGCCGTGCATCCCGGCGAGTAGCACCGAGGGCGATTCGAGGATCTCGACCAAGCTCAGGCGCGCCTCAAACTGCTCGCAGCGGTTGCGCCGGAACCGCGGCCAGTGCTGCGCACCCGGAATCAGCTCCCTGAGTTCGGCAAACATCTGGCAGCCATTGCAGACACCGAGCGAAAAGGTATCGGTGCGCTGGAAGAAGCGCACGAATTCCAGGCGCGTGCGTTCGTGAAACAGGATCGAACGCGCCCAACCACGGCCGGCGCCGAGCACATCGCCGTAGGAGAAACCACCGCAGGCGATGAGCCCGCAGAAAGCCGCCAGGCTGCGCGTGCCGCTGATCAGATCGGACATGTGCACGTCGTGCGCCTCAAAGCCGGCGCGATCGAGCGCCGCGGCCATCTCGTATTGGCTGTTCACGCCCTGTTCGCGCAGCACCGCGACGCGCGGCCGTGACGCACGCGCAATCATCGGCGCGGCGATGTCCTCATCGGCATCGAAACTCAATCGCTGCGACAGACCCGGATCGGTCTCGTCGAGCAGCGCGGCCAACTCCTCCTCGGCGCACTGCGGATCGTCGCGCAGCTGCCGCATCTGGAACGACGTCTCCGACCAGGCGCGTCGCAGATCGCTCCAGCTTTCGTCGAGCACCGAGGCGCCGACTCGCACGCGCACGCGCATGTTCGAAGTCGGCATGCCAATCATGTGGGTACACTCGCCAAGCCCGTGCGAGGCCAGGCACTGCAGCACCGCTGCGCGCTGCGCGCTCCTGACCTGCAAAACCGCTCCCGGTTCCTCGCTGAACAGCTGCGCCGCAGCGCGTCCACCGGGCGGCTCGAGCGCGATTTCCAGACCGCAGTGGCCGGCAAAGGCCATCTCGACCAGCGTCACGAACAGGCCGCCGTCGGAGCGGTCGTGATAGGCGAGCACCAGATCGCGAGCACGCAGCTCGATGAGTGCTGCGGCGAGAGCGCGCAGCGCCGCCGCGTCGTCCGCATCCGCCGGCGCGCCGCCCATGCAACTGAAAACCTGTGCCAAGGCGCTCATGCCGAGCCGGTTGCGAGCGCGCCCTAAATCGATCAGCAGCAGCTGTGTATCGCCGCGATCCAATTGCAGCACCGCCGTCCAGCTGCGCCGCACGTCCCGCACCGGCGCGAACGCCGACACGATCAGCGAAACCGGGGCGATCACCGACTTGCTCTCGCCCGCCTGCTGCCAGGCGGTGCGCATCGACAGCGAGTCCTTTCCCACCGGAATCGCCAACCCGAGCTGCGGGCAGAGCTCCTCTCCGATCGCACGTACGGCCTCGTAGAGCGCGGCATCCTCGCCGTCCACACCGCACGCCGCCATCCAGTTGGCCGACAGGCGCACCTCAGCGAGCGCGCCGATGTCGGCGGCCAGAATATTGGTGATCGCCTCGGCGACCGCAAGGCGCGCCGCGGCCGCGGCGTCCAGCAGCGCCGCGGGAGTGCGCTCGCCCAGCGCCATCGCCTCGCCGCGCACATGATGATAGTCGGCCAGCGTGACCGCGACGTCGCTCACCGGGACCTGCCACGGGCCGACGAATTGATCGCGGCTGATCTGGCCGCCCACGGTCCGATCGCCGATCGTGATCAGAAACGTCTTGTCGGCGACCGCCGGCAGGCGCAACACGCGGTATGCCGCCTCGCGCAGATCCACCGCCTCGCAATCGGGCGGACGCTGCCATCGCGGCCGGCTGCGCACTTCGCGCCGCATCTGCGGTGGCCTGCCGAGCAGCGCCTCGATCGGCATGTGCACCGGCTCATTGCCGAAATGGCGGTCGCGCACAATCAACTGACCGTCGTCGGTGATCTCGCCGATGACCGCGTAAGGGCAGCGCTCGCGCTGCGCGATCGTCACGAAACGCTCCAGACCTCCGGGTGCCAAGGTGAGCACATAGCGCTCTTGCGCCTCATTGCACCAGATCTCAAGCGGCGACATACCGGGTTCGGCATTTGGAATGGCTCGCAGCGCGATGCGAGCACCGCGATGGCTGTGAGCGACCGCCTCCGGCACCGCGTTGGACAGTCCGCCAGCCCCGACATCGTGAATCAGCTCGATCGGATTGTGCGCGCCGAGCGCCCAGCAGCGATCGATGACCTCCTGCGCCCGCCGCTGCATCTCGGCGTTGCCGCGCTGAACCGAGGCGAAATCGAGATCCTCGCTCGAGGCGCCGCTGCCGAGTGAGGATGCCGCGCCGCCGCCAAGGCCGATGAGCATCGCCGGGCCGCCGAGCAGCACCAGCGGCGCTGCGATCGACACCTCGCCCTTCTCTACGTGCGGCCGACGCACGTTGCCGAGCCCGCCGGCGAGCATGATCGGTTTGTGATAGCCGCGCGCGATGCCGGTCGGGTCTCCGGGCAGCGCCGTCTCGAGCGTGCGAAAGAAGCCGCAGATGCTCGGACGCCCGAATTCGTTGTTGAAGGCCGCCGCGCCTATCGGCCCCTCCAGCATGACTTCCAGCGCCGATGCGATCCGCGCCGGCCTGCCGATGCTGCGTTCCCACGGTTGCTCGAAGCCCGGAATGCACAGGTGCGAGACTGCGAAACCCGTGATCCCGGCTTTCGGCTTGGCACCCCGGCCGGTCGCCGCCTCGTCGCGAATCTCCCCGCCGGCGCCGGTGGCAGCGCCCGGAAACGGCGAGATGGCGGTGGGATGGTTGTGCGTCTCGACTTTCATGAGGATGTCGACCGGCTCCTCGCTGCCGCGATAGACGCCGGTGCTCGGGTCCGGAAACCAGCGCGTCGCGACGCTACCGACGATGACGGCGGCGTTGTCCCGATAGGCAGACAGCACGCCGCTCGGCGCACGCTCGTGCGTATTGCGGATCATCGCAAACAGCGACCGCTCGCGCTCCACGCCGTCGATCACAAACTTGGCATTGAAAATCTTGTGCCGGCAGTGCTCGGAGTTCGCCTGCGCGAACATCATGAGTTCCACGTCGCTCGGATCGCGATTGAGCCTGCGGAAGGTCTCGAGCAGGTAGTCCATCTCCGCCTCGCTGAGCGCGAGCCCCAGACGATTGTTGGCATCGCGCAACGCGGCGCGCCCGGTCCCCAACGCAATAAAGCGCAACGGCCGCGGCGGCTGCTGCGCGAATAGCTGCGCGGCGGCCTCGAGCTCACTGAAAACCGCCTCGGTCATGCGATCGTGCAGCGCGGCGCCGAGCGCCGCGCAACGTGCCGGCGTCAGATCGGCCGGCGGCGCCAGCCGATACAGCACGCCGCGTTCGATGCGCAGCACGGCCGTCAGCCCACAGACCTGGGCGATGTCCGTGGCTTTGCTCGACCAGGGCGAGATCGTGCCGGGCCGCGGCAGCACCAGCAGCCGCTGCACGGGACGCTGCGAGTCGGCGCACACTCTCGGCGGCGGCGCGCCGCCGTCGGCCAGCAATTGCGCCAGCCGCGCCGCTTCGAGCGCGTCGAGTTCGCGGCTGCATTGCACGAAATGCATGAACTGCGCGCTGACGGCCGCGACCCCCGGCTCGAGGGCGCGCAGGCGCGCGAGCAGTCGGATCAGTCGGAAATCGGACAGCGCCTGCGAGCCGGCAAGCGTCAGCATCAAGTCTTCTTCGGTCCCGGGTCGCTCGCCGAAGGCGGCAGCAGCGGCATCGGAAACTGCGCCACATTGGCGCCCTCGAGCGCGACGATCTTGCTGACCCCTTGCTTGCGCACCTCATCGATGCGGATGATTGACTGCAAAGGCAGGTAACTGCGGGTCACGCCGGTGAATTCGGTCTTGACGCGCTCTTCCGTCGGATCCAGCACCACCGAAGATCGCTCGCCGAAAACCAGCTCCTCGATCTCGACAAAGCCGAAAAGAGCGCCGTGACTGACCTTGCGAGCGTACAGCTCGTAAACCTTGCCCTGGTTCACAAAGATGATCTTAAAGATGTGGTTCGATGCCATCGTCAGGGCTGATGCCGTCCAAGCGCAGCAGAAACGCTCTGCCGAAGTATTATATGTCCGGGTAGACTAGGCGTGGGTTCCCAAGATGGCCCTGAAGCTCACAATCGTCAGCGAGCAGCGCGCGCCACTCGGCTCGCGCGGCAGCATCGTTTTCGGCGTGGGAGGCGGCAGCATCGGCCGGGCCCACGACAATGATTGGGTGTTGCCCGACGCGGAGCGTTACCTGTCGGCACATCACGCCCGGGTCAAGTTCCATGACGGGACGTTTTATCTGTTCGATACCAGCACCAACGGCGTGTTCATCAACGACCGCATCGAGGCGTTGGGACGCCGCGCCGGCTATCCGCTGCGCAACGGCGATAGCCTGCGGCTTGGAGATTATCAGATCACCGTCAGTATCGACTCGGAGGCCAGCGAGGCCCCCGAGGCCAGCGCGATATTTCCGGTCAAGCCGGCCGCGCCCGGCGCCGATCGGGCGCCCGGGGGCAACGATCTCGCGGCCGAATTCAGCATGGGCGATCTGCTGCGTCCCGACACCGAGGGCGCTGGCCTCGGCCCCATGGACGGTCCGGCTCAGCCGGTGCTGACCGAAGACGCGGGTCTATTGGCATTCGACCAGAGCGAGCCGCGAGCGCCCCAGGCGCGCCCACAAGCCGCGGGCACGGCGCGGCCCGAGCCGCGCGCCGCCGACAATGCCAGCGGCATCGAATCCTTCTGCCGCGGCGCCGGCATCGATGCGAAACTGCTGACGCCTGAAGGCCAGGCGCGCGCACTGTACCTGGCCGGATTGATGTTGCGCGAAGCGCTCGTGGGCCTCAAGGGACTGGCGTTGACGCAGCGCGAAATGCGCGATCAAAACCAGATCGAGGTCGGACGCGAAGATCCGCAGCAGATCGGGCTGACCGGATTGCCGGTCGAGGATCTGCTGCTGCGATTACTGCAGGGTCACGAGGCGCACAAGCTCGATGCAGTGCTGTGGCTGCGCGAAACTCTGGCCAGCACTCGACGGCACGATCTGGCGTTTTCACGCGCGTTGCGTGCCGCACTCATTGAATACATCGCGCGCCTGGATCCCAAAGCCATGGTGCCCGACGCTTCCAGGCGCGCGCCCGGCACTACCGATCCGGCGGCGCTGCGCGAGCGGTACTTAAGCATCACCGAGATGGCGGCCGGCAGGCTACCGCAGCTGTTCGCCGAGGCGTTCGCGCGCGTCTTCGCCGCGGAATTCAAGGGCTCCGGCGGCAGCTGAGCCTCAGGGGGCGGCAGCCGCGACCCGCACCGGGGTACCGGACAGCAGCGAATCGGCCGGGTTGAGAATCACGCGATCGTCAGGCCCGACGCCGCTGAGGATCTCGATTTCACTGCCAAAGTCGCGGCCGATGCGCACGGTGTTGAGCTGAACCCGGTTGTTGGCATCGAGCGTTGCTACGTGCAGGCCGTCGGCCCGAAATAGCAGCGTATTGGACGGCAACCGCCAGCTCGTCAGACCCAATGGCAGCGGCAGGTGAACCTGCGCGAATGCGCCCGACAGCAATTCTCCCTTGGAGTTGTCCGCTTCCAGCTCGGTCAGCAGCGTGCGCGTGGTCATATCGATGGCACGCGCCGTGCTGACGACCTTGGCCGGAAAGCGGCGGTCGGGGTGCTCGGCAAAATTCAGTTCGGCGATCAGCCCGGGCTGTATCAGGCTGACATAGGCCTGAGGCACCTGCACATACACACGCAGGCGGCGGGTCGCCGTCATATGGAACAGCTCCTGTCCGCTGGTGCTGCCTTCGGTGACGAGCGCTCCGATGTCGATGCGGCGCGCGGTCACGACCCCATCGAACGGCGCGGTGATGTGGTTGAAGGACTCCAGTTGCGCCAGACGCTGCAAATTCTGGCGCGCCGATTCGAGCTGCGCGGTCTTGGCGTCGGCGTCGCCCTGCGCGTTGTCGACATCCTGCACGGCGACCAGGCCGGTCTTGCGCAGCTCCTGATAGCGCGCGGCCGTGGTCTGCGCCAGCCGGTAATTGGCCTCGGCCGTGGCCAGATCCGCCTTGGCCTGGCGATACTGCGCGTCTACTTCCGGCGTCTCGATGTCGGCCAGCGCATCACCCGCCTTGACCTGCTTGCCGATGTCGGCATACCAGCGCTTGAGATAGCCGCTGGTACGCGCATAGATCGGCGCATCGGTATACGCCTCGACGTCGCCCGGAAGCACGAGCTCATTGGCGCTGTTGCTGTGGTGCGGTTTGACCACGTTTACGGCCTGCACGGCCGCGGCCTCGGTAGCACGCTTGAGCGCGGCGCTGGCCTGCAGGCGCGTGACAATGCCCCAGGCCGCCACGGCAATCGCCGCGAGCATCACATACAGCGCGAGATGCTTGAGCCGGCGGGTGTAGCGACGATTTTCGTCGAGCACGCTCACACGCGCTCCGCGGCGCTGGCCGCTGAGCTGCGCGTGAACCGTCCATGGATCGCCGAAAACACCACCGGCACGAACAGCAGCGTTGCAAACGTGGCGAACAACAGGCCGCCGATGACCGCCCGCCCCAGCGGCGCATTCTGCTCACCGCCCTCGCCGAGTCCGAGCGACATCGGCAGCATGCCGATCACCATCGCGAGCGCTGTCATGAGCACGGGGCGGAAGCGCACGAAGCCGGCTTCGAGCGCGGCCGCAGCCGCATCCACGCCCTGATCGAGACGCTCGCGCGCGAAGCTCACGACCAGGATGCTGTTCGCGGTGGCAACGCCCAGGCACATGATCGCGCCGATCAACGCCGGTACGCTGATGGTCGTATGGGTCACGAACAGCATCCAGACCATGCCCCCCAGCGCAGACGGCAGTGCGCTGATGATGATGATCGGATCGAGCCAGCTTTGGAAGTTGACGACAATAAGCAGATAGATCAGCAGAACCGCGCCGATCATACCGTAGGCGAGACCGCTGAAGGACGTACGCATGGTTTCTGTCTGCCCGCGCATCGTGAGGTCGCTGCCGCGCGGCAGCTCGTGGCGCGCCGCTTCCACCTGGCGGTGGACCGCATCACCGACCGTACCGAGATCAGTGCCATCGACTGAACCGTAGATATCGATGACCGGCCGGGAATCGTAGTGGCTCACGACCGCCTGGCCGACACCGCGGTCGATCGTGGCGAGGTTGGCGAGCAGCTGCTGGCCACCGCCGGTTCCCTTGGTCACCGGCGTCACCGCCAGATCCTGCAGCGAGGTCAGCCGGTACTGCGGCGCCTGCGTGGCGACGTTGTATTGGATTCCCGAGCGCGGATCGACCCAGAACGACGGCGCAGTCTGCTGGCTGCCGGACAGCGAGATCAGCACATTGGTGGCGACGTCCTGCTGCGTGAATCCGAGCTGCACGGCGTTCACCCGATCGACTGTCACATTGATCTGCGGATAGTCGAACGCCTGTTGGATCCGCAGGTCCACTGCGCCGGGAATCCTCTGCAGGCGCGCGAGCAGTGCGTTGGCGAACGCGCGATTGCCGGCCAGATCGTTACCGACCACCTGCACATCGAATGGCGAGGGTAGACCGAAGTTCAGTATCTGACTGACGATGTCGGATGGCAGAAACGAGAAGGTGGTCGATGGAAACTCCTCGCGCAGCTGCGCGCGCAGAGTGCGCACGTACTCGGCCGTCGGCCGGCGATGCTCCGATCGCAGCGCGATCATGATGTCGGCGTCGCCCGGACCAATGGGCGCGGAGGTGCTGTACGAGAGATTGATACCGCTGTACGGCACACCGATATTGTCGAGCAGCGTCTCGAGCTCGTCGGCTGGAATGCTCATGCGGATCCGTGCCTCGACCTCATCGACCAGAATAGCGGTTTGCTCCAGGCGCGTGCCGCTGCGCGCGCGCAAATGCAGGCGCACCTGTCCGGCGTCGACTGAAGGAAAGAAATCCCGGCCCAGCCACGGCAGCAGCAGGAATGCGGTCGAGCCGATCAGCATGAAAACGACGATGAAGGCCAGGCCGTGCTGCAATCCGGCCGCAAGCATCGCGTGGTAGCCGGCGCGCAAACGCGAAAATCGCCGCTCGAAAGCGTGCTGCAAGCGCGTGAATGGCCCGCCGGATTGGCCCTGCGCCTCGCGCGCCACATGCTTTTGCAGCCAGTACTTCGCCAGCGTCGGCACCAGCGTCCGCGACAGCAGGTAGGAAGCCAGCATGGCGAACACCACGGCTTCCGCCAGCGGCACGAACAGGAATCGGGATACGCCTGCCAGCAGGAACATCGGTACGAACACGACGCAAATGCACAGGGTCGACACCAAGGCCGGTAGCGCGATCTGGTGCGCGCCGTCGAGAATCGCGGCCTCTACTTCCTTGCCTTGTTCCAGGTGCCAGTTGATGTTCTCGATCGCCACCGTGGCGTCGTCGACCAGGATGCCGACCGCCAGCGCCAGCCCGCCAAGCGTCATGATGTTGATGGTCTCTCCGATCGCCGACAGGCACACGATCGAGGTCAGCACCGACAGTGGAATCGAGATCGTGATGATCAGGGTGCTGCGCCATGAGCCCAGAAACAGCAGAATCATGAGCCCGGTCAGCGCTGCGGCGATCACGCCTTCGCGAATCACGCTGTTGACGGCGGCGCGCACGAATATCGACTGATCCGCGTGCGCTTCGATCTTGAGATCCTCGGGCAGCTGCGAGCGAATCCTCGGCAGCAGCCGCTTGATGCTGTCGACTATCTGCAGCGTCGAGGCGCTGCCGGTCTTCAGCACCGACATCAGCACCGCGTGCCGCCCGTTCAGGCGCACCAGGTTGGTCTGCGGAATGGAGCCGTCGCGCACGTTGGCGACATCGTGCACGAACACGACCGTGCCGTTGACGTAGCGAATCGGCACGTTATTGAGATCCGTTACGTTGACCGGACTGGAGTTTAATTTGACGTTGTATTCGATATCGCCGATCTTTTCGGTACCGGCCGGGACGATCAGATTCTGAGCGCCGATGGCGTTGCTCACGTCGGCGGCTGCCAGGCCCTTGGAGCGCAGCGCCTCCGGATCGATGTCGACCTGCACCTGGCGCTGCTTGCCCCCGTAGGGAAAGGGCAAGGACGCTCCGGCAACCGTCGCCAAGTTGGGTCGCACGATCGTATTGGCCATATCGAAGACCTGTGCCTCCGACAGGCTCGGGCTCTCGAGCGCGAGTTGCAGGATCGGCACGGTCGAGGCGTTGTACGCCAGGATAAACGGCGGAGTCGTGCCGGGAGGGGCCTGCCGCAGCAGAGTTTGCGATACGCCGGTAATCTGTGCGTACGCAAGCTCCTCATTCACGTTCGGCTGAAAGAAGTACTTGACTACCGAGATGCCGAACAGCGACTGCGACTCGGAGTGCTGAACGTCGTTGACTGTCGTCTGAGCGTAGCGCTCGGCGTTGGCAACGATGCGGCTCGCCATATCCTCGGGTGGCAGCCCGGTATACGACCAGATGGCGCTGATGACCGGAATATCGATGTTGGGAAAGATATCGGTGGGTGTGCGCAGGATGCTGAATGCGCCCAGCAGTACGATCAGCATCGCCAACACGATGAACGTGTAGGGTCGGCGCAGCGCCAGCCTGACGATCCACATCGCGTCATTATGCCGCGAACGGCCCGCGGATAGCAGCCTTGTGCCGCGTCGCGGCGCGTCAGCTCGCCGCTACGCGCTCGCTGTCGGCACGCTTGCTGGCGTTTTGCGTTTGCGCGTCGGCGTCGATGCCGCAAGCCGCACTCTGGTCGGCATCTGCCGCAGCCTCGGCGCCGTCTTCGGGTCGCATGACGCCTGCGCGCAGCATCGGCATAGTAGCCTCGGCCGGCACCGCACGGCTATAGAAGAAGCCTTGCCCTTGCGCGTGCGCACTTGCCTGCACCAACAGCTTGCGCTGCGTGTCGGTCTCGACGCCCTCGGCCACCACCTCGATGCCGAGTTCGCCGGCCAGGCTGAGAATCGCGCGCACCATTGCCACGCCGCCCGGCTCCGCATCGGCCGCCGCGATCATGCCGCGCGCGATCTTGAGTCGGCTGACGCGATAGCTGCGCAGATAATCGAGCGATGAATACTGTGAACCGAAGTCGTCGATCGCGATGCCCACGCCGATGCGACGCAGCTGATCGAGCACGTTGCTCTGCGCCAGGGTCGAGCGCGCCAGCACCAGTTCGGTCACATCGAGCTCGATGTCGGAGGGCTTCAGGCCCCAGCGGGCGATGCACTCCATGACGTCGCGCACGAACTCTCTGCCCATTTTGATCTGTGCCAGCGCCACATTGATCGCCACGACAGGCACCTGCATGCGGGCTGCGCGCCACAGCGACATCTGACGACAGGCGGTATCGATGGCCCAGCGTCCGAGCGGCTGCATGATGCCGTACTTCTCCGCGATCGGCAGAAAGTCCTCTGGCAGCAACAGGCCGCGGGTCGGATGATTCCAGCGCAGCAGCGCTTCCATGCCCACGATCCGCCCGGAGGCCAGCTCGACCTGCGGCTGATAACGCATCTCGAGCTCATGCCGCGCCAGCGCGCTGCGCAGATCATCCGCCAGCATCAAGTGCGCGCGAACCTCGAGATCGATCTCGTCGGAATGGAAGCGATATTGTCCGCGGCCGGCATGCTTGGCGCGGTACAGCGCCTGATCGGCCTGCATCAGCAGCGCATCCGGAGCGCTGACATCGGCGTCATAGAGTGCTATGCCGATGCTGACGCCGATGCACATATCATTGCCATCGATCACGTACGGCGCCGACACGATCTCGATGAGCTTTTCCGCCAGCGTGCCGGCCGCGCTCGAGTCGGCGATGCCGGTCTGCACGATGGCGAATTCATCGCCGCCAAGCCGTGCAACCATGTCGACCTCACGCGTGACGTCGCGCAATCGGTGCGACAGCTCCTGCAGCAGCCGATCGCCAGCGTGATGCCCGAGCGTGTCGTTGACCTCCTTGAATCGGTCAAGATCCAGGTACAACACGGCAAAGGCTGGCGCGCCGCGCTGCGCGGCCGCGAACGCCTGGCGCAGCTGCTCGTTGAAGGTCATGCGGTTGGCGAGTCCCGTGAGCACGTCGGTCCGCGCCAGCTGCGCAATCTTGGCTTCTGCCGCCTTGCGCTCGCTGATGTCGATCAGAATGCCCTCGATCTCAAGCAGCCGTTCGGCCTCGTCTCGCACCGGCGTGTAGCAATTCTCGAACCATCGCACGCCGCCGTCCTTGCTGAGCATGCGAAACTCGATGCTCGAGGCGGGCGCATTTCGTTGCAGTAGCCGCTGCATGGCCGCGCGCACCAGCTCGCGGTCCTCCGGATGAATCAGGCTGCGGTAGAGAGTCGGCGCGCTTAGGAGCTGCGCCGGCTCGTGACCGAGTCGGGCAATATTCTTGGACACGTAGATCATCGGCAGCGACGGCTCGGCGCGCAGCCGGTACAGAATCGTCGGACTGCTCTGGATGATCGTGTCGGCGCGGGCCAGCTCGGTCAGGTAGCGTTCGCGGGTAATCGCGGTGCCGATCAGATCGGCCAGAATGCGCAGGACGTCGACCTCCGCACCGCTCCAGACTCGCTCGTGGCGACACATGTCGAGTCCGATGTGGCCCCAGTAGCGCGCGTCGACCATGATCGGCACCAGCAGCACGGAGCGCGCCTGCAGCCGTTGGAACAGCTGCTTGACGCCGCCTTGCGCACTCGCCAGCTGCCCTTCCACCGCGACTCCACGCTGCAGAGGTGCCATCCACGCCGCCACGTCCGGATCGGGCGCGACGGAGCTGTTCGGGGTGATCTGGTCCAGCCGCAGCGGCGTATCGGGGCCGTGCCAGAAGTTGCGCAGCAGCATGCGCGGTACGGATGCATCGCCGCTGTCGGCGAACGCCTCCATGAGCAGCATGCGATCCGCGTCTACTGCCCGCGCCAGGATATTGAGAGACGTCGTGATCGCCTGGCGCAAGTCGGACGCCGTGCCGATTTGCGCCGCGCAGTTGGTCACGGCCTGCAACAGTTGTTCGCGCTGCTGCGCCTGTTGGCGAAAGCGCTCGCGCGTGATGGCCGCGCCGATGACCTGCGCCAGCATGCTCAACAGCTGGATTTCATCCTCGGCCCAGTCGTGCTCACTGCCGCAATCGTCAAACCCGATCCGCCCCCACTGCCTGTCCTCGACCACGATGGGCAGCATGAGCGAGCTCATGACGCCGACGGCGCTCAGCAAGCGTCGCACCGGCTCGGCGGCTCGGCTGCGCAGTGTGACGATCGGCTGACCCTGGAGCAGCGGACGCCGCCATTCATGCAGCGCTGCGGCGATCTCGGGCGAGGAAGCCGGCACTTCGGCGCCCTGTGGCGTCGCCGCACCGTGCGCGGCGGTCCAGTGAAACAACTCCGCCGGCTCGCTCTCGCGGCTGCTCTGGGGCGGGGTCTCGACCAGAATCACGCGGTCGAAGCGCACCACGCGCGCGAGGCTGGCCAGAATCTCGGGAAGTACGCCCAACGCCGACGGCGCCGTGCTGACGCCCGCGACGCTCGCGGCCACGATCTCAATGAGCCGGCCAACTCGTCCCAGCGCGGCGGAAGTGTCCGCCAGCCTGTCGGTCTTGCGTGCTGCGTCGCCTAGAAGCATACGCCGCGTATCCTAGCCGTACCGGGCAGAACGTGCCGCCGGCCTCAACTGCACCTGCCGGCACTGCGATTGCGAGTGGTCACTTTATGGGGGGTAAGCGCAGCAAGATAGGACATAAGTCACCGTCCGAGGGTCGCAATTGAGACGCCGCGCACCGTCCGCAGCAGTAATTTTCTTCCGCCGTGCTGCGACGCCGCATCCGCGCATCAACTTCGCTGATCGGCTTTTAAGTTATGCTGCCTTAACGAAACTATAATCATTCGCATTTGAGTTCTCGTAAGGTTTCCTCCATGTCCTGGGCTGCTCGACCCTGTGCGCCGATTGTTTTGGTCCTCGTGGTCTGCGTCGGTCTCGCCGCGGCGGTCCCCGCAGCGCCGCCGTCCGTGCAGGCCAGAGCCCAGCAGGTGTGGCAGCTGCTCGACTACGTTGCCGTCGATTACGGTGGCGCGGTGTCAAACGGGGCGGTGCTCAAAGACGCGGAATACGCCGAGATGCGGGAGTTCGTGGCGGCCGCCGAACGGCAGCTGCGCGAGTTGCCGCGCGGCACGGCTAGCGATGCCCTGCAACAGCGGGCGGCAACTTTGCGCAGCATGGTCGCAAACAAGGCCGATCCTGCAACGGTAGCGCAACTCGCACAGGGCCTGGCCAGCGCCGTGCAGCAGGCTTATCCGTTCCCGGTCGCGCCGATGACAACACCTGACCTGCGCCGCGGGGCGCAGTTGTTCCAGACCCAATGCGCGGTATGTCACGGACCGCGAGGCCATGGCGACGGTCCGTTGGCTGCCACCCTGGACCCGAAGCCAATCGCATTATCGGAGCGCGCGCGCGCGCGCGAGCGCAGCTTGTTCGCGCTGTACCAGGTGATCAGCAATGGCGTTGAGGGAACCGCCATGACGAGCTTCGGCGTGCTGCCCGATCAGGACCGCTGGGCACTGGCTTTCTTCGTCGGCACGCTGTCCTACACGGACGATGACACGGCCGCGGGTGCCAAGCTCTGGCAATCAAGTGCGGCGCTACGCCAGAGCATCGCCGGGCTGGATGTCTTGACCCAGACATCGGAGCATACGCTGGCCGGGCGCCTCGACGAGCAATCTGCTCGAGCCGTGATGGCCTATCTGCACGCCAACCCGCAGGTCCTCGCCGCCAACAAGCCTAGCGGCACCGCGATCGCCAAAGCCAAGATTGCGCAGAGCCTCTTGGCGCTGCAGGACGGCGATCGTGCCTCAGCGGGCAAGTTCGCCTTGTCAGCTTATCTTGATGGCTTCGAGCCGGTGGAGCCGGCGCTGGAGACGCGCGACCGCGCGCTGTTCGAGAGAATCGAGGCCGCCATGGCAGCCTACCGCGCCCAGGTGGCCGAGGGCAGTCTCGCCGATGTGCGGGCCTCGGAGCAGACGCTGCAGCACTTGCTCGACGAAGCGGATCAGGCGCTGGCGCCATCGCAGCACGATGCCGTGGCCGCTTTTATCGGCGCACTGACTATCCTGCTGCGCGAAGGGCTGGAAGCGCTGCTGGTCGTTGTCGCGATGCTGGCCTTGCTGAAGAAAGCGCAGCGCAACGACGTGCTGGTCTATGTGCATGCCGGCTGGGTCGCCGCGCTCGCGGCAGGCGGCGCGACCTGGGCCATCGCGACCTATCTGGTCGGCGTGAGCGGTGCGAGCCGCGAGATGACCGAGGGCTTTTCATCACTTTTCGCCACGGTCGTGTTGCTTGGCGTGGGCATGTGGATGCACCAGAAAAGTATGGCCGGACGCTGGCAGGTCTACCTGAAGGAAAAACTGTCGTCGGCGTTGAACAAACGCACGGCGTGGTTCCTGTTCTCGCTGGCCTTCATCGCAGTGTACCGCGAGGTATTCGAGACCGTGCTGTTCTACGCCGCACTGTGGACCGAGGGGAATGGCTGGCCGCTGCTCGCGGGGCTGGCGAGCGGTATTGTGGTGCTCGCGGTTCTCGCCGCCGTACTGCTGCGCACGAGCGCGCGCCTGCCGATCGGCCAGTTCTTCGCGGCGAGTTCGCTGCTCGTCGCGGTGCTCGCGGTCGTGCTGGCGGGCAAGGGGGTTGCGGCGCTGCAAGAGGCGGGCCTGCTGCACACGAGCCCGGTTGCCATTGCACGCATCGACCTGCTGGGCATCTATCCGTCGTGGCAGCCGCTGCTGGCGCAACTGGCGGTGTTGCTGACGGCCGCGGCAGCCTTTGTGGTCAACACACGTTCCGTCCGGCCAATGATGAATCCGCGCGCCAGAGTTGCGCCGACCGGGCGCGACAGCCCTTGAGGCGACGTTGGCTCTACGCGCAGCCAGACTGCTGCGAACATTCGGGCGCTGTGCCCAGATTCAGAGACGCGTGTTGCGCCGCAACCCATTGAACGCCCTGACATAATCCAGGCGTCTGCGGTGAACCTCTCATAAGCGGTTGACTAGATGGTGGAGGGACCAGAATTCGAACTGCCATGCCGCAGAGAACCAGCCCAGAACCCAAAGGAAACCTTCGCAATCGCCAACTGAGAAATCCACCCTGAGTTTCTGCTAGAAGCGCCCGTCCACCCACATTAACCGAGCGCAGAGAGCGAAATATGGTACCAAATGCCCCTAAAAACAAAAGCTTGGGGGATCATGGACCGGTATCGCGGTTAGGTGCGGACTGGGTGGCGGAGAGGGTGGGATTCGAACCCACGTGCCGGTTTAACCCGACCATCCGATTTCGAGTCGGCGCCGTTATGACCGCTTCGGTACCTCTCCGGGG